>Ga0302243_1001883_pt1 | contig 13049 bp, 6 predicted proteins | sample AAG_UR_Met_MG_FD_193514 | JGI IMG/M metagenome (GOLD analysis project Ga0302243, IMG submission 193514) | Enriched activated sludge microbial communities from anaerobic digester in WTTP, New Holstein, Wisconsin, United States - AAG_UR_Met | ecosystem: Engineered > Bioreactor > Anaerobic >... | reverse complement strand
CGCCCAGCCTTCCCGATCCAGAGGAAGGGGTCATGTGCATCATGGGTGGCAGCAGACGTTATGCAGAGAGCGGATATTGTATGTCCGGACAGATCTCCCTGTTCTGCTCTTCGCAACGAGCACGGAGACCTCCTGGGGGCGAAAACGCTGCGATCGTACGCCGATACGGGTAACGTCCCATCGCTCCACATGGCCCTGCTCCACGAGTCGAAAAACGCGTGCATGTGATGGCATTAAGCTCAACAGCTCCTTACACGCTTTTTCTCCGATAAAACGGACCCGACCGTTGCAGTCTTCCTGGCTCAACGGGCGAGCTGCACTGTCGTTGCTCACTTTCACCAAGCGCGGTTCTCGCTTATAATCCCCCACGCCCACCTCTCTTTGCGTGCGGAAACCTGCTCGGAGGCCGGCCGATCAAACCTCGCTCTCCGCAGCACCGACCCGCCCGCACAGGAGCAGCGTATGAGAGAGATCACCCGCTCGACCACATCCCGGACCCCATTGCAAAACTCGCCAGGGAGAAGTGAATCGCCCGCGATAAAGTCAGATTGATACCACCACAGAACGAGGAAACAGTATGCAGCGCAGAGACAGGATAGACGGCAGCCCCCATGATGAAGCGTGCACCAACATCGATTCACACGGAACTGCCAACAACCCTTCTCTGTCCAGAGTGATAAGACCGGCTATCGAGAAGCGACGCGCGGGTATTGTCCCGCCCTACCTGATCCGGCAGGTCGCGGCCGCCGAAGTGAGTCGGTACGGCCGGGCAGTGCGGGAGATCCACATTGTCCGGGCGCGTTGCCACTACTCCACGGTCACGACCGTGACCGGAGAGGAGGCGGAGGGCGAGATCCGGATCGATGCGACCAGGGCGGACTTCGACGCGGCGGCAAGGCTCTATGCCGCGATCAACCGGGACGGCGGGGGGCAGGACTCGAAGATGACCCGGAACGAAGCGGCGGCGCTCGCCACGATTGCCCGGATGGGGTGGGAGACGTTCGCGGTCCGGATGCTGCAGCAGGCGACCGGGCTCTCCTATCACCAGGTCCGGCGGATCCTGCAGGGCTACACCGCGAAGGGCACGGTCTACTGCGGGCTCCCCGAGAAGTGTCCGGCGTGGTGGACGCGACGGTCATCGATGAGAGCGCCGGGACGACCGTCTGCCGGCACGAGTCTCGCTTCCGGTTCGACGCCGATCGCTACCGGGGGCGGACAGCGGGGCTCGCGACCTCGCTGGAGGAGGAGGACCCCTCCCCGCCGCCTTCCGGCGGGAGTGGCGGTATGCCGGACCCGTGCTGCAAGGGGGTGCGCAACCATAGCCGCAAAGAGATCGAGGAGGGGAAACCTCAACAGGATAAGGAGGATCTGGTGAAATGAGAGATTTCATCAGAGATCGATCGCGGCGATCAGGGGTTGTTAGCGGCAGATTCAGGAGCACACCATCCACCCCGCGGGAAGAGCGCCGGGAACGCGGGCCGGGCGTGTCGTGTGTTTTTGGACCTGCTGCGAACGGAAAGACCGAAAGTAGTTATTTAACGATAGATCGTAAAAACACCAGCGTATTGAAGAGTTTATATCATGAACGTGTTTGCGCTCCCCTTTGCGCACCCCTTTGCAGCACGGGGCAAATGTTGTACATCCGCTGCCCGGGGTGCTTGATCCGGAAGCGTTCGAGCGGGTGAAGGTGGAGCCTGGCCGGTGCGGTCTCTGCGGGAGGAGGAGGGCGGTGTACCGGTCGCGGGAGGCGCATATCTGCGAGGGGTGTTATGCCCGGCTGGTACGGGAGGGGTTAGATGATCCCGGCCGATCCTCTGCAGGGGCCGGCGGTGAGCCGGATATCGCCTATTATGGCTGTGGTATGGTAGCGCACCGGACGATAACCCTCGCGCAAGAGGGCGCCGCGATCGTCGTCCGGGCGAGGGCGACGACCCCCACGCCCCTGACGGGATCGACTGCGTGGTCCACGGCGGCCCGGGCAGGGTATACCGGGCGTTGCAGGATCAGGCCCGGCCCGTGGTCGATTCTCGCCGGCCGGTGAGCGCGACCTCTCCAGGATCGCCGGCTGCGCCTCTACGGGGGCGCTGCTGCACCCGGGGGGTGATCGGTGGGGACCGATCTTCCCCCGCTGCCGGAGGACGAGGATATCCCGGAGGGGGCGGTCCTGTGAGGACGGAACGTTCGGGGGCGAACCCCATGTTCGCCCGGGCGGTTCGCGATCTTCTAAGCGAGAGACGCGGGAACTATGCAACACTCTTGATCTTCACCTTCAGCCCGGATGCGAACGCCTCCATCGAGCCCGGGTCTTTGAACCCGGCCAGGATCACTTCCCGGGTGAGAAGACGAGGGCGGTCCCTGCATCGCCCCGGTAGATCAGGCCGGGGAACTGCTCGTACTCAACCCGTTCCATCCTGAGCGCGACGATGAGCCACGAGAGCAGGATCTGGAAGTCGTCCATCCCGACGATCTTCCTGACCTCGGGCGGTGATGTGAGTGCAGGGTCGATGATGGGTGAGAAGACCGCGCCGCCCAGGGTCTCGAAGAACGCGAACGGATCTTCCGAGACGACGAACCGCTTGATCATCGCCTCCCCGGCGTATCCGGAATGCAGGTGATTTCATGGCCGGGATCAAGTACCCATCAAGTACGGAAACGCCGGCAAATATCCAGACATATGCAGATCGCCGGCAATATCGCTGACATTACTTTCCGGGAGCAGGCGCTCTGAATACAATTCGTCAAGTATTCCCTCTGTCTGGTGCCGCCCACCACGGGACGTATTTCATCATCTTTGGAGGGGCGTCCGGATCGTAGGGAACAATCTCCCCCGTCTCCACTGCCTCCTTGATAAACCGTGAAACTGTTGCACTATTCTTTAAGGAGACACCGAATCTCTCACGCAGAGAACTGTTTGTCAGATATTCCCGGTTGACATATTTCAGGCAGGCATGAAGGTAACAGGCCCGCACACGATCAGCCTTATCCATCCTGGGGAGCGGCCGGGGCGCAAAGAGGATTGAGCGCGTGGCCTCTCCTGTCACTTCGAAGAAAGGAGCCGGGAGTTGATAAAACTCCGTCTGGAATACAACCTTGTCGATACCGCTACCACGCTCTTCACAGATGCCCATGCGCCGCATCAAGGATGCCAGGGTTTCGTTCCGCGACTTTGGGGGTGAATCGAGAAACCGTGCGGTTGCCACGAGTGATATTCCGGGATTGCTGACTTCCATATGATCGTCGAATATCTCTACCATCGGGCCGGTACCGGTGAGGGAGAAATCCTAATGGATCAACGCGTTCACCACCAGTTCACGCATCGCGAGTTCCGGATACATGGGAACGGTCTTGCGGAAGGCTTGCTGAATCACCTCGTTGGAGGGTAAGAGACTGTTGATGGAGTCGATCAATCCTTCAAAACCGCTCGCATAGCCCTTGTCGATCATCTGCTCTTTTATTGTTTCAATGCGGCTGTTTCCTCGATAAAGGATGATCCGCATCGCCTTTCGGCGAAGTGTCCGAAAGTCGCTCAGGCGTCGGGCAAACGAAAGTGCTCCAAGGTTCGTGATGTTCCAGCCGCCAGCGTCGGCCGCCTGGATGAGTTCGTCGTTTGCCAGTGCATGCAAGATCCCATCACGATTCTCCGGTAGGGGGATGCTCATCAGGTCGAAGTAGGCTGGATAGTCAAGCAACCTCAAGACGTCTTCGTTCGTGACCCGCTCTGCTGCGACACCCTCCTCGAAGGGGATCTGGTCGAAGATGCGCCACAGTGCCCGCTCTTTTTCCGGGAAGTCCTTGAGTTTCTTTTTGTAAGATCCTACCCTGATGAACCCCTGGTTCTGAAATCGTACGGGGTGACAGAAGGCCCGCTCGATCTCCAGCAGGACAATCAACCGCCCATCCATAGCCATCTCAAAGAAGCAAAAGTCGATCCTGGGCGATAATAAGCGTAACAGCCAGCTCTCCAACTCTTCGTTGCCCACTCTGGTCTTATGAGGAGAGAAGGCAGTGCCGACGATTGCATGTGTGCTGTCCTCAATGCCCCAGACAAGGTATGCAGAGGGCTTACCGCACAGAGCAGCGGCGTTAGCTAGCGCCGAGATGTATTCGCCGATCTCCTGGGGTGCAGCACAACTCTGCTTGAACTCGACCCACTCGGTCTCCCGCGGCAACATGCAGAGCTCCTGGATAAGTCTCGCGAGGTAATCAGCGGAGTTGTCTATTGCCATGCTACGGCCTTCAGTTTCATGCGAATGATCTTCTCAGGCATCGTACGCCTCCACCCCGGCCCGCCTGAGGATGAGCCGGTAGTCCTCCTCCGGGATCTCGCGCATGGCCTGCCGGAGGTGGCCGGACCACATCTTCTTGTTCGTTATGAACGCGAGGTCCTCGATCAGGGGTTTGAACTCGAGCGGCTCGGCAAAGACCGCCACCGGCCTGACCTTCATCCGGTAGGGGAAGACCTCGTCGCCCATCTGCGGCGGGGTGACAAAGAGGCAGGAGTGGTCCTCGTAGGGCTCGGCGATGACTTCATAGGCGCCGGTGATCGCGGAGGGGAGGATGGTATCGCCCTCCAACTCCCGCCTGACGTAGACGAGGATGATGTCGCCGGGCTTCACCCGCTGCATGAGGGTTCTGTTCCGGCGGGGCACTCCCCAGACGCGCTTCGTATCGAGGATCTTCGCGTTTTCGCGGTTCGAGGAGGCGATCCAGTGGGTCATAGAAAGAGATTCGGGCACCCATATAAAAAGCCTTTTGAAGCCGCTGGATAATTGTAACCGTCAGGAGTCCGCGAGACTTCGCGATCCGCTCTCGATTTGACCTGTTAGGAATTTCCTAATAGTTGCCTCACGGGTCAGCTCGCTGTTCTCGTAATGTGCTTCAGGCGTCGTTTGTTGTCGAGTCACATCGAAGTGCGCCGCCACCATCATCTGTCTTAACCGGATGGTTTCGTCCTCATACCGGACGACGATTGAGTTTGTCGGGGCTGCTCTTGAACGATCATCCCTGAATTCAGCCCGCAACGACTCTCTCCGGGATTATGGTCATCTTGCAAACCGGCGTTCCGCGAGAGCCGCCGGTACTCCCCGGACAAAAGAGAATTGCTTATGATGTCTGGAAAAAGATCGTTCCTCTGATTACATTTGCCCCTCCAGAGGGTTATAATCCGGTGATTCCATGATACATAGCTCAGGGGACATTATATCGTTGAGAAATCGCTTGTGGCGCGTCGATTCAGTCAATGGAGCGATTATATCCGCGACCTGCATCGACAGCGATTCTGCAGAACAGCATCGTTTCTTCGCTCCGTTCGAGCGGATAGAGCGAGGGCAGATCCGGCCGCCGGATCCGGATGCGATAGGGGACGTTGCAACCAACCGCCTGCTGGTGCAGGCATTTCGGTATTCTATGGTGCATGGGACCGCGCCGCTGATGAGCCTGCGGAAGAGTGCGGTCATTCCGACCGAGTACCAGCTGGCTCCCGTGATCATGGCCCTGAATCAGGGGGAGCGGGTCCGGATGCTGATCGCCGATGATGTCGGGCTTGGTAAGACCATTGAGGCCGGGCTTATCGTCTCCGAGTTGAAGTCCCGAAACCTGGCATCCCGAATCCTCATCATCTGCCCGCAGAACCTCCGGGAGCAGTGGAAGGATGCGCTCAAGTACTTCTTCCAGATCGATGCAAAGATCCTCTCGTCGGTGCACCTCCGCGGCCTTGAGCGGGATATTCCACCGGGAGCGAACCCCTGGGCGTATTATCCGTGTATTATTACCTCCATTGATTATATTAAATCCGAGCGGGTCCGCCCCTTTGCCATCAGTGCGGATTGGGATCTCGCTATCATCGATGAGGCGCATCTTGCCGCAAAACCCCACCAGAGCAGCGAGGGGGAGAGTACCGGCATGCTCCGGCACACTCTGGCGAGGGAGGTCGCAAAGAAGACAAAACACCTCCTGCTGCTCACCGCGACACCCCACAACGGCTATACCGACACCTTCGCGAGCCTCCTTGCCATGCTGGACTGCGGGATCGTGACCGGCCCCACGCATGAGCCAATGATCAACCGGGCCCTGGCGAAAGACCATGTCTGCCAGCGGCGGCGAAAGGATGTGGTCGACTGGTTCAGCACTCACGCCGCCGAAGAGAATCCGTTTCCGTCCCGCGACCAGAAGGAGGTCGCCGTCGATCTGGCGTTCACCGAGGAACGCACGATCATAAACGAACTCAGCGACTACGGAACGGGTCTGCTCGATCTGGCAAGCCGGGATAACCATGCCGAGGTCCGGACGATGGCACGGTGGGTGGTGCTGCACCTCCACCGCCGGGGGCTTTCCTCTCCTCGTGCGCTACGGATATCGCTTGAGAACCGGCTCAAACGGATCGAGGAGAAGATCCGGGAGAAGGACGAGAGGCCGGATCAGGCAATCTCGGTGGGGCATGCGAAGGCGGTCGCCCTCGATGAGGAAGGGGATAGCGATCTCTCGGATGAAGAGGCGTCCGAGCGTCTTGACCAGGTGGTTTACGGGAGCCAGTCGGTACTGGAAGCAGAGGCAAAACATCTCCGTGAGATGCTGAAGAGAGCACGAGAAGTGACCCCGGCAAAGGATAGCAAGCTCCGGGAGCTCACCAGGAGAGACGGTTACCTGGACATGGCGATGCGGGGGCAGTACGGCCCGCGAAAGGTCCTGATCTTCACCCGGTACAAGGATACGCTGGACTATCTCGTTGCGGAGATACCGAAGCGGCTGAAGAGTATCGGTTCTGGGAACGTCTTTGCGGTGTACGGCGACCTGAACGAGAAGAACCGGCACGAGGTGATGGATGCGTTCATCGAGGCGGAGTACGGGGTTCTGGTCGCGACCGACTGCATCAGCGAGGGGGTGAACCTCCAGCATATGGCCAACCAGGTCATCCACTACGAACTGCCGTGGAACCCGAACCGGCTTGAACAGCGTAACGGCAGGCTGGACCGGTACGGGCAGCCCGAGCGCAAGGTTCATATCCGGACGTTTGTGATGCGGGATACGCTCGATGCCAGGATCCTTCGGGTGCTGTACGAGAAGGCACAGAAGATCCGGGAGGATTACGGGTTCTCGCCGCCGTTCTTCGGGGACGATGCAGATGTGATCTCCCTTATCGGGGAGATGGGGCAGGATGTCGGACTGCCGCCGGCACAGCGGACGCTGTTTGATTCGTACCAGGAGAGGGGCGGTTCGAAGCGGCCGGTCGATCCGTTCAGCGAGGAGACGATCGAGAAGATCAAGAGCGAGAGTTTTTACGGGCAGACCGATGTCGATCTTGCGGATGTCCGGGCCCGGATGGCGCTCTCGGAAGAGATTATCGGGACGGAAGAGGATTTCGAGCGGTTTGTGCGCTACGGGCTCGGCCGTTACGGCTGCACTGTCACGAAGAACCATGACCGGAACGGGACGCTGCGGATCGTGCTCTCCAGTGCTCTGGTGATGCCGGGAGTTCCTGAGGTGATCGAGAAGGCCACGTTTGAGAAGCGGATCGCTCTGCAGGAGATCGGTATCGAGCAGCTGAATACGGGTCACCCGGTGGTCCGCCGCCTGATCGAACTTGTGAAGCGGGATGTCTTTTCACAGGAGACGGATTTGTACGGCAGGGTCTGTGTGGTGGCGACACCGGATGTGGCGCACGTGACGGCGCTGTATCACTTCCTCGTGCGCTACAGCATCGGCGGGGCGCGGCCGTCGCTCGTGGAGGAGATCGTGCCGGTCGCCTGCGATCTGGTCACGGGGTCGTTTCCGGGCGAAGAAGAGACTGCCGGCCTCGACCGCGTGGAGATGGTGCCGTTGCCCACCGGACGCGAGGCGAGCGTGAAGAAACACCTTGTCCGGGCGCTTGCCGAGGATACGTGGTCGTCGATCTTTGCCGAGCGGATCGAGGCCCGGCGCCAGGAATTGGTGGCTGAACGGGAGGCACTCCGGGAGCAGCTCGCGGCGGTCTACCCCGATCCCGGGTGGCTTTCCGGCGCCGCGGAGATTTCGGTCGCTTCCCACGACCTGATATCGCTGCGGTTGCTTGAGCCGGTGCCGACGGCGGAGGTGCGGCGATGAGGGGGAGGGAGCAGTCTTTTGTCCGCGTCTCGGGCGGGATTGTCACAGAACACTTTGCCTCCCTGCTGCAGGACGAGAAGCACGGGTTTGAGTATGCCCGGCCGATGACGTTCGTCCGGCCCTGGCGGGAAGAGGACCTGCCACCGCAGGATGAGGCGCAGTTCCTCGCGCAGGTCAGGGATGTATGGGAGCGGCTCCTCCGCCGGTTTGACGAGAAGTTCCGGGATATCTGGGCTGGAAGGATGAGTGCGGAGGAGGTCAGGCGTCTCTGGCAGCGGCCGGTGCTGGACGCGCTCGGGTTCGAGCCGACGTCCACGACGAAGCAGATCGTGATCAGCGACCGGCTGAAGTACCGGTTCTCCCACCGGGGCTGGTTCGCCCGCGAGGGGATCCCGAAACCGCCAGTTATCCATATCCTGCCGCCGGGGACGGACCCGGACGCCCGTCCCTCCCGCGGGGAGCCTTCACCCCACGATGCCCTGCAGGACTGCCTGAACCGGCACGATGCGACCTGGGCGGTACTGATGAACGAGACGGTGATCCGGATCCTGCGGGACTACCATCATACGACGGTTCCGGGGTATGTGGAGTTCGATCTCGAGGGGATCTTCCTGAACCGGAGTTTCCCTGAGTTCCTTGCGCTCTACCGGCTCTGCCACGCGAGCCGGTTCGTCCGCGATCCTGCGAGCGGCAAGGAGCCGCTGGAGGAGTATTACGAGGTCAGCCGCCAGGCAGGGGAGAAGATCGGTGAGAGCCTGCGGGTGAACGTGGTTCAGGCGATCGAGGAGTTCGGGAACGGGTTCCTGGACGGGGCGCTGATCGAGCGGCTGCGGGGCGATGACGGGGCTTGCCGGGCGTACTATCAGGAGGTCCTGATGGTGGTGTACCGGATCATCTTCATGCTCTTTGCGGAGCAGCGGGGGATGCTCGGCGGCGGCGGGGACCACGGGGACCTCTTCCTTGAGGAGTACTCGATCACGTCGCTTCGGGAGCGGGTGGATGCGTTTGAGGGGCGGGACGACCGGAACACCGACCTCTGGGAAGGGCTCTCTGTGACGTTTCGGATGCTCGAGGAGGGGGTGCCCGAACTCGGGGTGAACGCATTTGATGGGATGCTCTTTTCAAACGACGGGGCCCGGTTCCTGAAGGATGCAAAGTGCCGGAACACGGCGCTGATGAACGCGATCCGCTCGCTGACCTGGACGGTGCCGGAGACCGGAGGGAGGCGGCAGAGGGGTCACGGTCGCCAGCGGATCAGTTACGCCGACCTCTCGGTGGAGGAGATCGGGGCGATCTACGAGAGCCTGCTCGACTACACGCCGCGGATAACCACTGGCTTTGAAGAGGTTGAAGGGCGCGAGTACCGGCCGGGTCAGTTCATGCTGGACCCCCACGGTTCGGAGCGGAAGACGACGGGATCGTACTACACGAACCCGGACCTGATCGCGGAGCTGATCAAGAGCGCTCTTGACCCGGTGATCGCTGATCGGCTCTCCTGCGCGGGGCCGGACCCCGCGGCCCGGGAGAAGGCGCTCCTCTCGATCCGGGTCTGCGACCCGGCGTGCGGGAGCGGTGCGTTCCTGATCGCGGCCTCGAACCGGCTCGGCCGGGAGGTGGCAAAGATCCGGGCTGGGACAGAGCTCCCTTCCGCAGCGGAGGTGCAGGCAGCCCGGCGAGATGTGCTCTCACACTGCATCTACGGGGTCGACCTGAACCCGATGGCAGTGGAGCTTGCGAAGGTCTCCCTCTGGATCAACGCGCTCGTCGGGGACAAGCCGCTCTCGTTCCTCGACCACCATATCCGGTGCGGGAACTCGCTCATCGGGGCGACGCCGGAGCTGATCGCCGGGGGCATCCCGGATGACGCGTATACCCCGGTGGAGGGAGATTCGAAAGACGTCGCAAGGAGGATCAAAGCGGCGAACAAGGAGCAGCGGCAGACCCGGACGTTCGAGGAGTTCTCCCCCCGGTCTACGGTGCTGGAGGCCTGCGCCAGGCGGTTTGCGGCGCTTGCGGACGCTTCGGAGGATGACCCAGACAGTGTCGAGGCGAAGAAGGCCGAATATCAGCAGCTGATCACTTCATCCGAGTATGCAAAGGAGCGCCTGAGCGCGGACTGCTGGTGCGCCGCGTTCTTCTGGCCGCTGGATGCGGAGCACGCGGGGTCGGCTCCTACCACCGCGACGGTGCGGCTGGTGCAGGCGAGCGGAGGAGGGATGCTCGTTGAGGATACGCTGGGCGAGGTACGGCGTATTGCAAACGAGCACCGGTTCTTCCACTGGCACCTCGAGTTCCCGGAGGTCTTTGCGGACGGAGGGTTCGACTGCGTGCTCGGGAACCCGCCGTGGGAGAAAGTCAAAATTATTGAAAAGAAGTGGTTTAACGGTAAAAATGACGATATTGCAACTTCAACATCAAAAACTAAGCGAAATAAGTTAATTAATGACTTAAATGTAAGCAATCCATGTCTGTATAATCAGTGGAAGGCTGCACTAAAGGACTCAGAACTGACAGCAAAGTATTTATTGAAATCTGGCAGTTTTTCACTTTCTGCAGTTGGCGATTTAAATACATATCCCATATTTGCGGATCTCTGTATCTTCCAGATCCTTCATCCAGAAGGAATGTCGGGGATTGTAGTAAAAACAGGAATCGCAACAGATTATTTCACAAAGGATCTGTTTTCGACAATCCTCGAAAACGATATGTTAGTGTCACTTTATGATTTTATCAACAGTGAAAGGATATTTCCAGATATTGCTCCACCAGAAAGGTTCTGTTTACTAACAATTTCGGGAAGTCGCCGTCCGAGCAAAGAATCAACGTTCTCATACTTTAATACAAATTTCAGATCTCTTTCAGATGCTTCAAGAAAATATACCCTCACAAAAGAAGATGTCAACTTAATCAATCCAAATACTAAAAACTGTCCTGCTTTTCACAATATACGAGACAAAAAAATAATCCTTTCGATTTATCGAAATTGTCCCGTCCTTCTGGATGAGACCTGTGGTAAAAATTTCTGGAGCATAAAATATTATGCAATGTTTCATATGGCCAATGATTCAAAATTTTTCTCTGAAAATACGTATGAGAAACTGTTAAATGATGGATACACTTTAATTTCAGGGAATATATTTAGAAGGAATGCTGATGCATTTCTCCCGCTTTGGGAAGCAAAGTATTTCCATCTCTACAATCATCGCTTTGGGACGTTTGAAGGCGTTCCAATTGAGCGTAGATTTATTAAAAAAGCAGGTACTGAAAAAGTAACGCTTGAACAAAAGATTGCTCCAGATTATTCAATATTGCCCCGGTACTGGTTAAATCACAAAGATTTCATAGATCGGCTGGAAGAAATGGAATATTCTCAAAAATGGATATTTACGTTCCGAGATGTAACCAATACAACGACAAATGCAAGATCTGCAGTAGGAACAATCTCGCCATGTTACCCGTGTAGCGATAAATCTCCATGCCTTATCTTCGGTGATACTTCGGCGAACAATGTGATCCTCTTCCAAAGTTTATTCTCATCAATAATTTTCGATTATTGTGTTAGAATATCACTTGGAGGTGCGAAATTTGCATGGTATATTCTCAAACAACTCCCCGTCCTCCCGCCTTCCACCTACACCCCGGCCCTCATCGACTTCATCGCCCCCCGCGTCATCGAGCTCACCTACACCGCCTGGGACCTCGAGCCCTTCGCCCGCGATGTCCTCGCTGAGGTCAGCATACCTCAGTGGAACGCCTGGTTCCCGCAAAACCCCGTCGGGCCGGACGGCACGCCCCGGCCGTTCGTCTGGGACGAGGAGCGGCGGTTCGACCTCCGGTGCGACCTCGACGCCCTCTACTTCCACCTCTACGATATCTCGCGGGAGGACGTCGACTACATCATGGAGACCTTCCCCATCGTGAAGAGGAAGGACGAGGCCGCGTATGGTAGGTACCGCACGAAAGAGGTCATCCTGGAGAAGTACGACGAGCTTGTCAGCGAGTTGGTCCCGGTTGTGCAGCCACCGCTCCCGGCGATGGTGGAGGTCTCCGACTGGATGGCGCTCATCACCGGCGGCGAGAGCGGGCGCATTGGATTTGCGCAGTCGCTCTCGTGGGACAGCAGACGCATGCAGAGGAACCCGGCTCTGGAGCATGCCCTTGCCGGGATCGTTGCATCGTTCATGAACACCGGCGGAGGGGTGGTCTACCTCGGTGTCGATGACGACGGGACGATCGTCGGTCTCGACGGTGACCTGAAGATTGCTGACCGAAAGGACGAGGACGGACTCCGGAACCGGTTCGACGACATCATGGCCAGTTACCTGGGCAAGCGTTTCCTCCAGAAGGTCATGATCCACTCGCTCGAAGATAGCGGAAGGCTCTTCTGGGCAGTCGAGGTCAAGCCCTCGGAAGAGCCTGTATTCGTGAAGAGCGGCCATGAGGATGAGTTCTGGGTCAGGAGGGCATCGTCATCGCGTAAACTCTCGATGCGTGAAGCAGTGGAATACATTGGGATAAGGAAACCGGCAAGCACAACAAACCGGAGCCCGGACGAAGAGGCAGGTGAAGAAGAATGATCGAAGAAGGCAGCACACCCGGATACAACCCGAAGGACAGCATCCTCATCATCGGGATCTGTTCACGCACGAAGGACAGCAGTCCCGGAGAGCCGGGCTATCCCCCGGATTGTGGTATAGCACGGTTCCTCTCCGAGGGGAAGAGTGAGTTCCTCCGCCTGAAGCGCAGCGAACTGAAACATAACCTCACGGAGATCCTCTGGGGAAAGACGAAGTTCGTCTCCGAGCTTGCCATGAACAGGAACCTCGTCGACGGTCCGGACTTTGCCGGCAATGAGGAGGGAAGGTATCTCCCCGCACTCCAGCGTTACCAGGGCAAGTTCTACTTCCAGGGCCTTGGGGGGCCGGCGGAGGCGATGAAAGCCGTGTACGGGTCGGGACATCACTTCCTTA
>Ga0302243_1001868_pt1 | contig 13146 bp, 4 predicted proteins | sample AAG_UR_Met_MG_FD_193514 | JGI IMG/M metagenome (GOLD analysis project Ga0302243, IMG submission 193514) | Enriched activated sludge microbial communities from anaerobic digester in WTTP, New Holstein, Wisconsin, United States - AAG_UR_Met | ecosystem: Engineered > Bioreactor > Anaerobic >... | reverse complement strand
GGCGCCGAGCCGGCGGAACGGACAATCCTGCTCGACCACGACGATGAGGTCGTTGTCGAGATTCCGGGTCTCGCTTCCCCCGGCCTGCTCCGGACCTGGGAGCAGAACCATTACGGCGGCGTCTACGTCGACTCGTTCCCGGAGGGGGCGGAGATCCTCGTCGACGGCCGCAAGGTGAACCGGAAGACTCCCGACATCGTCTACGGGCTCAAGGAGGGGCTGCACACCATCAAGGTGAAGAAAGAGGGGATCACGTTCAGCTCCGATAAAGAGCGGATCTGGATCGAGAAAAACGCCATAGCCCGGGTGACGTTCACCAGCGGCAACGCGGAACTGACACGGTCGCTCACGTTTGAGTCGGAGGACTACGCGCAGAAACCCTTCTCGATCAACGGCAGGTACCTAAGCGACCGGTTCCCGAAGAAGGTCGAGGTCAGTGGGATCGGGGGGTCGTATATCACCATCTATGACGGCGAGAGTTACCGGAGTTACCGGATACCCGCCGCCGTCGAGTCGAACGACACCGTGAGCGCCGTCTTCTCGGATGCACCCTGCAGTCTCCTCGTGACGTCGGTGCCGGCAGGGGCAACGATATCGGTCGACGGGTTCCAGACCGGGTCTGCCACGCCGTATGTCGTTACCAACATATCGGAAGGGAAGCATCTGATCTCGGTCTCAAAGCCGGGGTATATCCCGGCAGAACGGGAGGTCCTGCTGACGGACCACGGCAAGGACGCCACGGTGAAGTTTACTCTCGACCCCTATACCTGGGGATCGCTTGAGGTCTCAAGCACCCCGGCGGGCGCCAGGATCTACCTCTACAGCCGGGATACCGGCGAAGTGACGCCCCACACCTTCCACTACCTCGATATCGGCAGTTATTCGGTGAAGATGGTGGGGAAGGACGCATCGAAGACGATCGAGGACGTGCTGGTCTTGCCGTATACGACAGCCGGGTGCCGTGCAGACCTCTCCGGGGAATAAATACCCGGACATCCGCTTTTTTCGTCGGGGTGGGTTGCCGTCTTCGCAACGGGAGGCCCGGTGAACGGCCGAGGCGGTTAAGGGGATCACCGGGTCCCATATTGCGATAGGCACCACCGCCGGGATCGGTACTGGCGGTATCGCCCCCGTCACCGACGAGGTACAGCTTCTTGCTGGATCGGGGGTGTATGCCGACCTGCGGACGTCCGATCCCTCGTTAATCATGAGGAGGCAGGAGGCCGGCGTGCATGCGACGCTCCAGATGCTGGAGAGGCTCCTCAAAGAGGAGATTCCCGTGCTGCCGGGAGGCGGCCTCTAAAGGATCCCTTTTCAAAACCGTACGGCGCCCGCAATGAGGCCTGTCCGTAGAAGGGAGTAACCCGGGCAGTTCTTCGCCGCGTTCTTCTTACCGGCGTTTCCGAAGAACCGATCCGCCGTCCGCCCCGATGATATCCAGTACAATGCGTACTGCGCCGGGGACGGCCTTTCGAACCTCCTCGGAGAGCCCGATCTCCATCTCGGGACCGGGAAGGTGTTTCGGCTGGCATCCGACGATCGTGACGTCGATCCCGTCTTCGATACGCCGGAGCGCTCCGGCGATGCCTCCGGGATGGGCATCGCGGATGCCGCCTGGCGGCAGGTCGCCGATCCGCAGCCGTGCGATTGCTCCCGACACGGCGCCGAAGTCCACGATATCGACGACTATGAGTTTTTTCGTTCTTTCGGGATCGAGCAACGTAAATACAAAAGGCGCCGCGCAGATGCCTGCGTCCACCACTTTCACGTTGTCGGGGAGCGCAAACTTCAGCAGTTCCTGCGCCACGGCAGGACCGAAACCGTCATCGGCGAAGAGGAGGTTTCCGCATCCTGCTACGACGATCTCCGGGTACGGCATTTTCAGGCACGCTCGCTGAAGGGGGCGGTACGGCACGCATCAGGGAACCCAGCCTTTCGATATAACCAGAGGTCGGCGCTGCATACTCGCACGTACCGGCATATACTATCTTTCGTGAGCATCATTGCACCTAGTAACACTTTTATTAACCTAGTTGCTTAATATTCATTAAATTAATTAATAAGATAATATTGGATGTTACTTAATTTTAAATAAGTATTAATACCGGTGCGCCCCATCCACTCCTGTCCGTAACCATAGTGCGGACAGAAGGAAAGACGCATGAGGAAAAGGATCTGTAAAGAAACGAGAGAACCTGGCAGGCTCTCGGGTCTGTCCTGCGGCGCGGCAAAACCGTGCAGGCACTGGATGCTTCCGGTCGCGCTGTTGCTGTTTAGTGTTCTGTTGTTTGCCGCCCCGGCTGCGGCTACGGAGTATTGCGGAGACTTCCTGACCACTGCGAACGGCACGTCGGGGCATGTGACCGGGGGTCTCTAGTACGACTACTATCCGGGATTCGAGTATGGCTATCCGGGTCCTATTACAAAGACCTTTACGTTGCCGTGCACCGCCGACAAGGTCGAGTGGGCGCGCCTGGAAGTCGTCACGTATATCGGGAGTTCCACCAGCAATAAACCCATTGTAGCTCATACAGTATTCAATGGGGGATCCGGGAACGTTACTCTCACGAACGCGACCAGCAATTCCACCTATTCGTGGGGATATAAATCCGTGAACTGGGATCCTGATAACAACAAGGCCAACCGTGTCTCCAGCGACCTGGTATCGTGGTATGATGTGACAGACAACATCGACTCGCGGAATGTCACAGCATACGTCTCCAACGCCAAGCCGGACGGCACCCAGCCGGACGACGGTCGGGTGAAATCCATCACGTTAATCGTCGCGTACGACGATAACACTACCGGAAAAGAGTATTACTACTGGGTGAACCAGGGGCACGACGTGTCCGCCTATACCAGCGACCCCGAACATATCGGGAGCACGACGTTCTCCACGTCGAGTGTCCCCATCGTCGGGCTTGCAAACCTCTCAGCCCTCTATATTTCCAGTTACAACGGGAATTACACATTTAACGGCCAGAATTCGGACCTCTACAACAGCAACCAGCTGACGTGGAGCAACCCGAAGCAGGGAAGTTACTGGGGATCGACCTCCTGGAACGTCACCGACAAGCTGACGCAGGGCTCCAATTCTGACCTGAAGTACACGAGAAACGGGACGCAAACAGGTAGTTACTCCGGTTACTTCAAGATACCGCTCGCGCTCCTGACGGTGGAGAACCGGAAGTTCACCTACGACTTCAACAACTCCAACACCTACGGGACGGCAGGCACCACGCTCAAGGCGTACAAGGGCAACGTCAGCGCGCAGCCTCCGGCGGCGACCAGCGTGCCCACAACCGAGATCACGTCCTACTCGAACATCGCAACGGACAACAACGTGTACGAACAGACAACGGTAGATTCGGGTTACGCCGCCCAGCGCTTCGAGTTCACCATCAACCAGTCCGCCAGCGACGTGGCGAACTTCACGGCGACGTGGGTTGGGAAAGGTAGTACCAGTGACGAAGAGCAGGATAATGGAGAAACCCTATATCTCTGGAGCGGCACCGGATATGAAGAGCTTGGTAACACCACCAGCGATGTCAAAACGACCCTTTCCGGCACGAAGACAACCGGACTGAGCAACTACATCGATGACAACGGGAAAGTGATCCTGCTCGTCGTCCAGAAGAGTAATGTCGGATCGACCCTCGAGACCGACTACGTCAAACTGGAGGTGGTGCGCGAGGTCTGATCATCCCGCTCATCCTCTTTTTTCCGATCCGTTTGCTACCCGTCGCGGAAATCGTGCGATTCCTGGCTTTTAATCAAAAAAGGCATTCGCATACCATTGAGCAACAAAAGGAACCCTCACCGTACCCGATGACTATTCATCGATCCGGGCCGCAATCGATGCGGCCTCGTCGGGGGACACCGCCTTCAACACAACGGGATCACGCCTGCCGAGGCAACTCTCACGACCATCTACCCGGCAAGCTGCAACGGCAACTGCATCTTTAACGGCAACACCCTGCCCTGGAGCAACCCGTAGCAGGGGGTCGTACTTCGGGTACCGGAGCTGGAAACGTCACCGACTACTTCACCGGCGGAGACCGTTTCATGACGTTCGACCGGAACGGGGCCGATTCCGGTTCATACAGCGGCCACTTCAAGATCCCGCTCGCCCTGCCGACGGCGGAGGAGTGAGCGCGCACCCCCGCGGCGACGGTGCCATGACGGAGCGTCTGCCCCGATACGGGGCAGAGGACGCAGAACCGGCGGCCAGCCCCCCGGGTCGACCGCCGTCTCTCTTTCGACCGGTGCGGGGAACCGGCAGACTGCCGGTCTCACCCGTTTCCGGCGACATCGGGACGGATGTCGCATTCGTAGCACGAATTTGCATATTATGTGCACTGGATGACGAAGGTGATAAAAAAATTTACGATCGCGTATGAATGATCTCCATTTATATAAGATCAAATAGCACTCCCATATGATTCCGTTTTACCACGCGTCCCTTCACGGGCGCCGGTACGACGGCACCACGAGATGAAAGAAGGAGATGAGTACGAGATGCAACGAACGCTTCTGATTTTCAGTATCGCTGCACTGCTGTGCATGACCACGCTCGCCGCGCCGGCGATGGCCGCGACCATCACCGTACCCGATGATTATTCGTCGGTCACGGATGCAATCAATGCGGCTTCACCGGGGGATACCGTCTTCATCAGAAACGGGACGTACATGTTACCTACGTCGGTTAATCTCGAAACGCCAAATCTCCATATTATGGGTGAAAGTGCCGAGTCCGTTATTATTAAAATAGATGCAAGTTCCGGTACCTCAACCTTCGATCTGAATACGGGCGCGAATGGAACGCACCTGGAGGGCATCACATTCTCGGGCATCTCTAAGGTGACAGTTGTTTCTTCATATAACATCATTGAAAACAACGTCTTTGAGAACCCAACCAACGTCAATGGTGGATTGGACCTTGGATATACTGCCACGTTCAACACGGTCCGTGACAACCTTGTCACCGGCGCAAGCGGAGCTTATGCAGGGATGACTATTCAGGGCCATTCGCATCTCATCGAGAATAATACCATCGCCAATGGCACCGGTTCAAGAGGTCTGACCCTCCGCGAAGTGACGAACTGTGTCGTCTCCAACAATACATTCCTCAATAACGCCGGCGAGGGTATCCGCATCTGGAAGATCACTGCCGCAAACAACACCATCACCAGAAACACCTTCATCGGCAATAACGGCGGCATCCGGCTGCGTGATGCAGGAGAAAACAACCGGATCTATCTCAACAACTTCGAGGACAACACGACGGAGATCATTCTGCAGGGCACCGCCCCGTCCGCCACCTACTGGACCTCCCCTGCCCCCATCACCTACACCTACAACGGCACCGCCTACTCGAAGGTGATGGGCAACTACTGGGACAGCGACTACACCGGCGCCGACGGCGACGGCGACGGCATCGGGGACACCGCCTTCACCGTTCCGGATAGCCTCGGGTCCGACACCGCCCCGCTGATGGAGCCGTTCGGCAATTACGGGCTTACGCTCAGCACCATCACGGTCTTCCCCGCGACGGCCGACCTGACGGTCGGGGGGACGCAACAGTTCACGGCGACAGGGAAAGACGCCCTGGGCACGCCGATGAGCGGCCTCTCTTTTGTCTGGGCGAGCAGCAATGAGGCCGTCGGCACGATCGACGGCAACGGCCTCTTCACCGCTGTCGGGGCAGGGAGCACGACCGTCACCGCGACGAACGGTTCTGTCTCCGGGACTGCCTCCGTCTCGGTGACCGACCTTGTCGCTCCCGACCTCGTCCCGACCGCCATCAGCGCCGGGTCTCCGACTGCCGGCAATGCCACCACTGTCACGGTGACGGTCAGGAACGCCGGCAATGCCGATGCCGGTGCGTTCAACGTCACTCTCCTTGCCAATGGAACATACTCCGGCAAAGCGGCAGTTCCGTCCCTGAAATCGATGTACATCCGCGATGTCGATATCACGTGGACCCCTGCCATGAGTGGCGCCGTGAACCTTACCGCCGTCGTCGACGCCGAAGGAGCGATCGTCGAGTCGAACACGACCAACAATGCACTTTCCACGACCGTCTCTGTTGCTGTTCAGGGTCTCCCTGATCTCAGATTCCAGGCACTGATCCCCAACGGGAACCACGTCTTCGCACACGAACCAAACAAGATCACGGTCAACATCAAAAACACCGGCACTGCCGATGTCGGTGCCTTCAATGTCAGCATCGTGACCGGCGACGGCTTCAACGGCACGATCCAGGTCGAAGGGGTCGCCGCCGGCAGCGGCGTATCGTATCCTCTTCCCTCAATTGAGGATCCAACTCTCCGGTCGATCGGAGAGAACGTGACGATCACGGCGGTCATCGACCCTGAAAATGCGACCCTCGATTCCGACCGGAGCAACAATGAAGTAACGGTCACAAAGAGCGTTATCGGCAACGGATTCAAAGGCAAGCGCTGGACCGAAGGGAGCGACCTCACCACAAAGCGTGTCTTTGCTCTCCGCGGCAACCTGACCTACTCCTTCGGCGACAGTGCCTATCACAGCGGGTACGAGCCCTGGACTGCGCGGACCGTGAACTGGACGGCCGCCGACCATCCCCTTCCCGCCAGCGCCGACATCAGGGAGGCACGCCTCTACGTCCCGTACTGCTGGGACAAAGACAACGTCATGGCCGGTAACTTCAGCCTCGACTTCAACGGCGTGCCGCTCGACTACGACGCCCATTACACGGACAGAAAAGGCTGGGGCGGCTACGACCTCCCGTACGGCATGTTCACCTATAACGTGACGGAACAGTTTGCAGAGAATGCCGCCAACGTTGCCACCCTGCACAAGACCGTTGCCGACCATCAGGTCTCCACCGCAGGACTGCTTCTGGCGGTCGTCTACGAGGACCCGGCCGAACCCGAGCGACTGATCTTCCTGAACGAGGAGTTCGACAACCTCTTTGCACATGAGGCTCTCTACTACGTCTCGGTCGAGGAAGCGACGGCCTTCGCCCCGTTCACCGGCGCAACGATCGACCTCGACCGGGTGCAGAGCGCCGACCTGATCACCGTCGTACCCTGGGCAGCAGGACCCGAAGGCACCCTGATCTTCAACGACCAGGCCTGGTATACGGTCTGGGACCACGGCGGCAGCGGCGGGACCGGCGAGACCAGCGGCACGCAGGTTGCCGTCGACCGGCGCGACGTCTCCGACTATCTGCAGGCCGCCAGCAACGAGGCGGCTATCCAGGGTGGACCCGATACGCAGGGGTCCACCAGCAACCTGTGCGCCAGCAATGCCTTCCTCATCATCGAGTATGCCGACGATACCGCCGCCCCGGTCGCGAACTTCACGGCGAACGTCACGAGCGGCGACGCCCCGCTCGCGGTGCAGTTCACCGACACCTCGACCGGTTCGCCGACCGCGTGGGCCTGGGACTTTGAGAACGACGGGATCATTGATTCGACCGAGCAGAACGCCACCCACACCTACACCACCGCCGGCACCTACACCGTCAACCTCACGGTCACAAACGCCGACGGCAGCGATTCCGAGGTCAAGGCAGACTACATCACGGTCACCAGCGGCGGTTCAGGAGAGGCGCCCGTTGCAGCATTCACCGCAACTCCGCTGACCGGGCTTGCACCGCTCTCCGTCACCTTCACCGACGCCTCGTCCAACTCCCCCACCGCATGGTCGTGGGAGTCGCGGCCGTCCGGGACCGATGAGAACTGGACTGCATTCTCCACCGAGCGGAACGCGACCTACGACTTTGAAGCAGGAGCCTACGACATCCGGCTCACCGCGACCAATGCCGACGGAAGCGATACCGTAACAAAGACCCAGTACATCTCGTCCTCCGCAGGGGCAAAACGCCTCGCCACGGTTCAGAACGGAACGGTCTCCGGCGATCTCTACGTGGGAGCGTACGGAGAATTCAGCTCCGGAACCTCGTATACGACGAACACATTCAACCTGACGTTCACCCTCCCGGCATACACCGATATCCAGTGGGCGCGGCTGTATACGGTCGTATATGCTGCAGGTACGGATAACCGGACGGGAACCGCGACCGTCAGGTTTGACGGCGACGGCGACGGCACATACGATACGCTCGGCATCGAGACCCTTGCCACCGCCGGGGACAGTACAGTCGATGTCTACCCGGTCAACGATCATGTGAACCGCCAGTATTCGGATTATCTGCTCTGGTACGATGTGACCGATCTCGTCGGTTCGCAGAGTCCGAAAGCAGAGGTCGTCTCAACCCCGGTAGCAGCGAACTTCGACGGCCGCATCAAAGAGCTCGTCCTCGTGGTCGCTTACAACGACGGTGACGGCGACGAAGTGCATTACTGGGTGAACGACGGGCACGACTACCAGGCAAACGGCGCCGGCGGGGTTACCTCGACCTTCGCCACCGGCGGACTCGCCGCCGGCTGGACGGATGCAACCCTCCGAAACGTCATGCTCTCTTCCAAAGACGCCCTGTATACATTCAACGGCGCTGCCTATACGGGTGCGAACTCAACAATTACCTTTGGAACGAACACCTGGGACGTCAGGAACAACCTGACCGCCGGCAGCGACAGCAGTTTCACGTACATACCGAACGGCGGATCGTATAAGACCACGCTCGCAACACTTGCCGTAAAATACACGACCTCCGGCGGGGACGCCCCCGATCTCGCGGTCAGCACCCTCGCTTCTAACAACGGTGAAGTCTTCTCCGCAGCCGAGAACATCTACACCGCGAAGATCACGAACATCGGCACCGCCGATGCCGGCGCGTTCGCGGTCGAATTCAACGCCAGTAGCGCAACCGGCACGGTCGCGGTCGACGGCCTCGCCGCGGGCGCAAACACCACCGTCACCTGGACCGACGAGACCATCCGCAACGCCGGCGATGCCGTGACGATCACCGCCGTCGCCGATCCCGACGGTCTCATCGGCGAATCGAACGAAGAGAACAACCTGCTCAGCATCGAGAAGACCGTCGTCCACAACGGCTACCGCGGCAAGCGCTGGACCGACGGCGAAGACATCGCCACCGCGAAAACCTACGACGTTCGCGGCGACCTCCTCTGGTCGGCCGGTGACGGCGCCTACCTCTCCGCCGGCACCAACTGGGCCGACTACACCGTCAACTGGACCGCCAGCGATCTCACAGTCCCCGAAGGCGCCACGATCGCCGGCGCCCGGCTCTACGTCCCCTACACCTACGACAAGGGCCCGGTCTTCCCGGAGAACGTCGCCCTGACCTTTAACGGCGCAGCGGTCGAGCAGGCCGCTTTCTACGAAGACGAGAAGAGATGGGGCACCTCGTATCCCTACGGCATGACCGTCTACAACGTCACCGACGCCTTCAGCCCTGAGGGCAACACCGCCGTCCTCGCAAACACCTTCCCCGGCGGCGGGAACGTCTCGGTCCGCGGGATGCTCCTCGCGGTCGTCTATGACGACGGCGTCACCGCCCCGCATACGGTGCTGATGAACGAGGGCTTCGACCTCCTCTACGGCGGCGCAAGCCAGAGCACCACCCCCAAAGAGGCGACGGCGTATGCGCCGTTCACCCTCGACCCCGCGAACGCCACAGGCGCCCGCCTGGTCACCGTCGCCCCCGGCGCCGGGCCGAACGAGGGTGAACTGATCTTTAATGACGAGACCTGGACGAACGCCTGGAACTACACGGGAACGAGCCAGATCGGCGTCGACGAGCGCAATGTGACCTCGCTCCTCGCCGGCGAGAACGTCGCGGCGTTCCAGAGCAGCGCCGACTACATGGAGGCTGCCGCAGCCTTCCTGATAGTCGAGTATGCCCCCGAACCCGGCAGCATCCTCGTCACCTCGACGCCGACCGGCGCCGCGGTCTGGCTCGACGGTGAGGAGACCGGGGAAGTCACCGACTGCACCCTCACGAACGTCCCGGCCGGCGACCATGTCGTCACCGTGAAACTCGACGGCTACGCCGACGCCTCGATGCCGGTCACGGTCGCCACCGGCGAGACCGCAGAGGTCGACCTCGAACTGACCACCCTGACCGGGAGCCTCACCGTGACCTCGACGCCCGAGGGCGCTGCGATCCTCATCGACGGCGCTGATACCGGCGAAGTCACCAACGCAACCCTCGACGGGATCGCCGTCGGCACCCACACCGTCACCCTGAAGAAGGACGGCTACGCCGACACCACGGCTGATGTCACCGTCGCGTATAACGAGACCGCAGCCCTCCACCGGGACCTCGTCGAGGCCCGCGGCAGCATCACCGTCGCCTCGACGCCCACGGGTGCGGCGATCTGGCTCGACGGCATCGACACCGGCATGACGACCAACGCCATCCTGGAGAACGTCGCGGCCGGCGAGCACACCGTCACCGTGAAGAAGGCTGGTTACGCCGACGCCTCAATGATCGTGACGGTCGTCGATGACGGAACCGCCGTGGCCCACTTCACCCTGACCGAGCCAGCCGGGATCATCGCCGTCACCTCGTCGCCCGACGGCGCCCGGATCGTCCTCGACGGCGCGGAGACCGGGGAAACCACCAACGCCACGCTGACGAACGTCCCGGTCGGCACCCACACCGTCCGGGTGAGCCTTGACGGCTACCTGGACGCAGAGGAGATCGTGACCGTTACCTCGGGCGAGATCGCCTCGGTTCACTTCACCCTTGATGCTTCGGCGATCACCCTCCAGCCCGGCTGGAACTTCGTTTCGACCCCGAAGCGGCTTGCCGACGGCAGCAACACCATCGCGGTCTTCGACGGCGTGGACACCAACGGGCGCCCGGTGCTGTTCTACAACGGAACCTGCCAGTGGGAAGACCTGAGTCGAGAGGATGCGTTCCGGCCACTTGACGGGATCTGGATCTACTCAAACGGCACCTATGAGATCCCACTGTCCTTCGCCGCCGCTTCGACCTCCCCACCGCCCACAAAATATCTCGATGCGGGCTGGAACGCGATCGGGTTCTCCGATACCGTCCCCGAACCGGCGGTCACCACGCTCCGATCGGTCGAGACGGCCTGGGCAAACCTCTTCGGCTGGAAGGCGAGAGAACAGGCCTACGACGACTCGATTATTCGCGGCGCGACCGGCAAGCACGGGGAGATGCGGGAACTCTCTCCCTTCCAGGGCTACTGGCTCTACATGAACAATGCAGATACCCTCGCTGCCATCGGGGCGTGACGATGAGATACCGGCATGCGACGACTCTGATCCTCCTCCTGGCCCTCACGATCGGGATCGCGGCAGGAGAGGATGTACCTCCCACGTTCCCCCACGATTTCTGGGGCGGCGTGACGATCGACGGTTCCCCGGCACCCGCCGGGACCGAGATCACCGCACTGATCGGGGATACGGCATGCGGTTCAATCAAGACGACAAAAATCGGGGAGTACGGCAGTTCCAGCCGACATGAAGGGGGCCGCCTGGTGGTCAGTAGGACCGACGGTCAGTCAGGGGAGACGATCACCTTCCTGATCAACGGACGGACGGCGCGGGAAACGGCGACCTTCACACCGGACAGCACGACCCGCCTGGACCTCTCCGTTGCCGGAGGGAGTACGCCCCCGTCTGGCAACGGCGGTGGGGGACCGTCAGGGTCCTCCCCGGCCCCTGTTGGGACCTCCGCCCCGTCCGCACCGACGGTGCCTGTCGGGCGGGCGTCCCTCCCCCTCTCGGAGACGGGTGAGGTGAGCGAGTCCGTGACGGTCGGGACCGCCGACGGCGCCGGTTCCCTGACCGTCGGCAAGGGGACGGTTGCCCGTGACAAGGACGGTAACCCACTCGGCGAAGTGACCATCGCGCGCGCCGACGCCGCCGGGTTGCCCCCGGTCCCGCCGGGGGCGACGATCGGGTTCGCCCTCGACTGCGGGCCGGCCGGCGCCACCTTCGACCCCCCGGCCACCCTCACCTACACGCTCTCCGAAGAGGAGTGGGGGAGGATCGGCAATTCCGCCACCCTGCGGGTGATGTGGTACAACCCCGGGACCGGCGAGTGGCAGGAGGTTCCCGCAACCGTGGATCCGGCAACCCGGACCGTGACGGCAGAGGTCTCGCACTTCAGCCTCTTCGCCCTGACGTGGGCCGCCGCATCCCCGGCGGAGGCGACCACCGGCCCGGCCGGCACCGCGCCCGGTGATGTCCCGTCCGGTTCGGAGCAGCCCACAGGAGGCGAGACCCCGTGGGCGCTCATCGCGGCCGGAGTTCTGGTCGTCGCCGCGGTTCTGGCGGCGGGGTGGTATCTCCTCAAGAAGAGATGACCGGTCCCACCCTCTCTTCTTCACCCAAAAACGGGCGGCCTCAGGTCGGCTTCGTGAAATAGTCCGGACGGCCCGGAGCGTCTCAGCATCCCAGGGTATGACGACGCCCGTTTCCTTTCAGAGCAGAAGAAACACCCGCTCGCGGCCATGCTCGAAGACGTACCGGTCGCCCCGTACCCGACCGCCGACCGCCATGCCCGACCTCACAGGGAATTGAGGGAACCCGCTTCCCCGATTTTTTCCCGGGACAGACCAGCGCGCGGGGTCCTGCCGTACGCCGCTCGATCGCGAAGCTCCGTGCGGCGAACGATGCGCCCGCAGCACACCATTCCGACAGGATAATCATGCAGGAGTACAAACAGAGAAATGGCCCTGTTTCCCTTCAACCATCTCCATGTTAAGGTTTACGGGGCCATCTCCCTGCGCCGGGATGAGTTCCGTCACTTTTCCCGGCGCAGTTACACGCTTGCAAAGATCCGTTGAACAGAGCGAACCGCATCGCCCCCTTCACCCCTGGCAAGTTAGAACGCGCTGTGGCTGTTCATGGTGATGCGCGATACCTGGTATGGGCGCCGGACCTCTCCTCCCTGTTAAGTCCCGGTACTTCCAGGTTTTTCAACCGACGGAGAATCGCGGATTTGGACATGCCCAGGGCACGAGCAACCTCGCTGCTTTTCGAGGGGTCGCGGACTGCATTCAAAGGTGCTTCGTAAGACCGGCTCAGTCCGATGTGAGCGGCCTCTCGTGCATGAATAATCGAATCATCTCCCCACCCATTCTTTTTTAGGCGTTTCGGAGAGCAGCTGCCTCATCCTCTCGATAAATCGCTCAGCATGCAGAACGGCAGCTGAGACCTCCGCATCGGTCGGCGTCGGCCCGAATGAGTACT
>Ga0302243_1001867_pt1 | contig 13147 bp, 16 predicted proteins | sample AAG_UR_Met_MG_FD_193514 | JGI IMG/M metagenome (GOLD analysis project Ga0302243, IMG submission 193514) | Enriched activated sludge microbial communities from anaerobic digester in WTTP, New Holstein, Wisconsin, United States - AAG_UR_Met | ecosystem: Engineered > Bioreactor > Anaerobic >... | reverse complement strand
TAGAACCTCCGTGTATAATTTGAGACGTATATTGATTATATGCAATATTTTGAGTTAAGGCAACAATCCGTTATTTTTTAAACCGTTTTATGTTGTCAGCCCATGTCTGCATTAATTTTTTATTTTGCTGAAGTCTTGCGTCGCCCCATTTTTGCTGCTCAAACATCGGGAGTTCATCCCAGTTAACGTTGATGTAACTTATAAAAGAAATTTTATAATCTTTAACGTATTTAAAAAGAGCGTTGATCCATGCAAGTTTGTTTTCAACGCTGTATCTGTTAAAAGGAGAACTTTCCGCAATCATTAAAGGTTTCTTTTTCTTTAATGCTATATCGCCTGCAATTTTTCGTTCTTTAACGGCCGAAACGTCAAAAAAAGAAATTCCTATCATGTTAACGCAGTTGTCGCCCGGATAATAAATCATCGGATTATACGGATTTTTGCTGTTTGAGTTCCATGCGATAATATGCCATACAAAATGAACGTTTGTGACTGTATTATTTTTTAAACGGTTTGCTATATAACGGTATGCATTGATATATTTCTCAGGATTATAGTCGTTTTCGGTATTATCGCATTCATAGCCTATGCGCAGATAAACGTCTTTGTTTGAATTTTTTATCCATGTGCCGAGTTTGTCTATGTTGTCATCAAAAGAGCCGTTTATAACTTCATCAAGCATATCTTTCATATAAAGTCCGATTTGAACAACTTTAATGTCGGGATAGTTTTTAATCATATCGTCGGCATAATTAACGCCGGCGCCGTTATATGAAGGTTCGTCAAGTCCGCTTATTGAATTTATTGAGGTATAAACCATTATGCCGTCGGGTTTAATATCGGATTCTTTTAACGATGAGAAGAAATCTGCAATTGATTGACTGTCCTGTCCTATAACGAAAATAGGTTTTGTTTTAATGATATCTGCTGAAGATAAAGAAAACATAACGGTTAATAAAAATAATGCTGAAAACAATTTTTTAAACATAACTTAATTATATCTAATTATTTTATATAAATTAACAGCTATTTTCTATTATCTTTCCAGTTCCACCATTTTAATTTTTCGCTGTTGCGGCCGCCTTCTGCGAAATACACGGCGCAGCGGAAAACATAAAGCAAACATCTGTCCTGAACTTTTCCTGCAAACTTATTTGATTTGGCATAAAGTTTTTCAGGATTTTTGCCTTTCAAATCCGAAACCGAAAATATTCCGATATCGGTCAAATCTTCGGCTATTGATTTGCCGACTCCGGGGATAATCATTAATTCTTTGATTGTTTGTGAGCTATTTTTCATAGGAGTTCTTCTATAAGATTATAATTTTAGTTCGCCTTGACTGATTTTAAAACTTTCTATGCCATTTGTTCTTTCTTTTACCATTTCGGCATTGAAATCGCCGAAGAGGATGGGGGATTTTTTGTTATGCTTTTTATAATTTTCAAGGGCTTTCTTTTTGTTTATGTTTGCATAACAGTATGCACAGTTATGAATGCAACTGTCATATTGCCCTATATCAACACACTTCATGCATCCGCAGTATAATCTATTATCATCTCGTATATATTTATTAAAAATATTATACCCAATTATTTTTTCTATCAAATCTCCATCAATACATTGTGAATGATTAATCCCGAATTCTTTTAAGTCTATCTCTTCGGCACATGTTTCAAGCTGTAAATTATGTTTTTTTGTAATATCCGAAAAATACCTAGCTATGAAACGCATATCATTATTTGATATTTCTTTAATTTTTATATCTTTCATGTTTGTTGCGACTTTACGATAACCGTCAATAAAACTGATTACAACTCTGTTTGTAAATTGTGACAGAGAATTAATCAGTTTTTCAAATGCTTTTATATGAAAATCTATAGAGTATTTACTGTTTTCTTGAATAAATATAGGGTCATAACGTAATATAACTTTCTCTTTGCCTATTTTATCCGACAACTCTTTAAAAGTTTCTATAATTTCATATTTATCTCTGATATTATTTTCTATTTCTTTGCCATAAGGAGTGATTGTAAACTGAAAATAATATTTATAACCAATTTCATTAATTTGATTCAGATATTGCATAATATTTTTTGAATCTTTTGTCCAAAAAACGATACAGTCAACATTATTTGGAGATAAACGAATGTTTGCAATTTGATTGAAATTCATAGGGTTTCTCACATAAACAAAGCCTTCTTTAAGCCTGTTCATAAACCATTCTGAATAAAACGCAGGAATATCTGTTCTTCTACTTGCACTTAGAATCATAATTATATTATATATCAAAGTAATATTATTAAAAATAAATATTTTATATAATTGTAGTAATTAATGATTAGATAAGAAAAAATAAAATTTATAAAATAAAATATAAGGGAGGGATTTATTATGAGTCAAATGTTGGATTTAGGAAAGGAAATGATAAGAATTTGTGCAAGTGATTCTGGTAAAATAGAATATTCCACAAATAATGGTAGAAACTGGTATGCGCGTTTTAATGGTTCATCTTCAATTGGGGAATTTGAAGATTTAATTGATAAGGATAATGAGATTATTGCTATGACTACAAAAGGGACTTTTTATTCTACAAATGCTGGTAGGAACTGGTATTTCAGAAGCAGATAAAGATAATTTAAAACAATATAATATAAAACTAATTATATATACTTTAGTAAGAAAAAACTGACGCTTGGCATAATACCAAAATAAATTTAATAAAATTTTATGATTTTATTTTTATAAGCCGCACCTTGTTTAGAAAAACAAACAAGGCGCGGCTTTTCATAAACTAATATTCTTTAAGTTTCTTCAACTGCTTGACTGATTTTGTAATCGTTTTCCAGCGCGCTTTTTCAACGGCGTTCGGTTTCATCGTCTGACGTGCCGCTAAATAAGCGTATTCTTTTTTTAATTTCAGAAAACTTTTATAACGGTCTTCGTCAAGATTTCCGTTCTTTAATGCTTCAAGAACGGCGCATCCAGGCTCGTTTATATGCGTGCAGTCTCTGAAACGGCAATTTGTTGATAAATCGTTAATGTCGTCAAAAACTTTATTGACGCCTTTATCATCGCCCCAAACCTGCAGTTCTCTCATGCCGGGCGTATCAACAACCATCCCGCCTTCGGGAAGAAGTATCAATTCACGGAAAGTAGTAGTATGCCGTCCTCTGCTTCCTAAGTCGCTCACTTCTCCGGTTTTTAAATAATCTGTTTTAAGAAATGAATTTATGATAGTTGATTTTCCGACTCCGGATGAACCTAAAAACGCTATAGTCTCGCCAAATTTAATGTATTTTTTCAATTGTTCAACGTCGGTTTGACTATAAGCGCTTATGGCATAAACATCGTAACCTTTTGCTATTGATTCAACTTCCGCTTTACGAGTATCAGCTTCTAAACATAAATCCGCTTTGTTTAAAATAATAACCGGCAAAGAGCCGCTGTCTGCGACTATTGAAAGATAACGTTCAATTCGCCTGATATTAAAATTAGAATCAAGCCCTGTTATTATAAAAACAGTATCAATGTTTGCGGCAATAGCCTGTTCTTCGGTAACTTCGCCTGCGGTTTTTCTGTTGAATATCGTTTTTCTCGGTAAGACTGCGTGAAGCATTGCCTTTTGTTCGTTAGGAACAACGGAAGTTGCAACCCAGTCGCCTACTGTGGGAAATTTGTCGCTTGTTTCATTTTCAAATCTGAATTTGCCCGTTATCTCGCATAAGAATTCTCCGTTTTCGTCGCGGGCTACGTATTTGCCTCTGTTTTCTCTTATAATCCTCATTGCCGCGTAATTTTTATTTTTGTACTGCTCAAAATGCTCTTCAAAAAACGAATTCCATCCCAAATCGTTTTTACTTATTTGCTTCTCTATATTCATGATTTATCCTTTAAGTTTTTAACTTATGTGTTTTTAAATACACCCCGTTTTCTTTTACATCTCCGATACTCATAAATCTATCAATATAAACAATCATCCAATTCTCCTTTGATACAAGATATTAACAGCAAAACTACTCTCAAAATCTACAAAATATTTTGATTTTAAACAAGCACAATCTGAACATAATGATTAGTAAAAAAATAAATAAAAAATGAAAAATGAAGGTATGTTAAATAATCGGTTATATTTTTCTGCTGTCGTATGCCCAATGCAGTACGGCCTGTCTTTGTTTTCTTCGGCAATTCCAGTCCCCCGGATGGCAATTATTTTTTAGCTGAGCAATGTGGCGTTTGATTGCTTTCCATCTTTTAATCTGCCTTTCGTCATCTTCATGTCTTCTGCCCATAAAATACCGGCAGTACCACTGGAACCAGCCTCTGGGGTCATCGGGATGGATCCAGCCTTTTTGACGCCATACAGATAAAGGCTGGCTGGCATTTACTCCAAAAAAGTTAAGATCCGGATCATGTTTTTGAGAGCATAATTTTGCCTTGATAAACCAGTCATTAGGAAATTCCGATATACAATCGGTCATATATTTTCCGCCGAATACGCCAAGCTCCAACATCTCTTTAGGAGTTAGCTGCGGTTTGAAGTTCGTGTCAAAATTTTTACCGGGTTTTTCTGAAAGGATATATTCATAATTCTTCTGCATTTTATCGTTTACTATAACTTTTTTCATGTTTGCCCCGTCAGTGTAAAAATTAGTAAGACATAATTTTGTAAATGCAATCAATTATTTTTTCTTGAATATTATAAATACTATTGTCCCTGTAAATACAGATAAACAAAAAATAACAGTTCCTATTATGAAAGGGTACTGCCCTGCAAAACCGCTCGCAGAAATATGTTTTGCAAGAATAGCACCGTAACCCCATATAAGCACAAGCCCGTAGGGCACAAAACGGTCACGCAATATCCGCCATGAACCGATAAAAGCTCCAGCCAAAAGTGCTGTGACCGTCAAAATATTTTCTGAAATTCCAAATCCGTTCCATCCGATGTATACAAGAAAAACGATAATGTTTGCAATTGTCGCCACGGTAATCCAGCCGAAATAAATACTAAACGGCATACGTATTAGCCAGCGCTCTTTTGAAACAAGAACATTTATGCGTAAAATATCGGAAATTTTCATAAGAGTAAAAAGAAGTCCTGCCATTATAATTACAGAAAGCCAAATTATGTCGTAATGCCAGGCAAATAGCCACGAAGCATTTAAGATAGCATTAACAATAAAGATACGATTGACTCTCTCCGCCAACTCATTTTTTACAAGCCACAATTGGTAAACAACATATATTCCAAGAAGTATATAAATTATACCCCATATGGAAAAGGCATACCCAGCAGGCGCAAAAAGATTTGAATAATTATCGGATATTTCTCCCGTGCTTCTTCCGCCAAGGGGAAGTAACACAGCCATATAATTGACTGCTACCATAACTGCATACGCAACAACAGTTAATATTTTTATAATTTTTGTATTCATAAATTCTATTTGTTTAAAAATTATATTGTATATATATTAATCAAAAAAACACCCATAGTCAATTTTTTAACATAGAGCTAGCACAGTATTATTAAATTTTTACGAAGTATTTTATGCTGTTGGGCGGATTTATCAACATAGTTGATAAACCGAAGTTGTTTTTAATTATTTTTGGACGAGGGATATAAAAATCAAAATATAGTATAAAAAAACGGAGTAACTAGTATCAATAGCAATGCTCTCTGTAAATTCCCTGATAAACAGCGAAAATACAGGGAATTTATAGATTTTTTAATACTTCAAAGAAAACTGGGAACAATTCCAAGTCATAAAATCAAGAACAAAATCAAAAATTTCTTAAAAACTTATCAGGGAATTTTTTTGTTGTATTAATGAATTAAAATACAGAACATATGCTTTTAATATAGTTTACCAATCTACAATCCTGTATCATACTTATGTAAATAGTTTTTTTCATTTCCATTACCTCTTTTTTAATTTATATGTTAACAACCAGTATTGACTAAATTATCAAAAATTGAAAACAACGATGATATAACCATATCATTTAAATAAATTGTAAAAATCTTTGGCTTCTCCTTTTCGATTTTTAGCATTTTCTACTGATTCATACATATTATTAGTGTTATCTATCATATAAATTCCTGGAGACTCTTCGTTTACATAAGAAATTTCTACTGTTAGGTTTTTAAAATTTATCATATTGTATTTTGTTTTAGCTTCATCTAACTCTGGCATTGATAATTCGTAATAACAAGTTGCCACAGGATTGTCTTCTGTAGGGGCTTTCAATATTTCCAAATCGTTTAATTCTACTTTCTTACTTAAGCCGTTCCCTTTAGAATCAAACACTTTAAAAAGCATTCTTCTATCCACCTCTATAGGGCGATTATAAAAAAATCCAATATCCATTAACCAATCATTTCCATGAACATCAAAAACAAACTTGATTATATTGTTCATTACAATCGCTCCATTAAAGGGATTCTTCTCTTGAACTGATTTAATATCAACTTTTGTTATATCTAAAGTGTCTTTTAATTTTCCAGTTACTTCATAATTTTTTACATTCAAGCTGTTTGAAGAACAACCGACTGCCATAAATACCAACATTAATATTGTAAATTTAATTTTCTTCATTTTTCTCTCCTTTTTACATATAACAAAAGCGACAGCATATTGTCGCTTTTGTTTGACTTTATTTTATACGGGGTTAATCGTTATTATTTATCAAATAGCATTAACTAAATTATCGTAATGTTATATACTCCCTTATTTTATCTTCATAAATAGAATCCACTAATTCCAGCATTGTATTAGTATTTTCTTTAAGATATCGCATCATTTTTTTGGGCCCAAATTTGAAATCATAGTAAATTTCCCGAACAAAAATAAAGGGATTCCATCGCCTAATGTCGGAATCGATTTTTGTGTTTACGCTCTTCTTCACATCCAACATATATGGTGATACCTCTTCAATATCCGCTAATTTGCGAGCAATATTTTTTTTAACGTTGCTAAACCGTATATTTATTTTATTTTCAAGTAGATTCAACTGTTTTTCAGGACTTTTAAAAAATGACAGACCTTTTGCTATCTCTTTTTTTGCATAGGTTTTGGCTTTAAAAATTTCAAAACGACTTTCTTCAAGCCAATCTTTCATTGCAAGACGATATGAATGTGTAAAATTTTCATGAATATTGTTGTTTATTTTTTCTAAAAGTTCTTCTTTGCCAAATACAGAAGTGTCTGCTGTTTTTAAAATTTTTTCTTCTTCTACTGAGCATACATCTACAATATTATAACTTTTCTCATATCCTGATAACTTTTTATTCAGCTCATCTCTAAATTTATTTTTTTGTGTTTCATCGCAACAATCAGCATTGGTCAATACTATGACAACTTTATATCCTTTTGAAATGAGCAAATTTAATATGTTTATTTCAAATTCTTCAATAATGAGGTCAAAAGCATACGATATGCAATAAATTGCGCCACAGATAAAATCTTCTTTTGTTAATTTAGCACTTAGCTTTCCCTCTATTTCCTTCTGCCATTCTTTTGATTTATTTGCTTCTAACCCCCAACTATCGTAAAAAGTATAAGTTTTTATATCACCAAGTGAAACAGATATGATAGTTTTTTTAAACTCACCACTTGGTGTAACAGATTTTCCTGCACCTGTTTTAAGGATATCCTCACCATACAAATAATTGATAAGACTGCTTTTTCCGGAGCCCGCTTTACCTAACATTATTAAATTTATATTTGAATGAGGCATATTATACTCCTATTTTATGTTTTATGAACCAGATAGCTTCATTTACTCCTCAACAATATCTTCACTAGATTCTTCTTGTATATACTTATATATATCTTTCAGTTGTTTTATAAAATTAGCGGATTCTATAAGTTGCTCTATATTAAAATAATTTTCTTTACCTTCTATAGAATCTTTACATTGTTTATAACATAAATAAGAAAACGTTTTAGCTAATTTTCTCATTGTTAGCGTAGATATCAATTGATTTCCAACAAACTTTACACATTTAGTAATAATCCTTCCGGCTGTTTTTTCGCCAGAATTTAAACCAGAAAATTGAATGCCCAAATCGATAAGCATGCCGGTAACATCACTTATAATTTTTATTGCATCTGAAGTAAGTCCATCAATCAACGGTTTATTTTTTATTTTTATGTTATAGATTACGAGAATTTCAGCGACAAGATTAGCAAAATGCTGTTCCGGATTGGATATAAATTGCTGAAGTCGTGTTGCTTCCATAATTCTTTTTTCTGCCTGTTCCTTTTTTTCTTCAAGTCCACCTTTTAAAGCCGCTAAAAATCTATCTTTCATTACATCTTCAAGTGCGTTGTACGACCATTTTTCAAGCGCTTCTCTGTCACACGGTTTTTGAACTTCTTCTTTCATTATATTGCTTAATCTGAATATTTCTATACCGGGGAAATCTTGTTTAATGTCACTAACCATTTTGCTCAAAGCCTTATACCCAGATTTATCTATTTTTGTTATAAGAACGCACAATTTGTACCCTGCTTTTTTAATGCATTGTATAATTTCAATGTCAATGCCTGTATATCGCTTCCCCTTTCCTGAAATTGCGTACCATACCAAATGCGGTGCATCATCGCTATTTTTTTTCTTTATCAAAAATTCATCTAACAGCATTTTTTTGTAATGTTCTTGTTTTTCTACACCTATTTCATAACCTTCACTATCGTAAATATTAATATAATTGCTTTTAAAAAGTTTAATACCTCTAGTACAAGGCTCAAAATCTGATACAGATGAAACACTATCATTAAAAATAAGATTGACAACAGATGACTTACCAACTCCCGTCTGGCCACATATAAGGATATTCGGTACTTTTTGCTGTGCCAACAATTCTCGTACAGATTTTTCAATATTTTCCCGTGAGTACTCTTGCATTTTCTATACTCCTCCTATTATTTTTCAGTTTTTTTATTAGCAATTATTCGCCCGATAAGTTCTACTGCCGTGTAAATATGCGCGAACAATCCGCCCATTTTATACAAGTTACTGTTTTGTAAATTTTGGGTATTTTTTGTTTTCTTTTTTGCATATTTATCTCCCTTTAAATACCCAAGTTCTGCCTTGGTTTTTTGATACAAAAGTTCCTTTTGCGGATTTCATTGTTATTTACAAATAAACTTTTAAAACCGCCTATACATGAAACATTACAGCGTAAAAGCTAAACCTTTGCTGAAATAATTATACAGTTTCCTTTGAAAAAGACGTTAAAATTTCTTTTACTAATTTTAACAATTCATCGTACTTATCAAAAGAAAAATCATTCTTATAAACAAACCTTGGAGTTTTATCTTTGATTTCTTGTTTAAAATCACTTGTAAAAGTTGGCAGTCTTTTTTTTAAGATATTTATAAATTCCGCATCAAGCGTGTTGTTCCCTCTGTCAAATATTAAAAGTTTATACCCTTTAACCGTCACATCTATATCAATGGCACAATTATATTTATTTCCTTCAAAAAAACAGCTATCCAGATATGCCGTGGCAAGCATTTTACAGCTTGTTCTGGCTTGCCAAACATTTTTATTCGTAAACGGCTTAATTTCATCTCCTAAATCTTCTAAAATTTTATAAGCAATATTTTTTAATTCTAAATTTACAGACAAAAATTTCTGAGCAATCTGTTCTATTTTATCAGCATTATCATCTTCTGCAGCAAATTTTATAAATTTTTCATTCATATACCGTGCTCCTTGTAAAGATTCTATATTGTTAATATATTCTGTAAGTAAAAGAAAATCTCTATGTCCTAAAACATTTAAGAGCTTGCAATAATTTTCTTGTATTTTTTTAATTAGAGCACCATGTGTTACTCTTGCGTATCTGTTATCTTTTATAACAGGAGTTTCAGATAATATTATCAACTTTGGAATTTTACTTTCTCCTGCTTCTTTTTTCAAATGACTATTGTAATCATCTACCGGATTATAAAGTGAGGCACCTATTTTATTTTCAATGCCTATTACAAATTTATTTGTAATAATTACTAAGTCTATTCGCTTTGAATTCTCGGTTTGTTCTTCACGGAGAACTTCTATTTCTCCTGTAATGGGAATGGATTTGAGATCATTATCATCTGTGCATTCTAAAAATAAATTTAATACAGCCTGGTTTCTGAAAAAGTATTGCAGTATGTTGCTACTAACATTTTCCCATCGCGGGAAACCGGCTATTTTAAAAAAATTAGGATTAGGTTCTGTATAATCTTGCAAAGTATAATTTTCTAAAAACGATGATATTTCCCGTAATGCTTCAGCCATTTATAACTCCTCTATAAATGTTTTAAGATTATCTTTTTATAAAGCCAGCATAGGCGAATACAAGGTAAAGTCTGATTCTTCAATAGAAAGTATGTAACAATGCAAAGTCCTTGTATGTTTTTTGTGACATGCATCTAATTTATTTCCTCAACTTCAAACGATATCTTATTATATCAAAAATATAAACGACAATGCATAGCCGATCTTTCTGCATCTGGTAAGCGGTAAAGTGTAAGGAAGATAATATAGATAATTTTAATGGTATATCTACAAAAGAACTGCATAAAAAAACGAAGAAATTGAGATGTCAATTTGGTTTCTATTTTTTATTTTTTTAACGCAATGGTATACCTAGCACAGCCGAGTATATAAATTTTTTTGAGATGATTTTGAGGCTATTTTTTATTTATTTTGAATAGGTGAGTGCGTACAGGTAATTTTTACAAAGTATTTTAAGATGATTTTTGATTATTTTTGGACAAGGTATATCAAGCAGATCAATTTTATGCAGTATTTTGAGAATATTTTTTATTAAATTTACATTCACACTTAAATAGATTTCTTCCAATGACCAAAGTGTTTTATTGCCTCTCCATATAAAATCACTTTTTCATTAAAATCTTTCTTCTGTGTAATTTTGGAAAACAATAAATCCATTGCTTTTGGTTTAACCATATTAAATCTGATTTCACGATAATGAATTGGGCTGTCATTCCTCATTTCTAATTCAGCAAGGTTAGTTCCTTTAAATTTAAAAATAACTTTTTGTTCAGGAAATTGTCCTAGTTGTCTTGCTTGAGAATTAGCCACTTCTAAATTTGTAGCCATTACAGTCTCAACTTCTTTTCCCCAAAATACATGGAATTTTTTATCTTGACATATGGTTAAATAATTTACTTCACCACCATTAAACATGGACTTCCCGATAAAAGCTTTCAATCTATTCTTGTCCTCAAGTTTAGTTTTAAGTAGTACCATGTGTTTACGCAATTTTTCTTTAGCTTCTGCTTTATTTTGGATGTATTCTTCATATGTAGTAGGAAAAGATTTAATACAATCCATCAACAAATCCCCAATTCCATTCATGACTCGAAAAAATGTATCCGTCTCAAATCTATTTAAACCATACAGAAATATTTGCCATTTTTTCTCACCACTTTTGAGTGAATGAGAGTCACCAGATGGGTCTATGACATCTTTCTTAGCTTGTTTGTCATTTTGATAATCTTCATTTAATCCAATGGCAAGTGCAAAAGATAGCGCATCATCATGCCCTTGTTGTCTATATCTTCTTGCTTCTTCGGAAGTTGAAGCTCTTGATTTTCTTTTTTTTAAATTTTCCATATTATTATCTCATGTGATTTTTTAATATAAGAACCATTGTTTTTTTCAATTCTGTTTTTCCCAACACGAGTATCTCCCTGACTAAAAGTATATTGCCAAGTAGGAGTAATCATATTAAAATCCTTATACCATTCTCTTATTGTTGAACAATCATTATAAGAAAGAATAAAACCACCTTTATGTTTTTTAAGCATATCTCGTAGTAATTCATGTTTAAATCCCTTATGATGTATTGGAAAATTCCTATGAGGATACATTCCTATAAACATTTTGCTATCACCATCTAGATAGTATGGAGGATCACAATATAAAAAATCATTTTTATATTGTGGAATAATATTTTCAAAGTTATTACAAAAAACTTTTAGATTTGGAACATTAAAATTCTTGATTTTTTCAACAGTTGCCTTATGTCTCTCTGGTTGCAAATAAACACTTGATTGTGAACCTAGAAAATGGGGACCATATGAATAATTATGGTTAAAATAATAAACAGCTGCTAAATCTAATCCCTCCAATTTTTTAATACCCTTCCAATGTTTTTTCATTATTTCTCTTACTCTTGCATATTCCTCTTTTGTTGGTTTAAACTTTGCGACTTTTTTAGCCAATTCATTTGGCTGAGTTATTTGGTAATGCCAATAATTAACTAGAATATCAAAAATATCATAACCAATAACTTCTATTCCTAATTCTTTTGCCAAAGCAATTTCAACAGAAGCTCCACCTAGAAATGGAGAAATTACACGTCCAATTTTGTTTGGTAATAAATTAACTATATGACCAACAGCTAGAGTTTTTCCGCCAGCGTATCTAAGAGTAGTTCCAGGATAGCGTTTATAGGAATCTATTTTAGTTGGACTTTTTAGTTTTTGCAGTAATACTTCTTTTTGTTTTGTAATATCTATTTTCTTGGTCATAAATTTTAATTTTGTTACATTCCCAGTATCAACAAAAAACATGATATGATTTAGTATCTTAATTTTTGCATTTTTACTAGCATAATTTTTCGACTTTTGTAAAATCTTGCTTACCAACAGAGAATCAATTTTTTGATTGAATAGTTTTTTTTATTATATTTATAGATTTATCAATAATTTTATTTTCAATATGTATTTTGCAAATGTATAATGGCATAATGATAACTAATTTAAACAATTTTGTAAATGAATCACTTGTTAAAAGTGATTTTTTGCATTTTTTAATAAATAATATTTATGAAGGATTTTGTGAATATTTTGTGTCGTTTGAAACATTAAGATTTTAGGCGAAATGAAGTATTTAAAAAGTACGGTGTACAAAAAAAGTGAAACTGTACATAAACTTTTGAAATACAAAATTGTAGCCAAAATATTAATGTTGATTTGTTTCTTTAAAAAAGAAAGGAACGGAGAGAAGGGGATTCGAACCCCTGTTGCTGTCACCAGCAAACAGTCTTTCCAGGACTGCGCCTTAAACCAACTCGGCCATCTCTCCATTCTGATATTTTATAACCCTGAAAGACCATTAGTTT
>Ga0302243_1001863_pt1 | contig 13186 bp, 10 predicted proteins | sample AAG_UR_Met_MG_FD_193514 | JGI IMG/M metagenome (GOLD analysis project Ga0302243, IMG submission 193514) | Enriched activated sludge microbial communities from anaerobic digester in WTTP, New Holstein, Wisconsin, United States - AAG_UR_Met | ecosystem: Engineered > Bioreactor > Anaerobic >... | reverse complement strand
CCTGTCTGTTGGCCTCATCCGCCTCCCCTTCCAGGCGCAGGAGCTGCTCATCGGTCATGTGTGTTTCATCTCTCATCTCCATTAACGTGGCTCTTGCCGATTGCGCCAGGCCGCCCAGATGGTAGCCGCCCTCCAGAACAGCAACCAGTTTTCCGCCGCAACATTCATCGGCGATGTCCATAAGGATGCGCGTCATCGCGGCAAACCCCTCCGGCGTAACACGCATCGCGCCGAGCGGGTCCTTGTAATATGTATCGTAGCCGGCTGATGCCAAGATGAGCTCAGGCTGGTAGGCTAAAGCAATCGGCAGGAGAATTTTTCTAAGTGCCGCCACGAATGTACCGTTCACCGCCCCCCGGTTCAGGGGCACGTTTACGGTAAAGCCAAGACCCATACCCTCGCCCACTTCCTGCCAGCTTCCCGTGCCGGGATAATAAGGGTATTGATGGGTGGAGAAATAGAGCACCTGCCGGTCTGCATAGAACATCTTCTGTGTGCCGTTTCCATGATGAAGGTCCCAATCGACAATCAGCACCTTCTTGATATTGTGGCGGTAGCGGGCGTGCATGGCTCCTATGGCAACATTGTTGAAAATACAGAAGCCGGCCGAATTGCCGGCACCGGCGTGATGACCGGGAGGGCGCACAAAGGCGAAGGCGTTATCGACATCGCCCGCGATGACCGCGTCGATGGCATTGAGCAGACCGCCCGCGGCAAGCAGAGCTATCTTGTAGGTGTCTGCGCTCGTCATTGTATCCGGATCCAAAATCACGTGGCTTTTTCCTGAGGTAGAGGATACAAAGTCGATGTAATGGGGCGTGTGCACGTAGGCTATTTCTTCAGGGAGTGCCGCACGAGGTTCGATGCGGACGTAATGACGGGCACACGATGGGCTTTCGAGCATTTCATAGACAGACGCCAGCCTCTCGGGGCTTTCCGGATGGGAAAATCCCGCTTTGTGCTTTAAGTAGCGCTTATCTTTTACAATTCCCGTTTTACGCAAGACGTGAACCTCTTTTGAAAAATGGCTCATTATTATCAACGACTTATCACAAACAGGTCCAAAGAGCAAACGCGGGGGACAAACCTGGTATAACGTTTTACCGTGCAGACATGGCTAAACGACAGGAAAGTGACGGCAGTGGAGGAATCTTAATAAGAGAGGGCCAAAAGAAAGCCAGGCCCCCTATGGCAGCCGGCGTTCCCGAAACGGGTAAAAAATCGGAGCTGTAAACAGTCTGCGGGCATATGACAATTTCACCTGTGCAAAAAGGGATTGCTTTTATCGCCGTCAAAGGGCATTACTTCATCATCAAAGAGACGGTAAATTATTTTTATAGAGAGGAAAATCATGAAAAGAATAAGCAGCCTTTTGATTGTATTGTTGATGCTGACAACGATTGCCTGCGCGCCGACACATTCGTCACGCTATCGCGAAGGTTCTAATGTCGGCCAGGAAACTAAAATGACAGTACAGGACGAAGAGAGGCTCACCAAAGAGGCTCTGCCTAAAATGCTTAAGGACTACCCGCCGGTACAGAATCAGGAACTCCAGAAATATCTATCCGGTCTGGGCATGAAGATAGTCCGCGCCAACAACCTCGAAGGCAATCCCTACCGCTATAATTTTACAGTCGTCGATGTACCGGACATCAACGCGTTTGCCATGCCGGCGGGCACCATCTTTGTTACAGCGCCGCTTATTGCCAATACGTCAAGTGAAGCAGAGTTGGCGGGCGTGGTCTCGCATGAAATAGGCCACGTCGTTGCCCGCCATTCCGCCGAAAGGATGTACCAAATGGAAAAAGCCCAGAACAAAACATGGATGTACGTGAGCGGCGGAGCGGTAGTCGGCGCGGCCGCCGGGCTGGGCCTGGGAGTTCTGCTGTGCGACAAGGGCGACAAGGCCTGCCTGGCCAAGGCAGCGGCACTCGGTGGAGTTGTCGGGGCAGGAGGCGGATTTCTGGCACAGAAATACACCTTTCTTGTAAACTCGCGTGAGGATGAAATGGAGGCGGATCGTCTCGGTTTCCGCTACTCTGTGGCCGCAGGCTACCACAAGGATCATGTCGGGAAATTTTATGAAAGACTGCTGGAAATGGAAAAAAGCGGCAATAAAAATGCTGATCCGCTGATGAAAAGCCTGTCGGATGCCTTCAGTACTCACCCGCCCAGCGTGGAAAGAGTCCAACAAATGAAAGAGCTGGCGGCGCAAAGCCCCGACAGAGGCGCAATTATTAATACGCAGGAATTTAACCGCGCAAAGCAGATCGCCGCATCGCTGAAGAAAAAGTAACCGGGCAAAACTGACCCGATTTTGCTGTTTGGGAAAAGGGAGAAAAAATATTGCAGTGGTGCTATTTGCCGCCTTTATTTACATACCACTCGATTTGGCGGCAAATCCCTCTGACAATTTTTACCTCTCGCGAGGACAAACCGGTACGCGAAAAAAATCTGCGAATGTCGAGCAGCCAGTATTCGGGATTTTCCCGGTTTAAAAAGCCGACGCGGGCGAGAAGTTCGCCGATCTGCCCGTACATGCCCTCAAGCTCTGACGACATAGCCAGACGTGGTCCGTCGGATGACGGGGCCGTCGTCCGGGTCGCCAGAAAAATCTCGTAGCACAAAATCATCACTGCATGAGAGAGGTTAAGCGAGGTGAATTCCCGTGAGGTAGGAATCGTTACGACACAATGGCACAGGCGCAGTTGTTCGTTGGTAAGCCCTGTGTCTTCGGGGCCGAACAGAAGCGCAATTTTATTATGTGAGGCAAGCGCGGCGGCTTTCCGGGCCGCCTCACGCGGTGTGACAAACGGCCCGCGGGCTCTGCCGGTCCTGGCTGTGGTGCCAATGATATACTGAAAATTACCCAGTGCGGCCTGGGCCGTGTCCGCGTATTGAATGGTGTCTAGCACGTCCTTGGCCAGGTGAGTCGAGCGCTGCTCCATCTCTTCACGGCTGAGGTCATTTGACCCGATCACGATGATCCGCCCCATGCCCATGTTTTTTGCGGCCCGGGCGACTGCCCCGACGTTGCCGGCATGTTTGGGTCTGAATAAAACAATACTGATGTTTTTGTTGATCTTCTGCGCGCCCATGAACTCAGCTCCCTGGAAAAAGTAGGGAACTTATAAATCCAGCGCCCTGGAATTGCACGAAATATTTACACTGCTCAGGCGAAAAGGTCGATGACACCGCCTGCTGCGGCATGGGTGAGGGCTTCAATCTGACGGGCATTCTGCAGCAACATATCCGCCATGGCCGCTTCCGCCTCGGCATTCATCCTGAGCATGGCGACGTTAATCAAATCCTGAGTTTGTGACTGCTGCATGGCCAAAACGGCCGAGGCAATGCTGGTAATGTCATTCATGGCGGCAAAGCTCCTTAAAATGGTAATCGACCTGGGCAAATGGAACTTTAATCTTTTTCTGAGGAGCCGCCGGGGAAAGGTGTGTCGGCTAAACCGGATCGTTTTGCATTGCCGCTTAAGTTATTTTTTGTTATGGCCTGGCTATGTCTGAAGAAATGCAGCTTCTCAAAGATGGCGCCGCCCGGTTAGGTATTGAGCTTGACGACCATCAGCTTTGTCAATTCGATGTCTATCGCAGTGAACTTCTGAAGTGGAATGAAAAAATAAACCTCATCTCGGAAAAAAGCGCCGGCGAAATTATCAACCGCCATTTTCTGGATTCCCTTTCACCTGCCCGGTATATCCCGCCAGGGGGAGGATGCATGCTCGACGCGGGCAGCGGCGCCGGTTTTCCGGGCATTCCGCTGAAAATCGCCCATCCGGGCATCAAGCTCCACCTTCTGGAGGCAAACCGAAAGAAGATTTCCTTTTTAAAAAATGTGATCCGCTCGCTGAAGCTCAATCAGACACAAATCATTCACGACCGCACGGAAAACGTCCTTCGCGGGGAAATTTGGCGGGGAAAATTTGAGATTGTCGTTTCGAGAGCCGCCTTTAAGCTGCCTCATCTGCTGGAATTGGCGGATTACTTTCTTGGTCGGAAAGGCCTGTTGATAACTCTCAGAGGGGAGGATCTCGCCGGGGAAATTAATCAAGTAATGAAGGATCCTGATATATCGACAAAATATCTAATAAATCAGTATATTACACAAACACACCAAGACGCTCCGCTGCGTGAAATAATCGTTTTTCAAAAGGTTGGATAAAGCAAAAACTCCTTCTAAAAAACCTTTTTTTGTGTTAGTCCATACACAGCTTTTTCAGACAAAAAACCCCGGAAGATTTGCACGAAAACAATGAATAAAATCATCTGCATCGCCAATCAAAAGGGCGGGGTCGGCAAAACGACAACGGCCATTAACCTGTCCGCGTCGCTGGCCGTGGCCAATAAAAAAATACTGCTTATCGATGCAGACTCCCAGGGGAATTCGACCAGCGGCTTGGGCATTGACCGCAGTGTCTCCGAAAAAGCCAACTTTTACCATGCGATGATCGGTCAGCTGCCTCTGAGCTCTGTGATCGTAAAAACAGTCCTGCGTAATTTGGAAATGGTGCCGTCAAATCAGGATCTTATCGGACTGGAGGTTGAATTCGTACACCTGGAAGATCGGGAGATCCGTTTGCGCGAGATTCTCAAACCGCTCGACGGTATTTATGATTATATAATTATCGACTGCCCCCCCTCGCTGGGTTTTATGACCGTCAACGCGCTTGTGGCCGCAGACTCCTTGATTGTTCCGCTCCAATGTGAATACTATGCTATGGAAGGTTTGGGACAGCTGCTCAACACAGTCAGGCTGGTGAAAGGAAGGCTCAACCAGAAGCTGGCGCTTGATGGAATACTGCTGACGATGTTCGACCCGCGCAACACACTGGCGCACCGTGTTACGCAGGATGTCCGGCAGCACCTGGGAGACAAGGTTTTTAAAACTATCATCCCGCGCAATGTCAGGCTTTCGGAAAGTCCCAGTCACGGTCTGCCTGTTATTATGTACGACTCGAAATCGCGCGGGGCTCAGGCGTATATGGAACTGGCCATGGAAATAATGAGAGAGGGAGTGTAAATGGCACAAAAAAAAGACGTACTGGGAAAAGGGTTGGGGGCCATACTTCCAGATTTATTAAATAATAGTGGAGCCAAACAGGAAGCAAATAGTTACTGCGCCATTGAAGAGCTTAAACCCAACCGGTATCAGCCCCGGAAAAACTTCAATGATGAAGAGCAGAAAAAACTTGTCGCCTCGGTCAGACAAAGCGGCATCATTCAGCCGATAGTGGTACGCCGGGCCGTGGCCGGCTACGAAATAATAGCCGGGGAAAGACGATGGCGCGCCGCCCAGGCGGCAGGTCTAAAAGATGTGCCGATAGTCATTCGCAATGCCTCCGACCAGGAGGCGGCCCAGCTGTCGCTGATCGAAAACCTGCTGCGCGAAGAATTAAACCCTCTTGAAGAGGCGGATGCATATGTCACATTGATGGAAAAGTTCAATCTTTCCCAGGAATCGATCGCTACCCAGGTGGGGAAAGACCGTTCGACCATCGCCAACACAATCCGTCTTTTAAAGCTGCCGGCCGCTGTAAAAACCGCGATAATTGAGAAAAAGATATCCCCCGGACACGCCCGTTGCCTGCTGGCACTGACTTCCATTGATGAACAGTTGTCTGCTCTGGGTATAATTTTGAAGCGGGGACTCAACGTTCGTGAAACGGAAAAAATAATTAACAAACTCAAGAGTAAAAAGGTAGAGCAAAGGCCCCCGGAAAAAGACCGGCATATCGCGGATCTGGAAAAATCACTCACCGCCAGATGCATGGCCAAAGTTCAAATAAAAGGTTCGGCGCGTAAGGGTGTAATTGAAATTTCCTACAAGTCAATGGATGAGTTAAACCGCCTGAGCCGTTTTCTGCTCGACGAGCTGTAAGGGCAGGCTGATTTTTTTATCAACACCTGTTGATAACCATATTGACAAAAGGTTCGTAATGGAAACAGTTTGGGACAAAGCCACCAAAATTATTCAGGATAAAGTCTCGAGGCAAAACTTCGACACCTGGATAAAACCGGTAAAGATCGTGTCCATGGAGGACAAACGAGTGCAGTTGGCGGTTCCCAACAGGTTCTTCAGAGACTGGCTGATGGATAACTACCTGTCCATGATTAAGAATTCTCTGCAAAAAGTGACCGGCGTCAGTGTCGATATAGACTTTAAATTGAGTAAAGATAAGGAAAAATCACTGGAAATCGCTGCGCTGCCTTTCGAGCAGGGAAAAAACACCGTCGCTTCCCCGTCGAGGGGAAATGTATCTCATCTCAACAGCAGTTATACTTTTGAGCGTTTCGTGGTGGGACCTTCCAATCAATTTGCCCATGCCGCATCCATCGCAGTGGCCAAGCAACCGGCGAAGTACTATAATCCACTGTTTATTTACGGAGGTTCCGGTCTGGGAAAAACTCATCTGTTAAACGCGATCGGCCTGCTGACGGCCGCTACACATCCCGATTTAAATATCATGTATGTATCGGCGGAAGCATTCATGAATGAAATGATCAATTCCATCCGCTTTGACCGGATGGCCAAATTTCGTGAAAAATATCGTAATGTCGGTTCATTGCTCATTGATGACATTCAATTTTTAGCCGGTAAAGACAGAACACAGGAAGAATTTTTTCATACTTTCAATACTCTTCATGATTCGGGTAAACAAATTGTCGTCACCTCGGATAAGTTTCCCAAAGATATCCCAAATCTGGAGGCCAGGCTGCGCTCACGTTTTGAATGGGGACTGATTGCCGACATTCAGCCGCCGGAAACAGAAACCAAAATAGCGATTATCGAAAAGAAAATGCAGGAAAACAAAATGGAACTTTCTCCTGCCGTTGCCCAGTATATCGCCTCGCATGTTGAGTCGAACATCAGGGAGCTGGAAGGGTTTTTAATCAGAATTTCAGCCTATTCTTCCCTGACCAACAGAGAAATCAATCTCGATCTGGTCCGCGAAGTTCTTAAAAAACTTGTTCAACACAATAATAAAGAAGATGTCAGCATCGAAGAAATAATAAAAAGCGTCGGCTCTAAATTAAATGTTAAAATTGCAGACATTAAAGCGCATAATAAAAACAAAAACTTTGTTTTAGCCAGACAGATTTCCATGTATCTGGCCAGGAAACTTACCAATCTTTCTTTCCCGGACATAGGTCAGAAAATCGGCGGACGAGATCACTCGACTGTGATTTACGCAAATAAAAAAATTTCGCAACTTGTGGAAACCAGCGCAGACATAAAAAAAATAGTTAGCGATATTGAAGAAAATATTATCAACAGATCTTAATAGCGGCATAAACATTTCATCAACAGGCAGTAAGGATGAAAATATTTAAAATTAAAAAGCAATTTGAAACGCTCAACATATCCACATGTATTATTACTAATACTGATTTTATTTAATTAAAATATAAAAGTAATTATCAGGGAGGCGGAAATGGAATTCAAAATTAAAAGAAATACCTTTTTTGATGGAATTCAAAAAACGTTAGGTATTGTCGAAAAAAAGACGACTACGCCCATTTTAAATAATGTTCTTTTAAAAACGCAGCAGAACAAACTAAAAATTATCGCCACCGACAGAGAGATAAGCCTCCTATGTGAATATGATGCACAAATTGCCGAAAATGGGGAAATCACCCTATCTGCCAAAAAACTGTATGAAATGATCAGGGAAATTCAGGGAGAGGATGTACACTTTACAAAAAGCGCAAATAACATCGTCAAAATCACATCGGAAATGGCTGTTTACAAAATACCGGGTCTGCCTGCGGACGATTTTCCCACAATAGTCGATAGTCATGTAGATAACTTTGCCCATATTTCCGGCGCGGCTTTTAAGGATTTAATCAGCAAAACTTCTTTTGCCATGGCTCTGGATGAGAGCAGGAAAAACTTCAACGGTGTATTTCTGGAAACATCAACGGACGGCACAAATCACATCTGGAGGATGGTCGCAACAGACGGACACAGGCTGGCGGTGGCCAAGGTAAATACGACTGAAGCAGGGCTTAATACTGGAAAGGGAATAATAATCCCACGTAAAGGGCTGATGGAAGTCAGAAAAATAACTGACGTGCATGAAACCATCAGCGTAGGCATTGACAAGAGTATGCTTGTGGTGAAAACGGATAATGCTGTTTTAAAGGTAAGCTTGGTTGATCAGGATTATCCTGATTATAAGAGGGTTATCCCCACGGAAAAAGGGGTGGAGGTAACCATGGACAAAGAATCGTTGCTTCGTGCGTTAAGGAGAATGAATGTTGTTTCTTCTGAAAGATACAGTGGCGTGATTATATCTTTTACCGGAGGTAAAATGACGCTCAATTCAACAAACCTCGATGTCGGCGAAGCGACCGAAGAAATATTTATCGACTACAATGGTGAGGATGTTGACGTCGGGTTTAACGTAAATTATCTGATTGACGCCGTTTCCGCCGTTGGTACAAAAAATATTGTCATGGAAATTGGCAGTGGGCTGAAGCCGACACTGATCAAGCCGGACGAAGGGGATGATTATTTATGTATTGTCATGCCGTTAAAGATTTAGGCATTGGAAAGGTTTTATGACACAGATGTATGATGCGGACAGTATAAAAGTTTTAGAAGGGCTTGAGGCGGTCAGAAAACGTCCGGCCATGTATATCGGGTCAACCGGGAAAGATGGTCTGCACCATCTAGTGTATGAAGTCGTTGATAACAGTATCGACGAGGCCGCGGCGGGATTTTGTGACAATATTACCGTGAAGATACGCGTCGACAATAGTATTGTGGTAGATGACAATGGTCGCGGTATTCCCGTGGAAATTCATAAAACAGAGGGGGTTTCGGCGGCCCAGGTCGCTTTGACCAAGCTGCATGCGGGAGGAAAATTCACCAGCGATACATATAAAGTATCGGGCGGTCTGCACGGTGTAGGTGTTTCCGTCGTAAATGCACTATCCAGTACATGTGAACTGGAAGTACGCCGCGACGGTAATGTTTACCGTCAAACATATAAAAGGGGCGTGCCGGATGCACCACTGGCGAAGGTAGGAAAAACAAAAGGAAAGGGGACAACCGTCACTTTTTTACCCGATAATGAAATTTTTGAGGAAACGGAGTTCAGCTTTGATATTATCGCCAACCGTTTGAGAGAGCTGGCTTTTTTAAATTCCGGTATAAAAATTACGCTGATTGATGAAAGGGACGATAAATCTGTAGAATTTTTATATAAAGGAGGTATCGTATCTTTTGTTGAGTATATAAATCGCAACAAAAAAACACTTCACAAAAACCCCATTTATGTGACAGGGGCGCGTGAAGACTGCACAGTTGAAGTGGCCCTGCAGTATAACGAGAGTTATCTGGAAAATATATTTTCCTTTGCCAATAGTATCAATACCATCGAGGGCGGCACGCACATGGTCGGCTTCCGCTCCGCACTGACGCGTGTTTTCAATAATTACGCCACAGCCAATAAAATCATCAAAGACGGCAAAGAATCACTACGCGGGGAGGATTTGCGTGAAGGTTTGGCCTGCGTCATCAGCGTAAAAGTCCGGAACCCTCAATTTGAAGGTCAGACGAAAACAAAACTGGGCAACTCTGATGTAAAAGGTCTTGTCGAAGGAATAGTGTACGAAAAAATCGGCACCTATCTCGAGGAAAACCCTTCCGTTGCCAGACAAATTTTAAACAAATGCATGGAGGCGGCCCGGGCGCGCGAGGCGGCACGTCGCGCGCGTGAGCTGACCAGGCGAAAAGGAGCTCTGGAGGTTGGTTCTCTTCCAGGGAAACTGGCCGATTGTCAGGAAAAAGACCCCGCGCTCAGTGAGATATATCTGGTGGAAGGAGATTCGGCCGGTGGTTCCGCAAAACAGGGGCGTGACCGCAAATACCAGGCGATTCTGCCGCTCAGAGGCAAGGTTCTCAATGTGGAGAAAGCCCGTTTCGACAAGATGCTGCAAAATGAAGAAATCAAGGTGATGGTTACAGCCTTCGGCGCAGGCATCGGCGCAGATGATTACGACATCAGCAAGCTGCGCTACCATAAAGTGATTATCATGACAGACGCCGATGTTGACGGAGCTCATATCCGCACGCTTTTGCTGACCTTCTTTTTCCGGCAGATGCGCGAATTGATCGAAAGGGGTCATTTGTACATCGCTCAACCGCCTTTGTATAAAGTTGTCGAAAAGAAAAAGGAACTCTATATCCAAAACGAAGAACAAATGAAAAACTATGTTCTGGAAAACGGTGTCGATAAAGTGCGGCTGCAGATGGGCGACGGCAGTCCCTTCCCTGTATCCGGTACAAAGCTTCTGACGCTGATTAAAAAAGTGATGCGCATTGAGGATATGTTGGATCGCTTCGAAAGAGAGGGACGTGACCGCCGCCTGATGCGTGTGCTGGCCGGAGATCCGGGCCTGCTGGAAACAACATTTCAAAATGAGCACGAGCTTTTGAAAATAGCCGGCCGGACGGTAGTGGCATTGGGTAACGAGACAATAGCCGACTACCGTATTGACGAAGATCCGGATCACGGCGGGTACAAAATGATCTTTAGTATCCGCAAAAACGGTACAAAGGCAACCAGTTGCATCGACCGGGAAACTTTTTTGACACCTCAATTCGGAGAGATTCGCAATCAACTGACGCAGGTGGCTGTTTTAGGAGAGCCTCCTTATCTGGATCAGCCTGAAGATACCGCCACGCCGGTCACCCTGGTTTCTGCCAAAGAACTAGTTGATCACATCGTCAATATGGGTAAAAAAGGTCTGACGATTCAGCGCTACAAAGGATTGGGTGAAATGAATCCGGAGCAACTGTGGGAAACAACCATGAACCCGGAAAAGCGCACACTGTTGCAGGTTACAGTTGACGACGCAGTGCAGGCGGATGAGATTTTCACAACGCTGATGGGCGATCAGGTGGAGCCGCGCCGTGACTTTATCTATCAAAATGCCCTCTACGTATCCAACCTGGATGTTTAGAAAAAAGTAACGAATTACCGTATCGAACAAGGCAGCAGTCCTTGGGCGGTGCACGGTATGTTGTGAGACAATTAAGGGGAAGCTAAGAATGGAACGAGATATGCACCACAGGCAGATGCCTGTGAACATAGAAGATGAAATGAAGAAATCATACATGGCCTATGCCATGAGCGTAATCATCGGACGGGCGATTCCCGATGTTCGCGATGGTCTCAAGCCGGTGCACAGACGAATCCTCTACGCCATGTATGAAGGGGGCAACCGCTACAACAGGCCCTACCGCAAATCGGCGCGCATCGTCGGTGATATCATGGGACGCTATCATCCTCACGGAGATGCGGCAATATACGATACGCTGGTACGGATGGCGCAGGATTTTTCCATGCGTTATATTCTGGTTGACGGACAGGGAAACTTCGGCTCCATAGATGATGACCCGCCGGCGGCCATGCGCTACACAGAGGTGCGTCTGGATCGGGTAGCGGAAGATGTTTTGGCCGATCTCGACAAAGACACGGTCGATTTCGTTCCCAACTATGACGAGTCTCTGACCGAGCCGTCGGTGCTGGCCACACGGATTCCACTTCTTCTCCTTAACGGGTCATCCGGCATCGCCGTAGGTATGGCAACCAATATTCCGCCGCACAACCTAGGGGAGATTATCGATGGCACAATCGCACTTATCAAAAACCCGAAAATATCCGTCGATGACCTCATCAGACATATTCCCGGACCCGACTTTCCGACAGCCGGTTTCATCAATGGTCGAGAAGGCATTTTATCCGCTTACCGTACAGGCCGTGGTATCGTACGTATCCGCGCGCGTGCACTCATCGAAAAAAACGCGCGCAACGATCGTGAAACGATTGTGATCACCGAATTGCCCTACCAGGTGAATAAAGCCTCTCTCATCGAGAAAATTGCCGACCTGGTGCGGGACAAGAAAATTTCCGGCATCGGCGATTTGCGCGACGAGTCAGACCGGGACGGCATCCGTGTGGTCATCGATATCAAGCGCGACGAAAACTCGGCTATCATCCTCAATCAGCTCTACAAGTTCACACAGATGGAGGTGTCCTTCGGCATCATTTTTCTGGCGATCGCCGATGGCCGCCCAGCTGTTTTAAATCTCAAGGAAATGCTCGAGCGTTTCGTTGTATTTCGTCAGGAGGTGGTCACCCGCAGGACGAGATTCGAGTTGGCGCGCGCGCGCGAAAGGGCGCATATACTGGAGGGGTATATCATCGCGCTTGCTAACATCGATGACGTCATTCATGTCATCAAGATGTCCAAAAGCCCCGCGGAGGCCATGACCGCACTGTGTGCCAGATTCAACCTTTCTGAAATTCAGGCCAAGGCCATTTTAGAGATGAGGCTTCAGCGCCTGACCGGGCTTGAACGCGACAAGATCGACCAAGAGTATGCCGAGGTAACCACGCTCATCAACCGGTTGGAAGGGATTTTGGCCGATCCCCAAAAAGTGCTGCAGGTGATCGTTGAAGAGCTTGCGGAAATAAAGGAAAAATACGCAGATGAAAGGCGCACCGAAATTGTTGCCTCCTCGGAGGATATCAATATTGAAGACCTGATCGTGGAAGAAGACATGGTGGTGACAATCTCACACACAGGTTATATCAAAAGAAATGCGGTCAGCCTTTACAAGAGCCAGAGGCGCGGAGGCCGCGGCAAAGTGGGCATGGGTACCAAAGAGGAAGATTTTGTCGAAAAAATATTTATTACCTCCACTCATAATTATCTCCTGGTCTTCACTAATAAAGGCAGGGTGTACTGGCTCAAGGTTTATCAGGTTCCACAGGCGGGGCGCGCCGCCAGAGGGAAGGCGATTGTCAACCTGGTCAACCTTATGCCAGACGAGAAAGTGAGTGCCACTTTGCCGGTTAAGGAGTTTGTATCAGACAGGTTCGTCGTTATGGTAACCAAACGCGGCATCATCAAGAAGACGGATCTGACCGCCTATTCCAACCCGCGCCAGGGTGGAATCATTGCTGTCTCCATCGATGAAGGAGACGAGCTGGTGGATGTGCAGCTCACCGACGGCAGTCAGGACATATTCCTGGCGACACGTCTGGGTATGGCGATCCGCTTTAAAGAAAATGACGTACGAGACATGGGGCGAACGGCGCGTGGTGTGCGCGGCATCAATCTGGATGAGGGAGACGATGTCATTGGCGTGGAAATAC
>Ga0302243_1001858_pt1 | contig 13229 bp, 6 predicted proteins | sample AAG_UR_Met_MG_FD_193514 | JGI IMG/M metagenome (GOLD analysis project Ga0302243, IMG submission 193514) | Enriched activated sludge microbial communities from anaerobic digester in WTTP, New Holstein, Wisconsin, United States - AAG_UR_Met | ecosystem: Engineered > Bioreactor > Anaerobic >... | reverse complement strand
GCCGAGCGCAAGGCGGCGGAGGAGAGGAAGGCTGAGGCCAAGCCAGAGGCCGTTTCGGCCGCTGAGGACAAGAAGCCGGTGTCCATAAGAAAGATAATTAAGAGGAAGTGAACTTCCTCCTTTCTTTTCCCACCCGAGCCAGCGTACCTGTGGAAAAGCATTCAGTTAAACATATTTATTTATAATCAAAACATTCTATTTTACCTGGCGTAATTATTAGTTTCAACTAGGTGGGATAATGAAAATCGGAGTCGGGGCATCAAAGGCATTGAGCTTGCTGATCGTCTGGTGCATGGTAATTTCATCATTCGCCGGACTATTGATATTCACCGTTCCGGAGGCCGGTCAGGCGCTGTCCCCCTCCGAGGACGCCAACGGAGACCGTTTCATCGGATCCGATTATGTGAACGACACCTGGTACATCAGCGGAGTACAGAACCTGAACGGGAACCTCACCATAGGCGCGGGCGGGACGGTCATAGTGGACGACGGCGTCCTGAACTTCCTGTCCTATCAAACGGCCACCGTGTCCCGGGTTCACCACCTGACCATTGAGGACGGCGGTGCCCTGATCCTGCTCAACGATTCATACCTGACCACCGAGAACTTCCTGTATGGGGCATACAACGCCCTGGGGGTCCTGGTCAGGAACGGCGGCCTCCTGAGGGCCGAAAGTTCTACCCTGGACTTCCAGGGTAAGATGCTGATCGATGACGCTTCTTTCATTGCGAAGAATTCCCAGATCAACGGGCCCCTGATGACCGCGATATCAAGCGACGTTCAGCTTTACGATTCAACGCTGAGCGGCATCCCGCTGAAACCGACCAGCGTGGACGATGTTTACGCTTATCCCTTCGCCACCTCCTACAACAACACCGTCGATGTCGACTTCACCCTGGAGAGGAACCCCGACGCTCTCCAGACGATCGTCCCTGACGACGACGCCGCCAATCTGACAACCAGCGGTTCCGGCTACTCCACCATAGGGAACCTTGAGTCGATGACCATCTCCGGGTTCGACATCGGCGGGCTGGTGTTCGACGAGGGAGAGGCGATGAGCGTCAGGCTTATGGCCGAGTACCGTACCAGCAATGACTTCATCGCTACCGGCACCCCGGATCACTTCTACTACACTGAGTATCTGGACCCCACGCCTGACCAGGCGGTCAACATGCAGGTGTACGAGACGTATGAAGGTTACGAACCGGCCCTGACCAATACCGACAGGGTGGTCTCCCAGGACCTCACGTCCTTGTCAATGTCCTCTCTGGACATCTCCCTACTCACGGTAACCTTCACCAACAACAACGCCGAGGATGTGTATATCGACCGCGTCTGGATCGAGGTCGTTCTGACCATGCCGGCCTACCACAACGTGACGCTGGCCGGCACCAGCGAACTCACCGCCGTCAACACCATGATCGGCGTGAACAACCTGAACTACACCATGCCCGAGTACAGGAAGCTGGTGGCCACCGATCTGGCCGTCGCCAACCTGTACGGTGTGGAGATCGAGGACGAGTTCGATGAGAACGGAACAGAACCGTTCGTTACCGTCAGGAAGTCCCTCAACTTCAAACCGACCGTACAGGGTGTGGATGACACCACTGCGGAGGTAAGTGTTCGGGATTTATTGGCCAGTGATAACGTATACTACAATGTCATTGGGTCTGGAGTACTACATGTTCTTGGTTTTGGTATAGGTGATCTATCTGGAAAAATCAACGCAGCAGAGCTATTCGTTGAAAGCAGGTGCGATTCAGGCTATGCTAGTGCTAACTTCATCCAGTGGAATGTATCTGGTACACCTCTTCGAAACACGAGTATTGTTATAGATTCTGAAATTGAGGTAACATCCTCGTATGAGCTATCTACAGTTGTATTAGATAACCTAAACAAATTGGCTCTGTTAAATGTTGAATTTACTAATCCAGATGCACAAATTGTGGCTTTCGACTCAATTAGGCTATCTGTCGAGTTCGATCCAACCATCAACATTTACCGTTGGGCTGATATCAGCGTGGTCGATACCAATGACCTGCCGGTTTCCGGCGCTGTGGTCAACGCCGCAAACCCCGAGGGACCCGCAACCTACTATTATAACAACACCGAAAACACGGTCCCCCCTCAGATCATACTGGACTATCTGGGACGGAACGCCACCGATTTTGCCATAACCAACGATTCCGGACTGCTGGTCCTACCGCTGCTGACAGATGTGATAAACGGTGACTGGGCTCCCAACTCGATGCCCATGGACGCTTACCGCATCCAGGTGACCTATGTCAACGCTACGGCGGTTGTGTTCAACCCCGCCGCCAAGTTCACAGAATTCCCTGCCTATCCCGACCTTGGCTCGCAGGTCCAGGAGATGGAGTTCGTGATCGACGACCTGGTGCTTCAGCTCCCGGATATCGCGGTCATCGGTTTCGCTACCGATCTAGAGACCATATACCAGGGCGATAATGTCAACATCAACTTCACGGTCGTCAATTATGGCCTCACCACCGCCAGCGAGTTCGTGATTAGCATCAGGGACGTTCTTGGCAACAAGACAAGCTACCTTGGCAACATAACCGTCAACAACCTCCTGCCCGGTGAAGCTCGCAACATCGTGGTGGCATGGGGTGGCGCACTGACCGCTGCCGGACTGCACAACATCGTGATCATCGCGGATTCACTGGACCAGGTCCTGGAATCGCCTGAGAACGAGGCCAACAATGTACTGTCCCCGTCAGTGAGGGTGCTGGAGTTCCTGCCCGACCTGGCCATAACCAGCGGCTCGATCTCCTTCTCCCAGGCCCAAGGCTACGCCAACCAGCCCATGTACATCAACGTGACCGTGAGCAATGTGCTGGGAAAGAAAGCGGCCAACGGGGTCGATGTGGCGTTCTACATCGGCAATCCGATGGCGGGGGGCAAGAAGCAGGGCAACACCAGCATCGACCTGCCCTCCGGAGGCAGCAACTCCACCAGCTTCCTGTGGACGACCCCAACCCAGATCGGCAGCTACTCCATCTATGTCTGGGTCAACCACAACGGAACCATAACTGAGTACTCTTACGCCAACAACATGGCCTCCAGTTCCCTGGAGGTCATCCTGATGGCCGAGAACGGCGACTGGGTCGTGGACACCACGTACACCATGGTATCTCCGTCCTTCTCGTGGCAGCACAACATCATAGTGGAGGGGAACGGTCATCTGACCCTGAAGGGCACGAACGTCATGATGCTCATCAACCAGACGATCACCCAGATAGTGGTACGGGACCAAGGTACCCTGGTGCTCGAGCAGGCCACCCTGAACGCCGACTTCGGCCTCAAGGTATACATATTCGACGAAGGCCGGCTGTTCGTGAACAGCTCCACTCTGCTGTCGAACGTCAATCTGATAATGGACGACGATTCGCAGGTGTTCATGCACGGATCCCGGGTCAGGGGCCTCATGAGCGCACCATCCACATCCAGCGTGTCCCTGGTGGCCTACAACACCACCTTTGACTACGCCATCAACGATTTCGGGGGAAGCTCGGTGGCCGAGCTGACCGGTTCCACCATAAACGGTGTGGCTCCGGTGTCCCCGAAGGACGGCGCGGTGATCCACCTGTACAGCTGGATAGTCGCCCAGGTGTTCGATGGGACCGGTGACCATCCGCTGGCCGGCGTCCACGTTGAGGTCAGGGCCTTCCCGTCGTCCATGTACTTCACCGGGACGACCGATGTGAACGGGACGGTGCATGTGCGCGCTCTCAGCGCCATCGTGACCGCTTCCGGTCCGCAGCTGTCCGGCAACTACGTGCTCAATGCAACATACTGGTACGATGGGAACAGGTACGACTCGTCCGAGAATCCGATCGCCAGCGTTCTCTACGTGTCCACTCGCGCCCTGGTAAGGAGCGATGCATACGTCAGGATGGACCTGCCGGACGCCAAGCCGGACATCGACCCGCCCTTCTATGTCTCAGACCTGAGCCCGCTGAGGGGCAGCGAGGTGAATCTGTCCACAGTCATCAACAACATAGGCGTGGTGGCTGCGTACGACATCGTGGTCAGGTTCTCCGACGTGAGCGCGACCGGGACAGTGATCATCAAGGACTATGTGATAGAGGTTCTGGAACCCCTTTCCAGCGTCAACGTGACAGTGACCTGGGTGGCTGCCTATCCGCTTGGTGAGCACAACCTCACCGTGACCGTGGACCCCCTGAACGAGATCCCGGAGCTGGACGAGGACAACAACGTCAACTACACACTGGTCGAGGTGTTCGGCGTGCCCGACCTGTCAGTGGTCGCCGATGACGTGGACGTCGGTTCGGAACCGGCGAGGGGTCGCGAGGTCATAGTGACCGCCCAGGTTTCCAACCTGGGCGACCGGACCGCGAGCGACATCACCGTCAGCTTCTTCGACAGCGTCGAAGGGTTCATCGGCAACGATACGATCTCCAACATCCCGACCGGTCAGAAGCGGGAGGCCACGGTTTCCTGGACCCCTCTCCTGGCCGGTAGCCGCACGATCACCGTCCAGGTGAGCATGGCGAACGCAAGCGATGAGGGAGACCTTACCAACAACGAAGCGGACGTGACGGTAACCGTGGCCGATTATCCCGACCTCATCGCCGTGGATGTGGGCTTCCTGGTCAACGGCGTCTCCAAGAACGAGGCCAACCTGAACGACGATATTACGGTGGTCGCCGTGGTATACAACGACGGTGAATCGTCCGCCCTGAACTTCAACGTGGTGTTCTGGCTGGACGGCGAGACCATCATCGGCGTGGTCGGCGTGACCAGCCTGGCTTCCCAGGCCACGACCTCGGTCTCCCTGGACTGGGACCCCAGCACCATGTCGGATCTCGAGCATATCAACGAGATCACCATGCTGGCGGTCGTCAATCCCGGGACCAATGACACATATACCCACGTCATTGAGATAGACGAACCGCTGAATGCCAACAACCGCGCCTCCCAGGACTTTGTGGTCAGGGACAACCGTCCTGACCTGGCAGTCACCGATGTGACCGTCAAATCGAACAATGTCAACGTGACATCCGGTGTCCGGGGGGAGAAGATAGACATAGCCTTCACCGTGCGCAATGTCGGCCTGGTGGACGCCACCAACATCAAGGTGGGTGTCTATCTGGACGATGATGACGATGACCGGGTCGTGCTGTTCCAGCAGTACCGCAACATAGCGGTCGGTGGAAGCTCGCAGGTCGCGGTGTCCTGGAGGGTCAACGTGTCCCAGGCTGATTACCAGCTGGTAATGATCGCTGACGTGGGCATGGACGCCAACCAGACCGACAACGTCAGGCAGCTGGCATTCGAGGTCGCGGCAATGGATCCGGACATTTCCATATCCATGCCCAAGACCAACTACGCCCCGGGCGACGCCATACTGGTTGATGGGCGCGTGACGCAGGGCGATCAGGAAGCGCCTCTGGCGGGCCTGACCGTCACCGTGGTGGTGACCGACAGCTCGGGATTCCAGCTGACCGTCCTCCAGACCACGACCACCGACACTGAAGGCTACTTCTATGCGGTGCTGCAGACCCCCTCCGGGAAGGAAGGCAACCAGTTGGTGAGGGCTACGGTCACCAGCACGGACGGCAACTTCACCAACAACGCCAACATCAACATCGTGGCGCCCTTCACCCCGCAGTCCATACCCAACTGGGTATACCTGCTGATCGTGGCCATAGTAATCGCGGTCATAGTGGCGTTCTCCCTATACCTGTACAAGGTGGGGCTCGGGCGCATGGTGGAGTGCGGCAACTGCGGTGCGCTTATACCGGAGGTGTCCAAGCACTGCCCGAAGTGCGGTGTGGAATTCGAGGCCGATACGGCCAAGTGCAGCGAGTGCGGGGCCTGGATACCTGCCAAGGCGGAGAGCTGTCCTGACTGCGGCGCGAAGTTCATGACCGAACCGCTGGAAGGGGAGCAGGGCTCCGGATACATCGAGGCCATGCGGAAGCAGTACGAGGAATACGTGGAAGGATTCCGCAGCCAGGCCAAGACCGCCCTGGGCGGCAAGTACTCCGAGGAGAAGTTCCAGGAGTGGCTGCAGACCGAGCCGAGCTACCTGCCCTTCGAGGAGTGGCTCCGAAAGGAGGAGATGAGCCGGAGGTCCGGCGTATTCCCCTGCCCCGCCTGCGGGACCCTGAACCCCCGCGACGCCAAGGTGTGCAACCGCTGCGGCACGGTCTTCGATCAGACCAAGCCCGAGCAGTCCGCACCCAAGGCCGAGGAGAAGGAGAAGAAGGGCACCTTCAGGCGCATAGTGCGCCGCTCCAGCGAGGAGAAGCCCAAGGAGGCCGAGCCCCAGAAGCCAGCTGAGGAGGCTGGCAAGCCGGACGAGGGCGGGGACAAGCCCCAGTAAACCATTCAATGTGGCCGGACCGGCCACCCTTTAATCCTTTTATTTTTCTATCATCTGCCGCTCAATGAGAACAAGAGGCCGAACGGCCTTGCGGCCGTTAAAAAAATTAGAGGCGCTGGTCCTGGCTCATCGTCTCGCGAACGTCCTTCATGACCTTGTCAGGGTTCTTGTAGTAGGTGGAGATGATCCTGGCGACCTGCCTGTAATGGGTCACCTCGATCTTCTTCATGTATTCCAGTATCTCCACCCGCCGCCTCCACTCCCTCTCTATCTCCCTGGGGGACCAGTTCTTGAGCGTGCGCACCTTCTCGAAGATGTAGGAATGACCGCTGTAGTTGAACGAATCGTCCGCCGGGTTCCAGGTGAACACCGAGTTGGTGATCAGCTCGCCGGTCTCCGGGTCCATGCCCACGATCTCCGTGAGGGACTTCACGCGCCTGGTCATCTTGGTGCCCACCTTGACCTGCGCCTGCAGCATGACGATGTCCAGGGCGGTTATCAGCGCCCGGGGCAGGTTGATGGGGTCGTTCTCCATCCTGTGCACCATGGCCTGGACGTCCTCGGCATGGAAGGTGGAATAGGATATGGTTCCGGTGGCCATGGCCTGGAACACCACATACGCCTCCTTTCCGCGGACCTCGCCGACCATCAGGTACTGGGGGCGCTGCCTAAGAGCGGCCGTCAGAAGATCGTACATGTCCACCGAGCCGGCGGAGGCGTTCTTGCGGCCTCCGAACGATTCCCTGGTGAGCCCTGGGATCCAGTTCTCGTGCGGGAGGTTCAGCTCCCTGGTGTCCTCGATGCTGATGATCTTCATCTGAGGCGGTATGAAGAGCAGGATGGCGTTCAGGGTGGTGGTCTTGCCGCTGGCGGTCCCTCCGCAGACCAGCATGGAATTGCCGAACTCCGTGGAGATCCAGAGGTAGGCCATCATCTCCGTGCTCATGGTCTTGAAGCGCAGCAGGTCCACCGGGGTGAAGGGGTTGTCCTTGAAACGCCTGATGGTGAACGATGAGCCCCTCTTGGTCACATGCTTGCCGAGGGTGGCGTTCAGCCTTGACCCGTCGGGGATCGTGGCGTCCAGCAGGGGCTCGGCCACCGAGATGTGCTTGCCGCAGCGCTGCGCCAGCCAGACCACGAAGGAATCCAGCTCCTCGTCCGATTCGAATCGGACGTTGGACTTGATCGATCCGTACTTACGATGGAATATGTAGAGCGGGATGCGCACCCCGTCGCAGGAGCAGTCCTCCACGTTGGGGTCGATCATCATGACGTCGATGGCGCCGTAACCTATGAAGTCGCGGCGCAGGTAGTAATGGATGCGCTCCCTTGACTCCATGGTCAGGTTGACTCCCACGGCCTTGAGCAGGTCATCGGTGACCGAGCGCAGGATGCTCTCCTTCTCCCGGTCCAGCTGCCCTTCGGCCTGGTTGATGGTGAGGACCACGCTGTTCTTCAGCATCTCCAGGAGTATGCTCTCATCCTCGGTCAGGGCCGGCTCGATGACCTCGTAGAGGTATTCCGAGGCCACGTTGTCGAACTTTATCCTGACGTAGGAATAGGGTTCCAGGACCTGGGATATCTCCACCTCGTCCACATAGGACTCGGCGATCTTGGGGACCTCGGTGATCCTTCCCACCAGTTCCTGCTGGTCCTTATTGCTGGAGGGCACCATGACCCGCACCGGGCTCTTGGACATGTGGTGCACGATCTCCATATAGCGGTCCTTCAGGGTGATCCGCTTGCTCTTCTCGATCTGCAGATTGCCCTTCTCAATGAGCTGGTCCAGGTCCTTCATTGGTTCATTGTCGCTCATGGTCATATCGCATCACACAAACCTGAGCCCGATCAGTCCGATCAACAGCATGATGAAGGAATGACGGAACCCGTTAGCTATTCTGCCGTCCTGCAATACGCCTGCCAATATGCCGTCGCCGAAGGCGTGGATGACCACCGCGATGTAGAACACCAGGTTGATCTGCGGGACCACGTCCGCCTGCACCTGCACCGGTATGTTCCCCCCGACCTCCTCCGCCCCCTCGGAGATGGAGGTGCCGGCCTTGACCATCTGGGGCAGGAATGTGGTGTTCAGGATGAATATCGTGGCTAGGAACACGGCGAAGGCCACATAGATGACCACCGTATAGGTGGACATGGCTATGGACCTCTCGTTGCGGTTCAGCAGTGTCTCGCGCGCATCGTGCGCCACCATGTCCAGCACGTCCGCCACGTTGCCTCCGGCCTCATTGGCCTTGATGACGATGGTGGTCATGCGGCGCACCAGCGGGGTGTCCACGCGGTCCACGAAGAGCTTCATGGCATCTGTGGCCGGCACCCCCCAGTCTATCTGGGAGGCCATCCTCTGTATCTCCGGGGTCAGTCTTCCGTACCTGCCGCGGGAGGACACCTTGATCGAATCGGCCAGGGTCATTCCGAAGCGCCCGCCCTCGGACACATCGCGGAGGAAGTCCGGAAGCCGGGACTCGATCTCCAGCACCTTCTTGTGCCGATAGCTCGTGTAGAATCCGTAAGGCCCGCACATGGCCATAAGCCCTATGGCCAGCCAGTCTATCCAGTCCAGCCCGGTCTCGAATCCCCCGATGGCGTCGATGACCCCTACCAGCACGCAAAGTATCAGGCCGGCCACGCCCACGATGAAGAGCAGCCTGCTGTAATCGTTCTTCTTGAGGTTCAGTTGCCCAATGTCTAACAAATCTCCGTCAGCCATGTCAACACCTCACATCGTGGACTCCTTGGTCATGTTCCAAATGAAGAAGATGAAGCCGAACTGGGAGAAGGGGATCATCAGCCCGACCACCAGATACAGCAGCAGGACGGTGGTGTCCGAATTGCCTCCGGCCCCGGGGACTATGGCCATGATGGCCATGATGACCACCAGGAACAGGGGGAAGGCCACCACCACGGTGACGAAGGTCTCCGCCATCAGCCCCAGCGTCTCCAATTGCGATTTCATCTCCAGCTTGGCCTCTTTCTCGAACTGGTCAGCCTTCTGCAGGAAGTACGGCTTGAGCTGTCCTCCGGAGGTGGAGGTGGTGACCACACCCTGCAGGAACTCCTGGAAGCGGGTCGACGGGCTGCGCTGGGCGGCCTTGCTTATGGCCGACAATATGTCCGTTCCCAGCAGCTCCGTGTCCCTGGTTATCCATTCCGCCTCGCTCTTGATCTCGCCGTAGATGGGCTGGCGGGACAGCTCCTTGAATATGATGTCTATGTTGACGTCCGCGCTGGCCATGGCCGAGATGAAGCTCATGGCCGCGCCGAGCCTCTTGTTTATGTCCCGCATCCTGGTCTTGGCCCTGGAGCTTGGAATGGAACCAAGCACCACATAGGTCAGTACGATGGGCATGGCGATCATGGCCGCGCTGGCCACCGCCACCATGCTCGCCTCTATCTCCAGGAAGGCGATCAGGATGCCGCCGAACAGGGCCCCCAGGACTCCGGTGAGCGCTCCCACGATGAGCGTGGTCATCCACACGTACGCGGTATACTCCTCCGGTCTCAGCCGCATATGCGCCTGCATGAGGGACATCTCCAGGCGGGGATTCGGCTTCATGCGCTTCACCACGGCCTTCCCGATGGTGCGCCAGCAGAACTCCTGATAGGGTGTCAGCTTGACGTAATCGGGGACCACTCCCTCGGGCAGCTTGACCACCCGGGGGCCGGCGTCCTTGGAGTGCTTGGGCGCAGCGCTCTTGGTGCGCAGATAGGACTTCTTGGTGGAGTCCATGCGGGTGAACAGGTCCGTCTCTCCGGCCATCAGCTCACCTCCATGGCCGCCAGGTCGGCCCGCAGGCGGGCCAGGGTGGCGTCGTGGTCCTTGTAATAGGAATTGACGATGTTCCAGATATCGCGGTGGTTGCGCACGTCCTTCTTCAGGAGGTAGTTGATTACCTCCACCCGGCGGTCGAACTCCGCCATCATCTCATCGTTGGTTAGCGACCTCATCTCCATGATCTTGTCGAACAGGAATGCGTGACCCTTGAACAGGAAGCGGTCGGTGGCCGGGTCCCATTCGTAAACGGTGTTGGTGATGAGCTCATTGGTCTCCGGCTCATAGCCCACTATCTCAACGATCTGCTTCATGCGGCGCACCATCTCGTTCCCCACCTTGACCTGGGACTGTATCAGCACGTTGCGCAGGGCGGTGAGCAGGATCCTGGGGCAGTTGATGGGCGGGTTCTCCAGTCTGTTCACCATGCTCTTCACCGAGTCGGCGTGCATGGTGGAATAGGTGCTGTGGCCGGTGGCCATGGCCTGGAACATGATGTACGTCTCCTTTCCGCGCACCTCCCCCACCAGGATGTAGTTGGGGCGCTGCCTTAGGGCGGCGCGCACCAGGTCGTACATGTCGATCTCCCCGGCGGAACGCCCGTCCTTGTCCTTCTCCCCCACTCCCGTACGGGTGGCCCCCGGTATCCAGTTCTCATGCGGGAGGTTGATCTCGCGGGTGTCCTCGATGGTGACGATCTTCGCCCCCGGCGGGATGAATATGGCCAGGGAGTTCAGGGCGCTGGTCTTGCCGCTGGCGGTTCCGCCGACCAATATCATCGATTCGCCGTTCTCCACGCCTATCCAGAGGTAGGCCATCATCTCCGGGCTCACCGTCCGGTAGCGCAGCAGGTCAGTAGGGGTGAACGGCTTGTTCTTGAACCTGCGGATGGTGAACGTTGAACCCCTGGTCGTGACCTCGCGCGAGTAAGTGGCCTGAATGCGGTGCCCCTCCAGGGTCGTCCCGTCCAGTATGGGCGAGGCCACGGATATCTGCTTCCCGCTGCGCTGGGCCAGGGTGACCACGAAGGAGTTCAGGTCGTCCTCGTTGCTGAATATGATGTTGGAACGGATGCTCTCCCACCTTCCGTGGAAGACGAACAGCGGAACGTTGTGGCCGTCGCAGGAGATATCCTCGATGAGGTCGTCCCGCATCAGTACGTCGACCACCCCGTGACCGACGAAATCCCGGATGATGTAGTAGCCGATGCGCTTCTTGGTGATCTTCTCCACCTTCACTCCCCTGGTGCGGATGAAGGAGTCCACGCTCTCGCGCAGATACTCCTCTTTATCCAGACGGGTGAGCTTCTCCCACTCGTAACCTAGGGTGCGGCGCAAGGTGTCCTTGATGAGGTCCAACAGCTCCTGCTCCTCCTGGTTCATGCTGGGCTCGATCACCTCGTAGAGGTATTCGCTGGTGGCGTTGTTGAACGTGATCCGGACGTACGCGTAATCAGGGACGACCGTATAGGTCTCCAGCACCTCGATGTTGATGTCGTTGATGGGAGGGACGAAGGTCACCGCCGAGCCGGGGCGCACCGCTTCCGAGGCGGGCTTGACCGGCACCCGCACGCGGCTGGCGCGCTTGGGGGCCATCCTCCGCAGGAGCTTGAGATACGAGTTCCTGGCCCTCTCGGCCATGGTTATCTCCTCCCAGTCCTTCTCCTCCTTGTCTCCCTCGTCAGGGGTGCGGAAGCCACCGTCCTTCGTTTCCGTCCTTTTAGCAGCGTTCTCCATTTCCTCGCCCCCTCAGTACTCCAGGTCCAGGTTCACGTAGGCCCTGTTGTGCGTGAACTCGTTCGTTCTCGGTATGGTCAAAGCGATAGAGTATATCGGGCGGCTGCCGCCCTCGAGCACCGTCTGCACCAGTGTATAGTTCTTGCCGACCCCCTTCTCCAGTCCGGCCGCCAAGGCCAACGCGTCGATGTAGGAGATCATGGTCGCATTATATCTGGTGGTGAAGGTGATGGTCAAAGACCCGTCGGTCTCCGCTCCAGTGGCGCCGCTTATGCTGTACACCTGGGAATCATGATAGATAAGGTCGATGACCACCCCGGCAGTTCCCATTCCGGCCACCGTCTCGTTGCGCCCGATGAGGTCCACCTGGTCGAACTGGATGTTCACGCTCCCGTCAGCGTTGGGGGTGAAGACCAGGGAGGGAGTGGCCCTCATAGCCATTCCTTCCTTCTGATAGACCATCAGGGCTCCGTTCTCATAAGCATACCATTGCTGTACATAGTACCGGTTGGGTCCGTAGAACTCCACGCATCCCCCGCCCTCCTCATGAATGACCTGGACGGCACCGCTGTAATTATAACGGAAGTCCACAACCACGCCCGTATCGTACGTATTCCCGGGCTTCAGATAGAGGTAGCCTCCGGTGGGCGAGGTGAACACGGGTATGCTCTCCGAACCGAGCTTAACGGGCTGGAACATGTTGATGGTGGGGCGCTTGGTCACCTGGGCGTTGACGATCAGGGTGTCGACCTTCCCCTTCAGGTCACCGAACTGGCCGAGAACCTCTTCCATGTGGTCCTTCTCGTTCTCCTTCATCCAGATGGGGATGTAGGTGTTGGTGAACATGCTGATTATGGTCAGGAACACCAGGAGGGCCATTATCGTGCCGATGGTCGAGGCCACGCCTTCCTGGTCCTCCCTTATGAACTTTGACCTACTTGACGAGCTAAAAGGTCCGCGAGCCCGTTTACCTTCCCCCATGCTGGTTACCTCAAAATCGCCTGGATGATTTAGGGGCTGTTGACTATATAAATATGTCGAATAAAAAGAATTTGTGGGGTGCGGACTGGCAGGCAGAGAACGCCGCCGTCGGGCGCCTTGTCCCCAGGGGCTGTGGGGGACCAAGCCCCCCGCCTCCTCTGGTCGGGGGGCTTTCCTAGGCAAATTATTTAATCGTCCTCAATTATCGGGAGGGCTAAGCCGCAGTAACTCAGTTGGGAGAGTGCAAGACTGAAGTCCCCGAAGGCGCAAGCCCGGGGGATCGAAATCTTGAAGTCGCTGGTTCGAGCCCGGCCTGCGGCACCATATTTCCATCTCATGATGGAAACAATGT
>Ga0302243_1001848_pt1 | contig 13315 bp, 10 predicted proteins | sample AAG_UR_Met_MG_FD_193514 | JGI IMG/M metagenome (GOLD analysis project Ga0302243, IMG submission 193514) | Enriched activated sludge microbial communities from anaerobic digester in WTTP, New Holstein, Wisconsin, United States - AAG_UR_Met | ecosystem: Engineered > Bioreactor > Anaerobic >... | reverse complement strand
ATGGGCAGAAAAGAGGACAACATCAAGAAGGCTCAGGACATCATGATGACTCCTGAGTTCATCAGGAACATCGGTACCGCCGCGCACATCGACCACGGGAAGACCACCCTGAGCGATAACCTCATCGCCGGGGCCGGTATGATGTCGGAGAACCTAGCTGGCAAACAGCTAATGCTGGACTTCGACGAGCAGGAGCAGGCCCGCGGGATCACCATCAACGCGGCCAACGCGTCCATGGTTCACACCTATCATGGAAAGGACTACTTGATCAACCTCATAGACACTCCCGGCCACGTCGACTTCGGCGGGGACGTCACCAGGGCCATGAGGGCTCTGGACGGTTGCATCGTCCTGGTCTGCGCGGTCGAGGGCATCATGCCCCAGACCGAGACCGTCATTCGCCAGGCTCTCAAGGAAAGGGTCCGACCGGTACTTTTCATCAACAAGGTCGATCGCCTGGTCAACGAGCTGAAGGTCACCGAGCAGGAGATGCAGCAGCGCTTCATCCAGATCATCGCTGAGGTCAACAAGAGGATCAATGCCAACCTCCCCGAGGACCTCCGCAAGAAATGGCAGGTCAAGGTCGAGGACGGCTCCGTCGCCTTCGGCTCCGCCTATAACAACTGGGCCATTTCCGCGCCCTACATGAAGAAGAGCGGCATCTCCTTCAAGGACGTCTACAACTACTGCAAGAACGAGGACCAGAAGACCCTGGCCAAGAAATCCCCGGTACACGAGGTGCTCTTGGACATGGTCATCACCCACGTTCCCAATCCTTTAGAGGCTCAGAAGATCCGTATCCCCATTATCTGGAAGGGAGACCAGCAATCTGAGGTCGGAAAGGCCATGATGCATTGCGACCGCCAGGGTCCAACCACCTTCATGTGCACCAAGATCATCATCGACCCTCACGCTGGTGAGGTGGCGGTCGGCCGCATGTTCTCCGGAAAGGTCGTTCGCGGGCAGGAGATGTACATCCTCGGGATGCCCAACCCCAACCGCGTTCAGACCGTCTCCATGAGCGTCGGCGCCGACCGTATCGCCGTCGATGAGGTCGAGGCTGGTAACATCGTGGCGCTGTCCGGTCTGAAGGACGCCATCGCCGGTGCGACCTGTTCCTCCGACAAGGACATGGAGCCCTTCGAGAAGATATCTCACTACACCGAACCGGTGGTCACCGTGGCCATCGAGGCCAAGCACATGAAGGACCTGCCCAAGCTGGTCGAGGTGCTGAGGTCCGTCGGTAAGGCCGACCCGTCGATCCAGATAACGATCAATCAGGAGACCGGGGAGAATCTGCTGGCCGGAATGGGAGAGCTCCACCTGGAGATCACCCAGTACCGCATTGTGAACGATCACAAGGTAGATATCAAATCTTCCGCGCCTATCGTGGTGTACCGCGAGGCGGTTAGGGCTAGGGGAGGCCCGTTCGAGGGCAAGTCCCCCAACAAGCACAACAAGTTCTATATGATCGTCGAGCCGCTCGAGCAGGCCATCGTGGATGCCATCAAGAGCGGCGAGATCAGGACCGAGGGCAAGATAAAGGACCCCAAGGCCCTGGCCAAACAGCTCAGCGATCTCGGAATGGACAAGGACCAGGCCAAGGGTGTTGTTTGTTTCAAGAACAACAACGTGTTCATAGACACCACCAAAGGTATCCAGAACCTTCACGAGACCATGGAGCTGTGCAAGCAGGCATTCGAGGAGGCCATGGAACAAGGTCCATTGGCCAACGAGCGCGTGGCCGGCCTCAAGGTCATGCTCGTCGACGCCAAGCTGCACGAGGACTCCATTCACAGGGGTCCCGGCCAGGTCATCCCGGCAACCCGCTCCGGTATATACGGTGCGATGTGCCAGGCCGGCAGGTCACTGCTGGAGCCCATGCAGAAGGTCTACATCAACTGTCCGCAGGACATGATGGGCGACGTCACCCGCGAACTGCAGGGACGCCGGACCACCATCGAGGACATCCACCAGGACCATGACGCCACGGTGATCATCTCCAAGGCGCCGGTCGCTGAGATGTTCGGTTTCGCCAGCGCGATACGCGGAGCAACCCAGGGACGCGCCCTGTGGTCGACCGAGAACTCGGGCTTCGTGATACTGCCTAGGGAACTGCAGGACAAAGTGGTCGGAGAGATCCGGAAGAGGAAGGGACTGAACCCCCAGCCTTATGACGCGGGCTATTACTCCGGCTGAAGATGAAAAACGGTTATATAGAAAGAATAATATCGAGAGGCAACCAACCTATAGTATTTAAGTAAAAATCTGGAGGGAAAACAAATGGCTGATAAACCTCACATGAACCTCGTATTCATAGGTCACGTCGATCACGGAAAGTCCACCACCGTCGGTAGGGTCCTTTTGGAGTCCGGCGCGATCGATCCCTATGTGATCGAGAAGTTCAAGAAGCAGGCAGAAGAGAAGGGAAAGGCAACTTTCGAGTTCGCATGGGTCATGGACAGCTTGAAGGAAGAGAGGGAGCGCGGTGTCACCATCGACGTCTCTCACAAGCGGTTCGACACCGACAAGTACTACTTCACCGTCATTGACGCCCCCGGTCACCGGGACTTCGTCAAGAACATGATCACTGGTACCTCCCAGGCAGACGCCGCCGTAGTGGTGTGCTCGGCCATCGAGGGGCCCCAGGCCCAGACCAGGGAGCACGTCTTCCTGGCCAAGACCTTGGGTGTCAAGCAGATCATCATAGCCATCAACAAGATGGACGCCGTCAAGCCGGCCTACGATGAGGCGCAGTTCAACAAGGTGAAGGAACAGGTCGGAGTTCTGCTCAAATCCGTCGGATTCAAGCTGGAAGAGATCCCGATCATCCCCATCAGCGCCTACAAGGCCGACAACATAAAGGTCAAGAGCGCCAACACTGCCTGGTACAAGGGACCGACGCTCTTCGAGTGCCTGAACAACCTGAAGGTTCCGGCATCGACCGAGGGTCTGGCCCTGCGCCTGCCCATCCAGGATGTCTACACCATCACCGGCATCGGGACCGTTCCGGTCGGCCGTATCGAGACCGGTGTCCTGAAGCCGGACATGAAGATCATCTTCATGCCCTCCAACAAGGTCGGTGAGGTAAAGAGCATCGAGATGCACCACGAGATACTCCCCATCGCCAAGCCCGGCGACAACGTCGGCTTCAACGTCAGGGGTATCGCCAAGAACGACGTCCACAGGGGAGATGTGGCCGGACCGGTGGACAACCCGCCGACCGTGGCCAAGACCTTCACTGCCCAGATCGTCGTCCTGAACCACCCTACCGCCATACCGGTCGGGTACACCCCGGTGTTCCACTGCCACACCGCTCAGGTCGCATGTACCTTCATCGAGCTCATGAAGAAGTTGGACCCCAAGACCGGACAGGTCAAGGAGGAGAACCCCCACTTCCTGAAGACCGGTGACATCGCCATCGTCAAGGTCATGCCCACCAAGCCGTTCGTCGTCGAGAAGGCCAAGGACTTCCCGCAGCTGGGAAGGTTCGCCATCCGCGACATGGGCCAGACCGTGGCTGCTGGTATATGCATCGATGTCGAAAAGAAGGAGATGTAAACCCCTTTCCCTTTCATTTTTTTAGGGGATTGAAACATGGCACAGAGAGCAAGGATATCGCTGAGCGGCACCGACCCGGAAAAGGTGGACAGCGTCTGCACCCAGATAAAGCAGATCTCCACCCGAACTGGTGTGGCCATACGCGGACCGATTCCGCTGCCCACCAAGAGGTTACAGGTGCCCTGCCGCAAGAGCCCGGACGGAGAAGGTTCCGAGACCTGGGACAGGTGGGAGATGCGCATTCACAAGCGCCTCATCGACCTGGACGCGGACGAGAGGGCCCTGAGGCAACTGATGAGGATCCAAGTCCCTGACGGGGTCAACATCGAAATTGTTCTCAGGTCCTGAACGTAAATCACTTAACCAACATCTTCCCTTTCCAAACCTCATTTTTTATCAGAACCAATACGAATCAGAGTTTTGTCAGCATCGTCCTCAACTTAAAAAAAGGCAACCAATATAAACCGGTGGGCCTTCATGAAGCATGATGGCGGAACCCACTTTGCTAGGCCTGTCAGTGACCGACCTGATAGGGTTCATAATCGTTGTTCTGGTGACGATCGCTCTGGCCAAAGGCACCAACATGCTGACCAGGAGATTCCTGGACGGTCGGATATCCAGAACTGAATCAAAGGCTGTGGCCAGGCTATTACAGTACTCCGTGCTCGCCCTCGGTCTCTATTTGGGGTTCTGGGAGGTGCTAGGGCTGGACATGACCGCCCTATTGGCATCCTTAGGCATACTCGGTCTAGGTGTGGCGCTCGCTTCCCAACAGGTTCTGATGAACGCCTTCTCCGGCATCCTCATGTCATTCACCAAACCGGTCAAGATCGACGAATGGGTGGAGATATCCGGTGTTCCAGCCACTGGGATAGGCAAGGTCAAGGACATCAACCTCATGAACACCGTCCTGAAGGACCTTGATGGAAGGATATTGTACGTACCCAACTCGGTGATGGTCAACAACAAGGTCATCAACTATTCCCGGGCGGGCATCGTGGCCATCAGGATACCGCTGTGGCTTCGTTCGCTCAAGGACATCGATCGCATAAAGGTGCTCATACTGGATGTGGCGGACAAGGACCCATTGATCCTTCCACACGTCGGGGAGGAGGAGCAGAAGAGGGTGAACAAGACCTTCGAGCTCAGCAGCGTCAGGAAATATCTGGAGAAGAAGACGGACATGTCCATTTTTGCTCCATCCATCTCGATCAAGGACATCCAACGGGAGAAGGTCAAGGTGGAGATAATGATCTGGATACGTGATATCTCCAAGCGTGACGAGATAGTCACAAGTTATCTGGACGCTCTCCGTCTGCGCTTCGCCGAGGAAGGCATCGAGTTCGGTGACGATTGAGGGAAGAACTTAATTTAACCGGTCTCGCATAACCATTTCCGATGCGAAGCGATGCGGTCAAGAAAGGGGTGGAACGGGCCCCTCAGCGCAGTCTGTTGCGAGCAACCGGGCTTACCGATGCGGACATGGAGAAGCCATTGATTGGCATCGCCAACTCCTGGAACGATGTGGTTCCCGGCCACATTCACCTGAACGAGCTGGCCGAAGAGGTCCGCAAGGGCATCATCGAGGCGGGAGGGGTACCTCTCACCTTCGGTGTTCCGGGCGTCTGCGATGGTGTGGCCATGGGTCATGCCGGGATGCGTTATTCGCTGGTGTCCAGGGATGTCATCGCCGATTGCGTGGAGATCATGGTCCAGGCCCACTGCATGGATGCTTGGGTCGGGGTGACCAACTGCGACAAGATCACCCCGGGCATGCTGATGGCCGCCGGTCGTCTGGACATTCCCACCATCATACTCACAGGCGGGCCTATGGAACCCGGTCACAAAGGCGAAAAAGGCCTGGACCTGCAGAGCGTGTTCGAGGCGCTAGGCGCGAACAAGGCCGGAAAGATGAGCGAGGCGGAGGTCCTGGAGATCGAGAGATGCGCCTGCCCTGGACAAGGGGCGTGCTCGGGACTTTTCACGGCCAATACCATGGCCTGCCTGACGGAAGCGCTAGGGCTCAGCCTTACCGGTTGCGGTTCCATGCTGGCCACGGACCCCCGAAAAAAGGAGCTGGCGCGTGCGACCGGAAGGCGAATAGTGGAGATGGTCAAGGAAAACCTGACCGCCAGAAAGGTGGTCAGAAAAGGCTCGTTCACCAACGCCATCGTCCTGGACATGGCCATCGGCGGTTCCAGCAACACCGCCCTGCACATCCCGGCCATCGCCCAGGACTTTGGGATCGATGTCGATCTCCGCACCTTCGACGAGATATCCAAGAGCGTGCCGCATCTGACCAGCATCAAGCCTAGCGGTCCATATTACATGAAGGACTTTGACGCGGCGGGAGGCGTTCCGGCCATGCTTAACCGTCTACAGTCCGTATTGTCCGATGAGACGACGGTCAACGGCGTGAGCATCAAGAAGATCGCCCGCAAGGCCATCGTTCACGACCAGGAGGTCATACGGCCGATGGACCGTCCTTTCCACGCTGAAGGGGGAATTGCGGTTCTCTATGGCAACCTGGCTCCTCTGGGCTCGGTGGTTAAGCAGGCCGCGGTCTCACCAGAGATGATGCATTTCGAAGGAACGGCCAAGGTGTTCGATTCCGAGCAGGAGGCCTACGAGGCAATATCCGCCCGGAAGATCGTGGCCGGTGATGTGGTCGTGATCCGGTATGAAGGGCCCAAAGGCGGTCCGGGCATGCCGGAGATGCTATCTCCGACCAGTCTTATCGCCGGAATGGGATTGTCCAACAGCGTGGCGCTGATAACCGATGGACGATTCTCAGGGGCCACCAGGGGACCGTGCATCGGTCATGTGTCCCCGGAAGCCTTTGACAAGGGGCCAATTGCGGCGATCCACAACGGTGATCGCATATCCATTGACATTCCTGGCCGGAAGATCGAGCTTTTGGTCCCGCAGAAGGTGATCGAGGAGCGCCTGGCCAAGGTGGTGGTCGTGGACCGCAAGCCTACTGGGGTATTGTCCAAATACCGGCGTCTGGTCGGAGTGGCATCCACCGGGGCCATATGCCGTTGACCTCGAAACCTTTTTATTCGAACTTCTTTTATGCGGCAACACTGGGCGGGTAGATCAGCTCGGAAGATCGCCTGCTTTGCAAGCAGGAAGCCCCGGGTTCAAATCCCGGCCCGTCCACTTTTTCTTACATTTTTTCCCCTGTTGGCTGGGTCATGGTTCATCTCAATATTGCTTTATAGCATTCTTCCCATTCGAAATCTCGCCCATGCGATGCAAGTTCACAGCGTTGCTGATCGCCCTAGCGGTGATGGTTCCCTCCTTTTTAGTGATTCCAGATGCCATGGCCGCAGGGGTGGACACCTCGGACGCCGACCGTCTGATGGAGGAGAACTGGAACGGAGACAATGTCATCTCTATCACCGAGGAACTGAGCAACATATCCTCTCATTACCTGGCCTACCGGGTCAGCGGCTCGCCGGGCGCGAACGAGGCTGCCGATTTCATAGCTGAACGGTTCACGTCCTATGGTCTTCAGGTTACAATGGAGAACTTCACCATGCCGGTCTGGAACCTTATTGCCGAACCGTCGCTCATCGTCGACGGGGACGGAAATGCTTCCACATCCGACGATTTGAGGCTCGGCTCATTCAACTGTGAGAGCTTCAGCAAACCCACGCCAACCAACGGTCTGGTGGGCGAGCTGGTGATGCTTCCTATGCCTCCGGCGAGCAATTACGATGAAGTGGGGAGAAGGGCCATTGACCGAAACGCCTGGGGCAACATCAACATCACTGGCAAGGTCCTCCTCATCGGGAGGGAGGTTCGCTGGTCCAATGGCTGGGAAGGCGTTTTCAAGGAGAAGTTGTTGGCCCAGCCTCCGGCCGCCATCATCTATAATTACAATTATCCGTGGATGAGCTACGCCCAGCAGAACTCCCAGTCCTCGAGCGGCGGATTGCCTTTGGGAGATATGGGGCCGATCTTCTGGAACCTCAACATTCCCGTCGGCTCGGTAAACTACAGCGACGGGCAGGCACTGGTTCAGGCGGCTTCGCACGGCGGATCGGTGAACATGAGCGTGCCGACGATCATTTCCCAGGGAACGCACAAGAACGTGATCGCCGACGTGAACGGTGGAAGCAGCTCTGCCAAGCTGGTGCTTTTCGGTGCTCATTACGACACGGTGCTGAGCGAAGGTTATGTGGACAACTCCGGTGGGGTGGCCGCGATATTGGAGACGGCGAGGGTGGTGCAAGAGGCGGTCGATGCCGGAGATCTGGACCTCAAATATCGCATGCGATTCGTGGCCTTCGCCGGAGAGGAGATGGGATTGGTCGGCTCCCTGCACTACGTGAGCATGCACCGAGATGAGATGAAGTACCATGTGGCCAGCATAATCGCGGATTCCATCGGGTCTTCCGATCTGAAGGTCACCCTGGCTGGATCGGACGGGGAGGTCGATCTCAACTTCGTTGCTGATGAGGCCTGTGCTAGGCTGGGGATCGCCCATGCCTACCAGGACCTGGCCGGTTCCGACCATTATTCATTCATGTTCCCTTATTGGATGTCCAACGAGCTGAACAGGGCATGGGGAAAGGACCTGGCCATCGGTCGCGGATTGGAATCGACCAGCACCATGTGCGTCTACTCCCAGCCGCTCACGATCTACGATGATATGGGGAGCGGGGCGAATGGTCACATCCACACTTCTCTGGATTCTCGCGAGGCGGTAGAGAACGGGGAATGGGCGGACGAGCAGGACCTGCGTGACCAGGCCCAGGTGTACGCATTGATGGCGCTATACGCCGGCATAGGTGTCTACGAACCAAACTACGACTACCTTCCCTATGTCATCGGGCTGGTTGCGGTGACCCTCATAATCGCTTTCTTCATGTTACGCCGATGGAAGATCAAATTCTGAGGCCATCGGGCGCAAATGGGAATTTGTCTAGCCAGGAAATCTCGCGCCTGCCGCGGTCTTCAGGAAAAAATGAAACTAAAAAGGGTTTGGATGGTAAGGGGTTTACTCGCGGTCCTTCTCCAGGGAAACACGGGTTCCGGCCTTGATGGCCTCGGCCTCGCGCCTCTCCTGGGCCATGGCCACTTCCAGCTCCTTCATGTCCCGGCGGAGCTCTTCCTGGGTAGGTATGGGTCCCAGTATGATGTCGGCCTTGCCGACCGTCCTCTCGATATCCTCCGGTTTGGATATCTCCCTCTCCGGTATGCTGCGAACTCCTCCGACATAGTCGGAAATGCCCTCCACCAGGCGGGTCAGTTCGAAAGGCAACACGATCTTGGTGGCCTGTCCCTCACCCAGCTTCTTCACCGCGTCCAGGGACAGCACGGTCAGGGCCTTGGTGTCCAGAGTGCTGGCGCCCACGCTCAATATCCTGAGCTTCTGGGCCTCACCCTGGCTCTCCAAGATGATGGCCAGCCTCTCTCCTTCCGCCTCCAGGATCTTGGCCTGACGCAGACCCTCGGCCTGCAGCACCCGGGACCTCTTCTCCCCTTCCGCGTTCAGGATGGCCGCGGTCTTGGCGCCATCGGCCTTCAAGATGGCCGCACGCCTCAGCCTCTCGGCGGAGGTCTGCTCTTCCATGGCCTGCTTGACCTTCGGAGCGGGGTCGATCTCCCTGATCTCCACCGCGTCGACCTTGACTCCCCACTGATCGGTCGCCTCGTCCAGGATGTCCCTCAGCTTGAGGTTGATCTTCTCACGGTTGGACAGTATCTCATCAAGTTCCATGTCTCCTATGATCGACCTCAAGGTGGTCTGGGCCAGGTACACGGTCGCCGCCCTGTAGTCGGTAACCTCGAAGAAGGCCTTCTTAGGGTCGACGACCTTCACATAGATGATGGCGTCAACGTTCACCGGGGAGTTATCCTTGGTTATGACCTCCTGTCTCGGCACGTCAAGCACCTGGGTCCTAAGGTCCAGCTTCACCGTCTCGTTGATGAGCGGAGCGACATAGTTGAACCCCGGGTTCAGTACTCTTATGAACATGCCCAAGCGGATGTAGACCGCCTGCTCGTACGGCCTGACGATCTTGACGCCGTTCACCACGATCACGATGGCCGCGATGATGGCCAGTATCAACAAGCCTAGAATCTCTACTGCTAATGCCATGATTACCTTCTCCTTATCTACTGGGTTATCTCCTCAACGGTCACATGAACGCCCTCGCTGCGGACCACCTTGACCCGCTTCCCCACCGGAATGGGCGTGGCCGAGGTGGCGCTCCAGATGACGTTCGCGATCTTCACCTTGCCCCGGAGGTTGCCGGGAACGACCTCCGTCTCCACCGAGCCCTCCTTGCCGATAAGGGAGGTTGCTACCGTGGTCTGAGGCGGCGCTGGAGGCGCAAGGCGCTGATACATTTTGATGGTTAGGAAAGTGGTCGGTACCAATATCACGACCGCGATGATCGGGGACCAGATGGTCAACAGCAGGTCGGGGAACACCAGCCCGATCCCGCCAAGGGCCAGGAGCACCGTGGCCGGCACGAGAAGGAAGGACCCGGGCTGGCTGATCTCCACCAGAAGCATCAGTACCCCGATCACGATGAACACCAACGAAAGGTCAGTGGCTAGGGACATGTTCTATCCCATGGGTCTTTCGGTATTTATCCTTTATTTCCGTTAAAGGATTTGCTTATCACAATTGGGTTATGATGGGCAAAGAATTACCCGAATGGAACACACATAGCCAGATGTCTCAAAATAATATAAAACTAAAAACCTTTAAATATTGCCATGATGGGTATAACTTCACAGTGATTACTATGTGTGAAGACATGGAAGATACAATGGGGATGCCATTGATAGGGGATAAGTTCCCGGATATGACGGTGACCACCACCCACGGCCCGATGAGCCTACCGAAGGACGTCGCGGGAAAGTGGCTGGTACTGTTCAGCCACCCGGCTGACTTCACCCCCACCTGCACCACCGAGTTCGTCGCCTTCGCCAAGAGGGCCGAGGAGTTCAAGAAGATGGACACCGTCCTGGTCGGACTGTCCATAGACCAGGTGTTCTCTCACATCAAGTGGGTGGAATGGATCGAGGAGAACATCGGCGTCAAGATACCCTTCCCCATCATCGCTGACCACGGCGACGTGGCCATGCGGCTAGGGATGATCCACCCCGGAAAGGCCAGCAACACGGTGAGGGCCGTCTTCATAATCGACCCCAAGGCCATCGTCCGCCTGATCATCTACTACCCGCAGGAGATCGGCCGCAGCGTCAACGAGGTAGTTCGTGCCTTGCAGGCCCTGCAGTTCTGCGACAAGAACGGTCTGGCCACCCCTGAGGGATGGCCGAACAGCGAGCTCGTCGGCGACCGGGCCATCATACCCCCGCCGAGGGATTACAAGACCGCCATGGAGCGGAAGAAGAACGTCGGAAAGGGCAAGGACTGCTACGACTGGTGGTTCTGCACCAAGAAGGTCTGAGCTTCCAAACCTCTTCCCCCAAAACCTCTTTTCTCTTTTCAAATTCCCAGGAACAGCACGGATATCAACAGCGTCACCAGGGTGACCGGCAGTCCGGCCTTGATGAAGTCCCACAGACGGACCTCGACGCCCATGCTCAGCCCCTTCTCCACCACTATGACATTGGCCGCCGCCCCCAGGATGGTGGCGTTCCCGGCCAGGGTGGACGACGCCGCCAGACTGAGCCACAGCGTCTGGTCACCCGCCGGTACTACTGGTGAAAGCAACATCACCGCGGGAACGTTGCTTATCAGGTTCGACAGCACCGAGGAAATGACGGTAAGGCCAGCCACCCCGGCCATGCCCGCGCCCAGGTCGGCGAACGAATCGAGCATCATATCCATCAGGCCGGAGGTCTCCACTCCCTTCAGCAGGATGAACAGGCCGACGAAGAAGAGGATCAGGGTCCAGTCCACTCCGCGCAGGATCGGCGAGGTGCCGGTGTCCTTCTTCATCAGGGGAAGGGCCAGCAACAGGAAGCATCCGCCCAGGAATGCCACCAGCGATATCGGGATCCCGAGCCAGGAGGAGGCGGTGAAGCCGATGAAGACGGCTACCAGAACGGCAAGAACCAGGAAGAACGGCGCCTCCATGCGCTTTCGGGGGGCGGCGGCCATAACCAGCGAGCGATCGATGGGGCGGGGTTTGCCCAGCCCTCCATCGAAGATCTCCTTTCTGAACACCAGGGCGACCATCCCCACGGCCACCGCTAACGATATCAGGGCCAATGGTGCGAGTGCCAGGGCGAAGTCAGAGAACGTGATCCCGGATTGGATGAGTATGTAGGCGTTCTGGGGGTTCCCCACTCCGGTGGCCACCGATCCTATGTTGGCGGCCAAGGCCTCCCCGACCAGATAAGGTACGGGGTTGGCATCGATGGAGCGGCAGACCTTGATCAGGATCGGCGTGAACATCAGGACCACGGTGTCGTTCAAGATCAGGGCGGAGAGCAGGGCGGTGACCCCCATGCTCAGCCACAGCAGGGTGAAGCGGTCCGCGCACCTGTTCACCAGTATCACCGCCACCCTGTCGAACAGTCCGGTTATCTCCAGACAGGAGACGATGATCATCATGCCCAGCAGCAGGCCGATTATGTCCAGGTCTATGGCCTCCAGCACCTGGTCGGCGGTGACCACTCCCAGCAGGACCATCAGCACCGCTCCGAACAAGGCGGCGGCGGGGCGGTCGATGCTGACGCTGCGCACCCTCCTCACGGAGATGAGGGCATAGGTGAACAGGAACACCAGCAGGGCCAACCAGGTTACGGTCTGCATCCGGGGGATATAGAAAATGATGGATTAATAAGCAAATCCATTAAACCGATCCCGGGTAGCGCACCGGGCGGTCCAGTATCAGACGGACGTCCAAGCGCCGAAATCCCAGCGGCCTTATCTTGCGGTCCAGGAAGCCGAGCAGCTCCTGGCGGTCGGAAGCCCGGACCCTGAACATCAGGCGGGGCTCGCCGGTGACCTTCATGACCTCGCTGACCTCCTCCAGGGACATCAGGGCGCTCATGGCCTTGCCTTCCATCAGAGGGTCAATGTCGGCCAGGACCAGTGCTTCCGCGTCAATGTCCAGCCGTTCCTGGTCCACGATGGTGGAGTAGCCAAGTATCAATCTTTCCTCTTCCATGCGGCGCATGCGGTCCCGGATGGTGGAGGGCGAGCGTCCCAACTTCTCGGCCAGTTCTTCGATGGACAACTTGCCGTTGCCCTGCAGCATACGCAGGATAGTCTCGTCCAGGTCATCCTGACCCATGCTCATCCCTATCCCTTCCCTGGGCTATAAAGGATGTTCTGCGGGCCTCAGCCCGTCCCTGATCATCTTCCCATGATCGAAAGCTAGCTCAGGCAGGTCGGAAAGCTTGAAGAATCCGGCCGATGCGGCGTCATCTCCGGCCTGGAGCGCGCCACCAGTTTCCCTGAGCAAGTAGAGCAAGGTGACGAAATGCCCCCGGGGGTCCCTGCCCATCTCGGAATAGACGCCGACGAGGCGCTCGACCTCCGTCTCCAGTCCGGTCTCCTCCTTGATCTCGCGGACCACGCAATCCTCGGTGCTCTCTCCGTATTCCACGAAGCCTCCCGGTAATGCATGGCGCCCTTGGAAGGGTTCCCTGCCCCTCTTCACCAGCAGCACCTTTCCACCACGAAGCAGGAGGCCGTCGCAGGTCAAGCTCGGGTTGCGCCAGAGGTTCTCCAGTTGAGCTTCCAACAATCGTACGTAAAGCTCCATCCTCTCGACGAGCTCGTTTCCATACTGGTTGAGCGTTCCATTCTCCA
>Ga0302243_1001842_pt1 | contig 13360 bp, 11 predicted proteins | sample AAG_UR_Met_MG_FD_193514 | JGI IMG/M metagenome (GOLD analysis project Ga0302243, IMG submission 193514) | Enriched activated sludge microbial communities from anaerobic digester in WTTP, New Holstein, Wisconsin, United States - AAG_UR_Met | ecosystem: Engineered > Bioreactor > Anaerobic >... | reverse complement strand
GCAAGAAGGATATTCGCCCTCAGGATGGTTCGTGCTGGAAATCTTCCAGACTTTACAATCTTGGTCAGTTGCTTGCGATCCATTGCAGACAAACTCACATCGTACTTCTGTATAGGCATAATCGTATCGTATTGTGTATGATAACACAACAAAAATAAAACTATTTTTGACTTTATACAACATTTAGATGTTGCGGAATGCTAGTGAAAAATTATGTAATTTCTTTCGAATTATCCGTTTATTCCCCTTTGACTTACTGCATATTAAGTAATTCATAATGATGGCCATTTTTAAAAATAGTCTATTATTCTGAGATAATCTCTGTGAAGATTTTTTTATAATATTGACTATATGTAAAGTTCTGCATGGATACATGTGCATTAATTGCTATGTCTTTTATCAAGGCATATGGCAAACTGCAAAGATTTAGAATTGCTGAAATTAAACTTTTAGTATTCAAATCTGATAGGATAAAACCTGTTCTATTGTTTTCAATATACTGAGGAATACAAGATGTATTTGAAACTATCGGTATACAACCATAATTTGCACCTTCAGCAATAGCTTTTGGAAATCCTTCTGATTCGGAAGGCAGCAAAATAACATGTGATAAAGCAAGTACTTTATTTACCTCCCCTTTAGGCAAAAAACCATGAAACCGGCAATTCAATTTTGCCTCACTAGCAAGCCTTTCATATCTTTTGCGTTCAGGTCCATCACCTACAAAATGGATAAGTCCAATTCTTGATCTATTTTTTATCTGCAGAAAAGCCTCGATAATTCTTCCTACTCCTTTGCTTTCTGTTAATTGACCGACAAACACAAAGTCAAGTTTACCTCCAAAATTCTTTGATTTCGTAATTAGTGCACCATCTATTCTTTCTTCATCTGTAAGGCAAGGATTCTCAAATGAAAGAACATATGAAGGCTGGTTTGGCCAATGCCCATTGATAGTAATTTTACATTTCAGAAAATTCTCCTTCAATATCCACCTTTGGAAGGCATATCCTAGTGGTGGATTCTTCTGTGTCCAGTTCCCAGCATACTTTACCCAAAATCTCGCCTGAGGCTTTTTAAACATCAGCCATGGCAGGAGATAATTTCCCATTCCCGTAGGAAGTCTTAGTTGAAAAGAATCAACCTTGCTTATTACACCATTAACCGTGCTGAGAACAATAGGCAGAGTTTGCAAAACTGACAGTTTTGCCCGAACAGTGTTGCCACCCGAAGGTGGTATAGGAACAAACTTAATATTGTCGCCAATGTAACCCAAAGAACTTTGTGGCGGAGGTCCTATATGAAGACAGGCAACATGATAAATCATTTCAAAATAATCCGAGAGGTGGTTTATCTCCCTGACTGTTGGCCCCCATCCAACCACAAAGCCGTTAGCGTCAATATAATGTTCAGTATGTGAGATAACAGCTAGTCTCATTCTGCTTTGAGGAAATCATCTATTAAAAAACTCCAATCATGGCGTCTGACCCATTCCTGTATTCCAGGACTATACTTTTGGGTTTGTTCAAGGACCTTTATTACAGTGTTAGTAATGTTTTTAACATTACCACCATCAACAAGCTCTCCATTTATTCCGGGACTGATTGCATCTTCAATACCACATCCAATAGCACCGATTGCAGGCAAACCATAGATATTAGCCTCAAGAATTGCTATCCCAAAACCCTCAACATCACCATCAGACTGATTCTCACTCAACATCATGAAAATATCTGAAGTCTTATATGCCCTTGCCAATTCCATTCTCCCAGGCAAACGGCCGTGGATTGTGATATTATTCTCAAGTTTCAAAGTGCTGATAAGATCTCGCAGGTATACAGCATTCGAATCCATTCCGACAATATGATAATGTATATCCGGAAATTTCTCGATCAACATCGGCAAAACATTAATCACCCTGTGCTGTCCTTTTCTTGGTGAAATACTGCCGACTGTCAGCAGTTTCGGATAGCCTTTCCAGTCCGCAAAAGGTTCAACCGAATCTGGAACCGGCCATGCCGTTGTTTGAATTCCATTGGGCAAGATTCGAATTTCCTTTGAAAGCCTAATCTTAACAGGAAGAATCGACCTGGTGAATTCCGATACAGCCCAGATTATATCAGCCTTACCAAGCGCCCAATGTGTAAGAATCCTGTTAAGTCTGCTTCCCGGGTTTATTTCACTACCGTGAACAAAACATTCAGCTTTTCTGTTTTTGCCATGCAGGATCTTAATGATGCCGCCAATCCATAAAGGGAACTTCCCGGTTAAAATGATTCTGCTATAATTATTTAGTCTAACAGCATTAATGACGAGAAGTATACGGAGAGGATATGTCAGAATGCCTAGTCGTTTGAACCGATGCAGAATGATGTTTGGAGGTAATTCATTCCTATATAATGATATGCTACCATCAGTAACATAGTCAATGCTAGAATAGACATCTACAACATAACTCCTGGAAACCAGAGCCAGACTTAAATCAGCTGCATGACGACCTATACCTCCTGGTCCGGGAGGAAATTCAGATGAAATTAACAAGATTCGCACGTAAGGAACTGTTAAGTGGAGTTGGATTGATTGAATTTTTCAATAAGTGGACCCATATTTAGCTTTTTGGTAGCCATTGACCAGGATAAAGAGACCTGCAATAACAGAAACGGCCATAAAAAAATCATTGAAGCACCCGCTAAAATTTTCAACCAACTTTTGGATTTGTGTTTATATGGCACTATTGATCCGGGAATAGTAAAAAGCAACATGAGTCTGGCGAAATGATTCCCAAAGTACTTTCGAGAAAGGTAAAGTAAACTTGGAACAGGCCGTGGGGCTAAAATCTTTTTTGGTCTTAAGGAATCCCAACCACTGAACTCCCTTAATCCACCCGTTGGGGCCTTCACATCTTTACATGATGCAAATGGGTTTGAAATACTTATATACCCAGCCAAAAAACATCTTAAACCAAACTCTCCATCTTCTCCCCTTTGCTTTTCAAACTGTCGGTCAAACAAACCTGTTTTCCTAAGCACTTCTTTCTTTATCAAAGCATTTCCTGTAGCAAATTGATCACCCCATTTAAATGCTTTTTTTGCTTCAGGTATTCCCAAATCTTTAGGATAGAACACGCCAGCAGAAATGTCAGCTTTAAAATAATCAACACACTTCAAATGTTCTTTCATCCAAGCCGAATCAATACGAACATCATCATCTAAAAAAGCAAGATATTCACCATTAGCGGTTAACATAGCATTGTTCCTCGCTAAACATAATGCCTTCTCTTTCTGTTTAATAAGCTTCAAATCAAGGCGCCAATTCTTATAGAAATTTTCGTCGTAAGGATCCGACTGATCGCATATAATAACCTCAAAGCTTTTATAATCTTGTTTTTCAAGATCACTTAAAACATCTTTTAGATATATGTACCTGTTGAGCGTTGGGATAATTACAGAGACTTTTGCTTCTCGGCTAATGATTTCAGAGTCAAATTGATTATAATCATTTTTAACTAGGCCCCACGCATTCTTTTTATACAGATCTATTCTCTTAATCTTCAAGGACTTTATAAAGCTGCATAATTCTGTTACCGGATTACGGAATGAAAGTAACCTTACTGCAAGAATATACCATAAGATTGCGGGATTGAAAAATCTTCTAATAAATCGGTAATTGTCTTGAATACAATTTACAAATACGTTGTCCTTTAAGATTACATTGTTATCCTCAAAAAATTCAATTATCCTTTGTCTCCCAGGCTTCTGACATTGACACGACACATAGAGAGAATATTCAGGTTCTTTTTTTATTATACCTTTATGCCATGCTTGATAAGCCGCATCAGCAAGTTTCCCCTGTAGGGTTTTATATTGGTCATCAATGGTCAATAAAGCCTGCTCCTCCTTGCTGAGTTTGCGGTAATCTACAAAATAGGGAATTGACTGACTCGCAGGGACCAAATTGAAATACCAATTAGGACTGATGTATTTTATGAATTCAAACAGCATTGGTTGCTATTAGTATTAAGACGATGCGTCTTAACATGATTGATTATCTATTATTTCTCAGAATCTTAAAGAGTCCGTCATTCTTCATAAAGCACTTTATGATCACAAATAAAGGATATTGAAGCTATTAATATTATTAAACGATTACGATTTATTCTCAATATGTCTTAGTATGGTTATATAATACTAGGGTAGATTAAATGAGTTAAACTTTGAACCAATGAGGATGGAGAGCCTTAATTATTTCTATTGTTTCAATAAGATTATCAGAATAAAAAAACCTGTCTGAATTTAATAGATGACTATATCTGTTATGGCCAGTAGGGTCAATCGCAATGCTTACTAAACCGTTATCATAAGCATCCTCCAATGTTGAACTCCAGGGTGAAATTACTATCAGATTGGCTATCTTATTGCCCTCCAGCCAGTTTTGAGAATTATCAAATGTGTAGTGCACATTCAGGTTTGCTAATTCTTCTTCAAATTGTGATTGCTTGTTCTTTTCTCTCGGATGAAGCCTGATAATCAAATTAAGATCTCTTTCAGGATTGTGCCTCAAAAATTCTGTGAATACTGGATGCAATCCATTGAATTCAAGAGTTGACGCATATAATAAATTAAGCCCAGGAAGAAGAGCACGTTTAATTAATGGATATGGAATTAATCTATAATTGGTTTGAAACAATAAACACAGATGGGTTTTAAGGAAATCTATCGTTTCCTGATTCTTAACATAAAACAGTTCAGCAACCTTAATGGGAGCAGGTTTCACATATGGCGGATAATTAATGATACTGCCATGTTGAACTTCAATCAGCATTACGTTACTTCTGTACCTCGAAAAAATAAGAGCAAGACTGGCTAAATCATAGAAGAATAACATGTATAGCTCTGTACCATCTAAATGACGGATTATCGAATCGTTGACAAGACTATATGCTTTGAATAGCCTCATGAGCCTACTCTTCTCAGGCCCTTGAGTGTATTGAAGAAATATTACTATTCCACCAAGATTATACACCCTTTGATTATTGATCTTATTGAGACGATACTCCTTCGATTGATTAATAAAAACGATATTATCGGTAAATAGTGGCTTTACAATTTTATCATGAAGAGACCCATTATCATTCGTACAGAAATTCCTTGCAGTGAAAACAAATCGCTTCCTCCTTATATCATTTACATTAAATCTCACCAATATCAACAATCTTATATAATCAGTGAACGAAGAGATAATTAAGCCAAGCTTCCTTAAAGAACCTAAAGAGATCCAATTTTTTGCTTTGGCCTCAGGAACGCTATGACCAGTGCTGTGATTCAGGAATTTTTTCAGATCCTCCTGCAGACCAACTATGTATTTTTCTATTTCAATTAATTCCATAATATCTATTGCCTATGAAATTCAAGTGATATTTAGCCGATCTTTAACAAGTCTAGTTTTTCAATAATTATGTACAGTTGCATATTCTACTGACCAACTGCCGGTCAATAAATCAAGGACAAAATAAATGGTATCCTAAATCTGCTTTAATCTTTTCATTACATTAAAGGCTGTTCTGTTGCCATAATCGTATTAATCCTGTCACCTTCACCCCTCTTGAGATAGTTCCTAAGCATATCCTTCTAACAGCTTTGGGAATTTTGGTATGAAAACTATTTCCTTGGAAAGTACCATGTTATCTATCCGCTGTGATTCTTTTTAAGCAAGGTTTTAAATGCACTTGCAATTTTTCTTGGATTAGTTCTTAATCTGTAGTCACCATGAAGTCTCAAATTTGTTACCACCAGAAATAGACCTTTAATAAAGCTTCCATGCCTGATCTTACTGATGCCATAATTGAATTCAGACCATTGCATTTTTGTTCTGATTGCCTGTCTTATTTCACTATCAGTAAAATAATCCAACAGGTATTTATAAAAAATAATGTTAGCAGAATGTGTAAACTCGAACCCTTTACTGCTCCATACGCCTCCCTCATGAATCCGGTAAACGGACATGGCTTCTGGCAGATATTTACCGGGGCCTTCTTCAGCTAACAGCACACAGAGACCATAATCTCCTTTTGAAATCTTGCCAATCCAATCAGGTAATTGTGCATAATCCAAAAAGTTTCTGAAAACGATTGATGCAGTTGGTATGTTGTTCTGGATGATTAGCGATTTAAGATCAACAGTGTTTTCTATCTGTCTATCACCAATCCTCATACGTTTTTCACCTGTCCTCTGGTTAAGAATTATAGAATCGTGAAATGAAAAAACATATTCAGGGTGTGTCTCAAGAAAATCAACCTGTTTCTGTAACTTATAAGGATCTATCCAATAGTCGTCACCTTCACATACTGCTAGATATTTCCCCACAGCACGTGGAAATACAAAATCCAATAGAGGCTTTTTACCTTGTGAATATTGATTAACCGTTTGAACAATTGGAAATATCAACCCGGGGTGTTCATTCGCATAACCTTGAATAATTCTAGCAGTACTATCAGATGAGGCATCATCATGAATAATTATTTCTATTTCAAACTTCGTTATTTGCCGAAGAAACCCACCAATAGCCTGATCAATAAAATTCTCGTGATTAAAGGCAATACAGCAAATACTTACCAGAGGTTTATCCCCGTACATCACTTATCAATTTCTTTTTTTTAATCACCATTTCTTTAAAGCCTGTCACACCATATTCAATGTCAAAATAATCCTTATTTACAACTTCCCCAGCAATCCATTTTACAATTGCTTTAGGAAGGTTTACTCCTGCTATATGTGAAAATGGGTAATGACCTCCAAACCGGCAATTCAATTCAATAACGTAAGGTTTATTGTCTCCTAAACAAATACAGTCTACATCAAGGTTTAAAACATGGCCCAGACGCTTTGAGATTTTTTCCCCCACGTTCATTAATGTTGGGTTGTATTCAGTGATCGCGCTATCAGTCTCACCAGATCTCATTGCCAATTTGCGTTTTACCAATGTTACGATATAATTCTTATTAAGATCATTAATGATGTCTAATCCATATTCCTGACCAAAGAGCTTTTCTTGAATCACAATAGCCGCCTTTACTGCAGCAGCCGATTCATACTTCAAATATGACTTATTAATCTCTTTTGTCGTTTTCTTATAAAGAATCTCCAACTCACGCCTATTTTCCGCCACGTTAATCCCAATAGAACCCATTCCCCAGCGTGGTTTAATCATTACAGGGAAAGAAATCTTCCCGAGACTAATCGAGTCAAGACAATCGCGTAATGATAAGAATGTCTGAGGGATAAAGAATCCATGATTTGATAAGAATTTATATGTCTCCCATTTATCGTTGCAAATTTGAGTAACATGCAAATCTGATACTAATATTTTTATTCCTTTTTTTTCAAAGTCATTTTTGGCGCCTGATAAAATAGGCAAATCAATATCGAACAGAGGTATTACAACAGAGATATTGTTCAGGAGGCAATAATTCATGACAAATTCTATATATGATTCATCATAAATCAGTGGAGTAATTACTGCTTTATCAGCAACCTCCAAAGCAGGTGACCAGACAGAATTTGATGCATGAATCATGCCTTGTCCCTGCAACGCTTCCTTAAAGTAATTAACTAAATAACTTCTTCTTCCTGCAGATGTAAGTAGAATATTCAATGCTATCTCTTAAAATATTTCTTAAATTCAATTTCTGGATATAAAGATTTAATATGTGCTTCTTTATAAACAAAAACAGTAAATTCAAAAAGAGCATAATTATGATGTAAAACAAAGAATCTACTCAACTCATCATTTATAAAATTCAACAATTTTGGTAAATTACAATAATATACATCTGTCTGATAAAAGTCCACAAAAGGTGTTATAAAATTGAAAGCTATAGCTTTATTACACATTATATAGGTATTCTTAATGATAGCTTGTGAAAACCTTTCCCAATCAGATATTCTAGAGTCTCTGCGTTGATGAAATAATCCACTCATGATCAGATAATCGTATTTATCATTCCCAGGCCCTTCAGCCAAATCTCTGTTAAATATCTTAACATTACCATATTTCTTTTTTACATCGTTAACATATTCCAACACGATATCAGAACCAGAATAATCAATTACTTTATCAGAAAACCTATTCAGTAAATAATCATAGTATGAAGCTAAGCCCATTCCTACATCATGGACCTGTATTACTTCTTCAGCCTCCACAAGTTGAGATATAATATCATATCTCGTTTTTTTATGTGCATATGATTCTGAACTAACCTCCATAGGGGTGCCTTTAAATTTATAATAAAGGTTCCTAAAGATCTCTTCTTGACTTTTTTTGGTATTATTAATGGCCATTGTATTCTCGTTTCAATAAAGAATAGACAATCTTATCTTCGTAATACCCGTTCGAGAAATAATGTTCTCTTAACACTCCATCTTTCTTAAATCCAATTCGTTGATACATTTTGTTTGCTTCCTTAAAACGCTCTGAAGTTTGTAGATATACTTTGTTCATGTTGAGTCTATTGAAAGCAAACTGCAGTATTAGATTAGTCGCTTCAGAGCCAAATCCTTTAGATCTTTTCGAACTATTCGCAATGAATATATTAAACATACAATGTCGGCTTATATAATTTATTTTCCCCAAACCAACATTCCCAATGTGCTCATTACTTGAACCATCGCAAATAGCAAAAATATACCTTGTATTATCATTCTTTAAAGTGTCGTACCAATTAAACTGGTTTTCCAATGATAAAACTGGCAGATAACCCATTATATCACTTATAGATGGATCATTAATCCATTTTTGGGTAGTGGATATATCAGCCTTTTCTAATATTCTCAAATAAACATTTCGTCCTATTAACATTTTAATACGCTATTATTTACTACTTTTGAATTATATTTTTGATTTTATATACAATATTACGTTCTAATTCTGAATACATCGGAAGACAGATTACTTTCTCAGATATCTGTCTTGATATTGGTAAGTTTTCTGGTTTTGCAGAAGGCAAGCCTCTATATGTTGGAAAATCACTAATCAGTGGATAAAAGTATCGCCTGCCGTAAATATTATTTTTCCTTAGTCTTTCATAAAGCGAATCTCTGCTTTCTACATAGAGAGATTCATCAACAAGAATAGGAAAATACGTATATGAATGATTTACCCCTTCAATATCATTTAGTAATCTTATACCCTTAATTCCTGACAGTTCCTTTCTGTATAATTCTGCTATTTCCTTGCGCCTGGCAATATAGCTGTCAATACGTTTTAATTGCAACAGACCATAGGCTGCCTGCAGTTCATTCATCTTGGCATTGATCCCCGGTGCAATAACGGTTATTTCTCCTGCAAAACCAAAATTTTTCAAAAAATCAATCCGCTTCTTGGTTTTCTCATCATGGCAGACTATAGCACCTCCTTCGATGGTATTGAATGTCTTTGTGGCATGAAAACTGAGCACAGACAGGTCACCATAATTAAGGATTGAGTTCCCGTTTATCTTTACCCCGAAAGCATGTGCAGCGTCATAAATAACCTTAAGCCCATAAGTGTCTGCAATGCGCTGTATCTCGTCAACCCTGCACGGATTTCCATATACATGCACTGGCAATATGGCGGTGGTTTGAGGGGTTATAGCAGCTTCAATTTTCTCCGGATCAAGATTAAAATAATCGGGTTCTATATCCACAAATACCGGTTTAATATTGTTCCACCACAAAGAATGAGTTGTTGCGACAAAACTGAATGGAGTAGTTACGACTTCCCCAGTAATTCGCAAAGCCTGCAGGGCAGTGACAAGGGCAAGAGTACCATTGGCAAAGACGGAAATATATTTCACACCAAGGTAATCTGCCAACTCCTTTTCAAACTGCTGATGAAAAGGCCCGTTATTGGTAAGAATCCGGGTATCCCAGATTTTTTTAAGGTATTCGCTAAATTCATCAAGCGGAGGAAGAGCGGGCCTGGTTACATATACGGGTTCATGCGGGATTTCAGTCATAGTTTAAAGTTCTTAAATGTTCCGAATTTCGCTTTTAACTGATTCAACAAGCTAAGTGCTTGTCTGAAAAACAGTGTTGTGCCTTCAGTTTTTAGTAAATAATTAGATCCTAGATAAAGAACGAAAAAGGATATTGTCACAATAATAAGATTTAAAAAGTTTAAACTGAATTTCAGCGGGAGAATATCAACAATAAAAGAAGTGGTAACAGCAATAAACAAATATGGCAACAAGGGTAAAAGCTGATGTCGTACAGTTATGCCCAGTGATTTGCCTGTATAAAACATATTTAACAGTACGGAGATTATCCCCGTTATAACAAGGCTGAAAAGATAACCTTCAAGTCCAAAAGCAAAACCGATACTCAGTCCTGTTAGCCCAACTATCTTTTTCCATATTTCAACCTTGAGAAAAGACCGTGAGTCACCGGAAGCCTTGAGCATGCTCAGGGTAGCCGCACTTATAGGATATGCAAACCCGCTCAGGCACAATAACCTAAATATGTGAACAGACTGTTCCCACTTAGGGCCGTAAAGAGTCAGTATCAACGGACCAGCGGCAACAAAAAGCCAGCCGAGAAGGGCAAATGCAGCAAATGCAATAAGCTTCTCAGCGTTGATCCCAAGACTGATCATTCTCTGTCGGTCATCCTTTAGCTCAGACATTGCAGGAAACGTCACAGAACCAATACTTTCAGATGAGTATTTAATAACAAACCTGTTCATTGTCTTTGCTCTTGAATACAACCCTAGCTCCCTGGCTGAGAAGATTCTTGCAATTATCAGGGAATCAAGTTGCGAATATATGGTATCAATAATACTGGAAATAAACAGGTTGAAGCTGTATGACCATAGCTCTTTCAGCGCCTTAAGCCTGAAAAGCAGTTTTGGTTTCCAATCGGAAACTATCCAGTAATAGCCTGTTGTTATCATTCTGCCAAGAAGTGTCTGGGAAACAAGGCTCCACACTCCGAATCCTGTAAAAGCCATCACTACTCCAACAATTCCACTTGTTACGGTACTTATGATCCGGGCTTTTGTCAACAGGTCAAACCTCATCTTTTTGCGTAACCGCGCCTCCTGCACCACAGTGAACCCGCTCACCAGAAGGCTTAAAGAAAGCACACGTATAATATCGGTCAGAGCTTCATTCTTGAAAAACCGGGCAATAAGAGGTGCAATGAATATAAATAACAATGTGAGAAAAAGCGAAGATCCAATATTGAGATAAAAAGAAGATGAGTAATGTTCTTCGTTTGGGTCTGTCCTTTGAATAAGTGCTGAACTCAGTCCGAGATTGGTAAAAATTCCTGTAATACTTATGAATACCATCGCCATGCCTATCAGGCCAAACTCGGAAGGAGTCAGTATTCTTGCAAGGATAATACCTATAATGGCACTGGCAACCTGACTGCCTATCTTACCAACAAAATCCCAGGCAAAAGAGTTTACAAGTTTACCGGCCAACTCTCAGGAATTAAATGGAATTCGACAGGTCTTCCAGAGTATCAGCACTGATTGTCTCTTCAGGCTCAACCTCGCATGGTCCGGCTATCAGTATTAGTCTCTCCATTTCTCAGTTTATATCCTATATAGCCACCATGATGTCTTTTGGCGTACTCCTCTTTTGTAAAACCTGTCTTTTTCATCATAAGCACCACCAGGGCGTCACCTATGGCTGCCATAACAGTTGTACTGGTGGTAGGCGCAAGGCCAAGCGGACATACTTCTTCAGGACGGCCAGTGAAGATACAGATCGCAGATCTCTTCCAGAGCCTGCTATTCTCATTTCCGCATACCAATATTACCGGCAGACCGTGAAACATCCTCTCAGTGAGATCAAGAAGTTCAATCACCTCCCGTGTTTCACCGGAGTTTGATACCACCAGCATTACATCATTTTCCTGTACCACCCCGAGATCTCCGTGCTGAGCTTCGCTGGGATGAAGAAAGACCGACGGAGTACCTGTAGAGCTGAACAGCATGGCGATACTGTTGGCTGTCTCTCCGGCTTTCCCTAGTCCGCTTGTTATCAGCTTGCCTTTGCGATTATGCACATGCTCATAAATGAGATCAACAGCTTCGGCATACTGACCGGTGACAGGAATATTCATTATTGCCTTTGATTCAGTTTCAAATATCTGGCGGATTTCCTCTTCAAATCTGATTTTCATATATTTTAAATGCTCAGAGTTTCTTGCTCCCGATTTGAGGTCTTAAGGTCTGATGAAAATAGATTTGACTTGTAATTCTGTTTGATTTAACTTTAAGGTTGTGAAAGTTAACTCTAAACATTATGCCATGAAGTCAAAATTCTTTACTCTTGACTGGAAAGACCTGCTAAGAGGTCTGCTGATTGCTTTCCTTACTGCCATACTTACCGGTGTCATTAATATCCTTGATACCGGGGCTGTTTTTACCTGGATAACTATCAAACCGGTACTGATTGCAGGTATCTCCGCAGCGTTGTCTTACCTGCTGAAGTGCCTGGCCACGAACTCACAGGACCAGATGTTCAAACGTGAGCCCCGACCGGCTTAAAGCCCGAAGTGCCCCGTATCAATCCACTTCATGTCTATCAGTGACCAAAAGTCGATGGCGAGACCGTTAAGAACATAGTCATAAGGCAACCACCCATAACCTTCGTCGCCCCAGCCCTTGCCCCAGGAGTTGCGGATAAGCAATGCGCCTTTGGTTGACTGGTTGCACTTCAGATTGGTGATCTTGTGTTCATCATCATAACCAACAGCCATGACGGCATGACCCCACTGGGCCTTCTCACCATTGCAGGGATAAGGTATATCGCCCGGCGACGCCGATTCTTCAAATGACCCGAATCCCCAGAAACCAAACATGGCTGGTATGCCAGCTGTCAGGTAGCTCTTGACCGATGCCAGTACATCAGCAGCCGGAACTTCCGAACCCTGAGGGTCATGACAGAAATATTTAACTGTTGAGTAGTTCTCTGCAAGAGCATAGACAAACCCGGTTGGCTCCCTGTCAAAGTCCTTCACCCTGTAGGGCCAGTACTTCTCATCAGGCACACCGCATAGGACAAGGGCTCCCATGGTCTCGCGCAGCCATGCACCTGTGTCGCCCGTGACCTGCATCAGGTTGCGGGTTGTCTTATAGAGGAAGAGCCTTGATGCATCAATATGTTTTCCATAGGCACGTTTCTCAAAGTACTCCACGATTCCTGCGGCGGCATGAGCGGTACAGGCACCCAGGTCGCGCTGGTTTTCAATAGGGCTGCACCACTCGCGCAGATCAACGGATGAGCTCTGAGTCAGCCTGAAAGAGCGCATGGCCAGATCCTTTTTATCCACCTTTGGGAACTTCAGTTTCCGGTTAAATGTCGTTATCTGGCGATGCA
>Ga0302243_1001838_pt1 | contig 13371 bp, 10 predicted proteins | sample AAG_UR_Met_MG_FD_193514 | JGI IMG/M metagenome (GOLD analysis project Ga0302243, IMG submission 193514) | Enriched activated sludge microbial communities from anaerobic digester in WTTP, New Holstein, Wisconsin, United States - AAG_UR_Met | ecosystem: Engineered > Bioreactor > Anaerobic >... | reverse complement strand
AAGAAATCCCAGAGGATTCAAAGCAAAAGATATTGACCGACAGGATATAAAAGTTTTTTTAAAAACCGCAAAAGAATATAATTTCACAAAAATACTCGCACATGCTCCTTACACATTAAATCCGTGTTCTCCGACGGAATCTGTAAGAGAATTGGCAAAAAAAATATTTATTGACGATCTTGAACGCCTTGAATTTACTCCTGGAAACATGTATGACTTTCATCCCGGCAGCCATGTCGGACAGGGCGTTGAAACGGGAATAAACTACATAACAAATCTGCTCAACGATGTTTTAAAACCGGTTCAATCCACTGTTGTGCTTCTTGAAACCATGTCGGGCAAAGGCAGCGAAATAGGCGGCACTTTTGAAGAATTAAAAATGATTATTGACCGTATAATACTCAAAGATAAAATCGGAATATGTTTAGATACATGCCATATTCATGATGCGGGATATGATATCATAAACAACCTTGATCAAGTATTGAATGAATTTGATAAAGTAATCGGGCTCAAACATCTAAAAGCAATTCATTTAAATGATTCTCTGAATGAATTTTCAAGCCATAAAGACAGACATCAAAAAATAGGACAGGGTTTTTTGGGAATAAAAACTATAGAGAAAGTTATAAACCACAAGGCATTATATAACTTGCCTTTTTATTTGGAAACACCCAATGAAATTGACGGGTATGCCGAAGAAATAAAACTGCTTAAAAATTTATATTCTCATTAAATTTATTTTTTCAAATATGAATTATGTTGTTATTATCAAAAAATATTTGTAAAATTCCGTATGCCGAATTTTTCGTACATACTGTTAATTATTTTGATATTCTTTATTCCCTTGGCATTTGCAGGAACGGAACCTTGGGCTTTTTTGATTTTACAAACGGGAATATTCATTGTTCTGTTAAAGTTGTTAATAAAAAAATCTTCCTATGCTTTCACAAGGCCTGCAATAGTAATAAGTGCTATCTTTATTGTGCTTATTACCGTTTCAGTCATACAAACACTTAATTATCATTCTATCTTGGAAAGGGGACAGCTTTTCCCCTTCTCGGTGTGTCCTTTTTTTACACTACAGGAATTAATGATGTTTGTGGTATATTTTGCGCTCTTTTTTATAATCACGCAATATTTTGAAAGTTCCGAAAAACAAAATAAAATTTTATTATTTATAATTTTATCATCTCTTATAATTGCCATTATAGGGACGTCTTTCCCCAACGGAGAATATGTACGCTTTTTTTTAGATAATAATATAAATTTTGCTTTTGGCTCATTTGTAAACAGAAATAATGCCGGTTCTTTTTTATCCGTATCATTTTTTACCGCATTGGCTTTTATTTTGCCTAAGTTTTTGGGACATAAAAATTTTAAACATATTTTGCTTGTAATATTATGCCTCTTATTGTTACTTTCAATAATATTTACGCGTTCCAGAGGCGCTATGCTCGGCACTTTCATATCATTATTTGTTTTTCTCTTTTTAACCGGTTGGTTTCTATCAAAAAATATCAAAGTCCGAATTATAAAATTATTAATTGTCTGCTTATTGTTTTTGATATCTTCTCTATGTTTATACGGTAATATTGATGCAATAAATAAATTCACTAACCGCCATACCGGGGATTTTTCAGAACAGGCAAGAATATCCCTGTATAAAGCCGGTTTTGGCATCCTTAAAGATTTTCCGGCTACGGGCGTAGGAATAGGTGCATTTTCTGTGACCGTAAACAGATATTTGAATATGGAAATTAAACAATATCCAAAAAGATTGCATAGTGATTGGCTTGAATTACTTGTGGGTATCGGTTATCCGACAGGAATATTGTTTTTTCTGATGGTATTAATTACTGCTTTTTTATTTCTTAAAAAAATTAAAACTTTAGATACTGCAAAAAAAATAAAATTCATAGCCCTTTTATGCGCTGTTTTTTCAATGTCTGTTTCATGCATTGTGGATTTCCATTTGCACATCCCTGCAAATGCCATGTTATTTTTTATTACGCTGGGATTACTTTCATCTTCAACTTTTTATAAATATGAAGTTAAATATTATAAATTGCCGGTAATTATAAAAATTATATTTTGTTTATTATTTATTGTAACTGTTTATTTTTCAGTTAAAGATACTATAGCCTGGAGAGCAACTGTTTTTGCAAAAAAATTATCTTTGGAAAATAAAATAACAAGCTATGAACGGGCTATCGGCTTATCCGACAATCCGCGTTATGCTTATTCTCTGGGGCTTTTTTATTGTGAGGCTGTAAGATCAAATTTATTTACAAATGAAAAAAAACAGGAGTATTTGGAAAAAGTAAACGAGTTAACAGTATCCAATTTAAAAAAATATCCTTTTAATAAGGATTTTTCATATCTTTACGGATTACTCAACGGATAATTCCGAAAAAACAGCGTGTTTGTCAAAAATATTTATTTTTTATATAATCAAGCAGTATGTTAAAGCATTTTTACTTTGTATTTATTATTACTTTTTTATTTTCATGTTCATCCGTAAAAAATGTTGTCAAAAATGACAATAATGATTTACCGGATGCTCCGGCCGGCTACAATCAATCTTTATCAAAACAGGTTGAAAGCAATATAGCCCAATTGAAAAGCTCGGGTGATTACATTTTACAATCCGGAGATTTGGTTGATATAAAGGTTTTTATGGAAACCAGCATGGACAGAACTTTAAGAATATCGGGAAGCGGGACAATAACTTTTCCTTTAGTCGGCAATATCAAAATAGCGGGAAAATCAGTTGCACAAGCGGAAGAAATACTTTCAAATGAACTAAAAAAATACATAAAAAATCCTCAGGTTTCATTATTAATTAAGGAATACGGGAACACTACAGTTTATATTTTAGGCGAAGTTAAAACTCCTTCCGCCATACCAATTCCGCCCGGCAAATCTCTTACGGTTCTTGAAGCAATTTCTTCAGTCGGCGGATTTACTCCTATTGCGTCAACTTCAAAAGTAAAAGTTTTAAGAATGGAAAACGGAATCCAGAAAAGCATTGAAGTAGATATATCTCAAATCACAAAACAAGGTAAAAAATCTCTTGATATTCCGCTTATGCCTAATGATGTTGTATTCGTACCGCAAAGTATATTCTAAAATAAGAGGAATAAAATGACAGACAATGCCAACAATAATAATAATTTGGATTTTTCTTATTACCTGACCGTTATCTTAAAACATTTTTGGCTTATAGCAACGATAGCAATTATCGGTATTTTCGGCGCTGTTGTCGCAAATATTTTAATACAGCCTGTTTATAAAGCTTCTGTTTTAATGATGATTGACAGAGAAGAATCCGGAAAAATTGAAACAAATTCTCTTGGTTCATGGACGACTGACGAAGATTACTACAGAACGCAATATAAACTGCTTGAATCAAGAACCCTTTTGGAAAAAGTTCATAAGAAATTAAATTTAGACAATTACGAAGAATTCAAAAATCCAAACGGCTGGTTAAAATTAAAAAACAAAATAAAAATTAGTCCTATAGTAAGAAGCCGTTTAGTAAATTTAGAAATATCATCGTATGAAAAAAAACTTACAGCACAAATAGCCAATATTTTAGCCACAACTTTTGTATCAGACAATATAAGCAACCGTGTTATTATGGCACAAGATGTTATAAAAGCATTGGAAAGCACCGAAAAAAGCCAACAACAATTAGAACTGCTTAATTCCCTGCCTCAGGTTGTAAACAGTGATTTTATTAAAAATTTAAAAAGTAGAGAGATATCGTTGCAAGGCGATTATGCAAATTTAACTGCAAAATATACTGATAATCATCCTTCCGTAATATCCGTAAGAAACCAAATAAATGCAATAAAAATGAAAATAGACACGGAAACTAAACGAATTATACAAAGTTTAAAAATAGAACTTTCAGGACAATTTTCAGGAAATAATATAAGAATTATTGATGAAGCAATAACTCCTGACAGACCGTACATTCCGAGAAAGCTTATAAATTTAGCAATTGGTTTTTTTGCCGGATTATTAACTGCGTTTATTATTGTATTTTTTATGGAATTTATAGACAAAAGTATTAAAAATTCCGAAGATTTGGAAAGAGAACTCCATTTACCGTTTTTGGGATTTGTCCCTTTTGAAAAATTAAAAAATAGTTCAAAAAAAGAGTATGAAAGTATGCTGAAAGACGGCAATCATATATTGGCGGAACAGATACGAAATATAAGAACTATGTTAAATTTTACATTATCGGACGATCCAAAAACACCAATACTTGTAGTCAGTTCTCTCCAAGGAGAAGGCAAAACACATCTTGCCTCAAACTTGGCAATTGCAATTGCGCAAATAGGGAAAAAAGTTTTACTTATTGACGGAGATTTCAGAAGATCACGGTTGCATAAAATGTTCAAGTTAACTACTGAAAAGGGTTTAAGCAACATTTGGAATAAAGACAGCGACAAATCTGATTTTTCTTCCAACATTCAATCAACCGAAGTTGAAAATTTATTTGTTATGACTTCCGGTCTTCGTCCGCCAAACCCTTCGGAATTATTAAATACTCCTATGTTATCTGAATTTATAAAATGGGCTTCACAGAATTACGATAATGTTATAGTTGACTGTCCTGCCGTGGTTCCTGTCAGTGACACATTGTTATGGGGTAATGTTATAAATAAAGCTGTATTTGTTGTTAAACATAATAAAACCAATGCCAAACTTTCAAAATTGGCAATTGATAAATTACAGAAAGCCAACATAAAGATACTTGGAGCAGTGATTTCTCATTTTAAACAGGAAGGACTGACTTACGGAAAATACGGTTATTATAAAAATTATCATTACTATAAATAAAAACATGACAGAATTTAAATAGATTTCTATAGTTTAAGTTCTAATTGCTCTGCATTATATGGAATCTTTGGTTCGTTTTTTTCAATCTCTAAATGAAATCCAAAAAAATTTAACAATACATCAAGTTTATCATATCTAAAATTCTTACCACCTTGCTCAATATACCTTATTAGTCTTAACCCAACTTTTGTTTTTTTTGATAATTCAACCTGTGTAAGTTTCATATTTTTTCTTAATTTTGCCATTTCTTTGCCTAGTTCCATAATATATACCTCTCAAAATATATATTTTATATATATACTTATTATACCATAAATAATATAATTTATACAATTTTAAGCTTGCAACAAATAAATTATATCATATAGGGTATATTTAAATGATATTGAATTTAAAAAGTATGGATTGCGCTTAAACATTTTATCAAAATTTATTTTTGTAAATATTAAATTATTTTTTATTTGTCCAAATAAGAATCTGCCTTTTGATGATTTGACAGTTATTACGAAAACTCAATTTTTATATATCAAATATAGCCTCTAAATCCACTATACTGATATCACTTTGTTTATGTTTGCCTTTATTATACAAGGAATGTTTGGAATTCAAAGCAGACAAGAACCCTTTTATAAAAAACAGCGCATATAAGCATGTTAATAATCTTATTTTAAATTTTTCAGTAAAAAATAAAGTTATTAATTATATATATGCAAATAAGGATAGACTGTTTTATTTCTAGTATTTAACTGTATTTTTGTTTTTTAAATATCGGACAGATTGACACATAATCCGCATTTTATACAAAATTTATCATCAATAACGGGATATAGAAATGTCTAACTGTCTTTTTTCATATCGATATCATTACTTGCAAAAATATTGTAACAAGCTTCGCATGCATCCGCAACACTTTAATTTATTCTATATTTTTATCATTGATTTGGCCTGATTTTCAGTATCTTAACAATCGGATTCAGAATCAATTTTTTTTCATAATCATTCATTGCAAACTTCCATACAAAAAAAATAAAAATAAATATGAACGAAATTATTTTAAATATAAAAAAGAATGGTGTACTTTCTGACATATGGGTATTTATGACATATCCAATAATAAAAATAATAATTATAGTAACTGACATTTTCAATATATTTTTAAAGAAATATATTATATCTATCCCTATTAATTTATAATAAACATTTATTATAAATCCTTGTCCCAATAATAAACAAATTGTTGTTGTAATTGCACAACCTAAACCACCATATTGTTTTGCCATTGGTATGGAAACAACAACATTTATAACTGCTATTATAAAAAAAATAATTGATCTAAAAGCATGTTTGTTTTTTGCTTGTAATATGGCAATACCTGTATTTTGTATAAGCGGGATAAATAATCCTATCATTAAAATAACAGAATATAAATAAGCATCTGCAAAACTATCACCAACCCAAAATAATATAAATTGCTTTCCATATAATATAAATCCGCTTAATATTAAAGACATTATTAAAAATTGAATTCTGCCTGTTTTAATAAAAATACTGTTAATTTCTGTCATATCTTCAGTTTTTGCAGATATTTCAGATAATTTTGGCAGAAATACACTGCTAATTCCTGTAGAAAAATTCATATATGCCATACTTAAATATATGGCTATTGAATACACCGCAACAGCTTCTGTTCCTTTTACAGCACCAAGGATTATCTGTCCTGTTTTCCAATAAACTTGATCCATTATCATGGCCAAAAATATAAATAGCGAAAAGATTAAAACTTCTTTTACAAGAGATTGATTCCAAAAATGCAATTTTATTTTTATATTTAATTTTTTAAAACAATAATACATATTTACTAACACAACAAACATATTGCATAAAGTTTGTACTAATACCAATGCTATTACAGTTGCTTTAAAATTTAATATGAATAATACAAATACCGGTTGTAATATTGTATTTGATATTGTTACACATCTGGCAAAGATAAATCTTTCATGTGCATTTATAACAGCAGTAAAAATATGACTTGGTATAATAACAGCTAAATTAATTAACATAATAATAAAAATAATTTTAGCTGTTTGTAAGTCTTGTAAAGACAAAGTATTTTTATATAAAGGAAGTGCATAATGCAATACTCCTAATCCAATAATTATTACAAGTATTGCTATAATTGAATATAAAATTGTTGAAATAGCCAATATATTCTCTTTACCGTTATTGTCATTATGAGCCAAATATCTTGAATAATATCTTGTTACTGTATTTGCTAAACCAAAATCCATTATTGTCATATACGCAATAATAGAACCAATCAACTGATATAAACCAAACTGGCCCTTTGATAAAAAGATCAAAAGCATAGGAATGTAAATAAATCCTATAACAGAATTTATACCCATTGAGACATAAGATAAAATAGCGCCGAATTTTCTTTGGTTCATTTTTTTAATTATTTATAAGGAAATGTTCTTATTAAATCATTTTTTATAATTTCTACATTTTTCTGTGATATTTTATAATTATTAACAATATTTTTTAAATTTATATTATCAATACAATTGTCATATCGCATATCTATTTTATTGTGGTTATCTATTCCATAAACAGAATAATAATCATTAAATTTAAAATCTCCACCCCAAATATTATTTGATACAACCGCACGAATATTTGGAATACCAAAACTATCCGATACTATTAATCCATGTAATGATGAGGATATTATAGTACTGCATTGAACAATATTTGATATACACACCATTGGTTTTTCTGTTACATCTATAATTATTGAATTCGGATATTTTTTTTGTATTTTTTGCCAAATAGGCAAGTGAAAATCAACATAATGCGGTATTAATCCAAGTTGATATTTAACAGTATAATTTTTGGGTATCAAATATGAAGCAAGCAACCCCGGATCACCTAGTGCTATGTTATTTAATTTTTGATTTGTTATAACTTCCAACCTTGTTTTTGTAAGATGACCTCTTACTGCATAAACTTCCAACTCTCTAAACAATTTTTTTTCATAATTATTTTTAACATCTGACATAAAACCACTTCCCCAGACTTTAACCTTTTGTTTTATCATACAAGAAAACAAAAGTCTGAAAAAAAACTTTTTCGAATATCTTTTATATTCAAAAAAATCAAGAGTGCTCCCAATAAATGTGGACTGACACTTCCAAATACTTGAAAATACAGGAATGGTTTTAAATATTTTTGTACAGATATCAATATTTAAAGCATCTCCAAAATTTTTTAATTTTCCGGCATAGTATAACTTAATTTTTTTCATATCATTTTTTCTATTAAAACATTCATTTTAATTCTATATAAAAAATTCATAATTTATATTTAAATTTCACAAAAAAACGTGTACGGCAAACAACCAACCCATGCATTTCTATACCAAAGAATGACTGACGTATACAGTATAACAAAAAACACAAATAATCCAATTAATAAAATCTTTGTATTTTTATCTTTTACTAAAGCAATTAAATTCGGATACAATATTATGTTAAAATACGAAAAATACAAAGCAATTCTGGATAGTTGTGTTGCGTTTATTGATATAAACTGTATTAAAAAAGAAAAGAATGAAAACCATAATAACAACTTAATTTGCATATAACTTTTTTTGTTCAAAAAAATTTTTATTTTAAACCAAATTATTGTTCCAAATAAAATATAGAAACCCGCTATTATCGTTTTAAAAATACTGGCAATTTTAATATCCTCATTTTTCCATTCTCCATACAAATAAACCTCATAGTTCGGAAAAAAATTAAGTATTGCATCGGAAAAAATTTGAAAATATAAAAAAATCCAAGCAAAAATAGCAATTGCTATTAGAATATTTTTTTTATTAAATCCGATATTGAATAAAAAATAAGCAGGCAAAAATAATAAAGCTGCCGTATGAAACTGCATAGCGATAATAATCATAATAACAAATAATAAAAAATTTCTTTTTTCTATAAAATAGAAAGATAACATTGTAAATGACATGGAAAGCGCTTGACGCATACCTGACAATTGGAAAAGAAATATTGTATTTATATATATGTATACTGAAAACCATGGTATTTTTGAATACTTATAAATAAAAAATATAGAACTAAGAACTATTATAAATCCAGATGTTATTAATAAAATTTGATTGTATGATGAAATTAGCGTTAGCAAATAAGTAAATTGTAAAAAACCGCTTTCCATATAATTTATAGGTATTTCTGATGTTCCACTTATATAGTCAAAAAGATATAAATATCTATAAGTATCAAATCCTACAGAACTAGAACGTAAGCCTATAACTATAAACAATTCCATAAAAACTAAAAAAAGATAAGTAAAATTCGAGATGTTAGTAGGTTTTTTGGCATAAAAAATAAAAGATTGTAAAAATATCAAACCAATAAAAAAATAATATCTAAACAAATCATCGAATGTAAGCATTATTTTTCTATCTCCATATAAATATTTTCTATTTTTTCAGCCACAGTTTTAATATCAAAACCTGCTTTTATTATTTCATTACTTTCATCTTTTCTTTTAAATGTTTTCATTTTTTGACATACTAGTTCCGCCCACTTATTAGGAGGACTATTTAATGAGGCAACCGTTGTATTAACAACATTTACATTCTCCGGAACAGCATCGGATATCAAACATGGCAAACCGCAAGATTGTGCTTCAATAGCAACTATCCCAAAACCTTCATGCTTGGACGGAAAAATAAAACAATCCATTACCTGATAGAAATTATAGACATCTTTTATTACTCCGGTAAATATAACATTATTTTCAAGGTTTAAACATTTTACATAGTTTTTAATTTTATCTTCCAATACTCCGGTTCCTACCAAAATTAAACGCGCATCATTATTTGTTTTATAAATACTTAAAAAAATATCTATTATAAAAATATGATTTTTTTCATCTGTAAATCTTCCGACATGCCCAATAACAAAATTATCATTTATATTTAATTTGGTTCTAAATTCTTCTCTCGTGATTGGATTATATTTAAATTTATCAATTTCAATAGCATTATTTATAATTGTAAATTTACTGTTTTTACCAAACAATACTGCGCCTGATTTATCCGAACAAGCTAATTTATGTGTTATAAAATATCTAACACATCCAAGCATTAAACGATTTCTCAACCCATTTATAAATTTATTTGAATATTTTATTGTGTGTGCATGCAAAAGAATATTTTTTACTCCAAAAAATTTGGCTATAGGGAAAAAAAAGAAATTAAATTGCGTAAGATGAGAATGGATTGTTTCATATCTATGGAATTTAAAAAATTTTACAATTGATTTTATAAAAATATATAAATTTCGAACAGAAGGATATGGGAGCTTATATACGCTACCACCTAAATCTTTTATCTCTTGTTCAAAAATTACAGGAGTATCCGAAAAATAAAGATAATCAAATTGAACTTTATCTCTATTAATATTTCTATGCCAATTTAAAATAACATTAGCAACACCACTCCCTTTATTCAAACTAGATGTTATTTGCAATATTCTGATAGGCATATTATCTCCCATTATAAAAATGATAAAATCTGCGAAATTTTATTATCAGAAAATCTGGCAGAATTTTTTTTATCATTAAAAATGTTCTCTTTTTGAAAGAAAGTATTTTTATATATTTTTTTTGAACATTTGATATATCAAGTTTATCTTTTAATAAATTCATCAACAATTGCCTCTCTTTGTATGAATTAAAATCAGCTTTTTTGAAAGAAGCCTGATTTTTCATACATACAGAATGTTCTTGATCTAAAAGAATTATTCTTTTATCCAGCGTGAGTTTATCTAAAATATTCTTTCCTCCATTAGAAAATACAGCAACAGCAGAAATACCGTCTTCACGAAAATCAAAAGTGCTACCCCAAAAATCACCAAGACGAATATCTGCAAAATCAAATGATGATTTTGATTCACACAAATAACATTTATCATTTAAGAGTAAATCACAAAAAAATAGAGTATAAAATGGATTTTTTTTTATTTTAAAAAAGAAAGACTGTGCTTGAGTCTCAATTTTCATAGTAAAATTATGCCATCCATATTTTTTATCTCTGAATCGAATACCTTTTATCATAGTAATTTTATTTTTTTCTTTTAGCCATTTAAGAAAGCTCTGCCATAACAAATATGTTGGAACACCGTGACAAAAAAAATCAATTAATATTAATCTTTCTTCACATTGTTTTTCTTTTGCCAGCATTCTCAGCCCAGCTATTTGACAAGGAGTTCCGAATACAATAAATTGCTCTTCGCTGTTTATAATGTATTTAAATGCATCAGCACAAAAACTTTGCAGATATTTAGATCCTTTAAACGGCTCAATGTCATCTAATGTTTCAGCTATGACAGTTTTAGCTTTATTTGTTTCATAATCATATACTACACCTGCTATCTTATATTTATTTTCAATACCCCACTTAGCTATTTCAAATCCTATGCCGCCGCTTGAAGTTTCATATTGACTTTTTTTGTCTAAACTCCAACCTGCATACAGAGGAAACTCCGTGAATTTTTTCAACTTGGGATAATTATATTCAAATTTACCACAAACTTGCAGGCATTTTTCACAATTTATACACTTAGTTTTATCAAGCATTGCAGAGTAAAAACCATCTTGGGTAACGATTATACTAATAGCACCGGATGGACATATAACAGAACAAGCAGCACATCCACTGCAATAAAATTCATTATCTATACAATTACTCATCTGCTAAAACCTTTTTAAGATAATTTATTCCTTTTTCTCTTTCTTCTAATATACGTCTATTAACAATATTCCAATCATGTTGATACGACAATATTTTGGGTAAATTTTTCCAGTCATCCATTTTTGATGAGATTACTTCAAAACTTTTTAAAAGATATGTCATTTTATTTATATTTATGCTCCGCACAAATGAAGCAAAAGGACGATTAGTTAAAACGGATAAAACAGTCCCGTGGAAAGTATCAGTAACTACACATTCAGCACTCTTAAAAAGAGCAATCAATTCGATAGGGTTAAGATTGACATTTATATCTGCCCATCTGTGATAATACCCACCAGATACTATTTTTAGATTATTATTTTTTGCATATTTTTTGATAATAGTAATTTCCTCGTCATTATTCATATTTTTATCATATGCATAAACAAGCAAATATTTCTTTTTTGATATTTTACTACAGTCTAACATCATCTCTTTTTTGAATCCGTATAGAAAAACAGGGTCACAAACAATATTTGGCTTAATTCCGGTTAATTGTTCTACCGTAACTGCGGCATAAACATCCCTTACAGATATCGCCTTAAATTTCAATAACCCGTTTTTAATAAGTTCAAAACAGCCTAATCTTTTTATATCTTCGACATTTGTCTGTCCAAATGTTGGAGCATAAGAAATGATATTTTTGCAAGGAATATCATAACCGTACATCATTTTATTGCAACCTACTTCCAATGAGAAAACCTCATCACTGCCTACTACCACAAAATCCATTTTGCTTTCATTTAAAGATTGGAAATTATAATATTTATTTTTAAATTTTTTTAATTTTTTATGCTTATTTAAATTAAATAATGTTTTTAAAAAACCCTGTTTTTTAAAGTATTCAAAATAAAAAGGAATCGAATTAAGAGACAAATTATATTTAAAACTCAATTGTTTTGGAATAAAATCAAAATTTTTTTTATATGTCAAAATGTATGTTTGATAATTTAAAGATTCCAACGTACTACACAATCCGTACATCTGCAACAATGCACCGTGGTTATGAACTTGATAATGTGTTAATATTCCTATATTTTTCATTTTTTATCTTAAAGCCTTTTTGTAAAAAAATTTTCTTAATTTATTGGGCATCAAAACCTGTGTTATAAACCTTACTGAGATATTAAATAAATAATATGGATAATTTATAATATTTAAATTCAGCATTTCCCTGCTCAAAGCTTTATTGCTTTTAAAATATTCATATCCGCCTCTTCTGGCATAAAGGTTATGAGCGACTCTCATTTCCAACAGAATTTCAGATATATTTTTCATTTCAAAATTATTTTTTACCATTCTTATCCAGAGATAATAATCTTCTAAAAAGTGAAAAGGTTGATAATTACCAACCTTTAAAACATCATCTTTTTTAAACATTACGCATGGGTGATTGAAAGGAGAACGTGTTTTTATATATTGTTTTATATCAACATCCGTCAACGGAACTTTTCTTATACTTAATTCTTCTTTAGTATCACAGTCAATTTCCTGAACAAATCCGCTTAGTATACTCAAATTTGAGTTATTGCTAAATTCTTTTAACTGCAATTCAAAACGGATAGGAAGACTTATGTCATCGCTGTCCATTCTGGCAACTAAAGGATATTTGCATAGTTCAAGTCCTTTTTGCAACGCTATTCCTAACCCTGAATTTTCTTTTAAACGGAGAATATCTAATTTCTCAGCAAAATTAGATATAA
>Ga0302243_1001834_pt1 | contig 13381 bp, 14 predicted proteins | sample AAG_UR_Met_MG_FD_193514 | JGI IMG/M metagenome (GOLD analysis project Ga0302243, IMG submission 193514) | Enriched activated sludge microbial communities from anaerobic digester in WTTP, New Holstein, Wisconsin, United States - AAG_UR_Met | ecosystem: Engineered > Bioreactor > Anaerobic >... | reverse complement strand
GACCTCACCGCCTTGGGCATCGACAAGCTGCTGGGGAACGGCCAAGTGAGCACACCCTTCGAGATCCTAGTCCCCGAGACCACCGTCTTGGCCAAGGCTAAGGTTGAAGAAGCAGGTGGGCATATCGTGGTGCCAGAGTAAGTATCGCGTGATGCCAATGGCCGATGACCAGAAGAGCAAGCTGTATAAGCTGAAACCCATTACCGACCGCCTCCCGGCGGTCTCCAAACCCGAGGGGCACGTCCATTTCCGGACCAAGATGCTGTGGGTCGTAGTGATACTGGTATTCTATTTCATTATGACCAACATCTTCCTGTACGGGCTGGACGGCGACAAAACGGTCGACCTCTTCGCCCAGTACCGTGCCATCCTGGCCGGTGCGCAGGGTTCTCTTATGCATCTGGGCATCGGCCCGATAGTCACCGCCTCCATCATCATGCAGCTGTTCGTTGGGGCAAAAATAATCAAGCTGGACCTTACGAACAGGGATGACAAGGCGGTCTATCAGAGCAGCCAGAAGTTCCTGGTATTAGTGATGATATTGGTAGAGGCGGTACCCCAGGTGTTCGGTTACTTGGTACCGTCCGGTACCTTCGTGGGAGGACTCGAAGGCACCTTCGGTGATTCCGGCCTCCTCCGGGGAGAGAACATCGCGAGGCTGATCATAGTCGTTCAGCTCTGTGCGGGTTCGTACCTGGTGTTCCTTATGGACGAAGTAGTGTCCAAATGGGGCATAGGCAGCGGAATTTCCCTCTTCATCGCCGCAGGTGTGGCGGAAGCGCTGTTCACTGGAACGCTCAACACTGAAGGATACAATCCCAATCAGGCACTGAGCAACAGCAACCTGCCGGTGGGAGCGATACCGAAGACGATTTACATCCTTACGCACCAATCAGCGTCTGAGCTGGTGGGCGGAGGGTACGAAAAGATATTGATAGCCAATCCCAATCCGCTCATCGCCCTGATAGGGACGATAATCATCTTCCTATTCGTGGCCTATATCGAATCAGCCCGCATAGAGCTGCCTTTGGCGCACGGAACGGCAAGAGGAGCGCGTGGAAGATACCCGATAAAACTGATCTACGCCTCTAACATCCCGGTTATCCTGATGGCCGCGCTGCTCGCCAACATAAGCATGTTCACCATGCTGTTCTACACGAACGACGCGCTGAGCGGGATACCGCTGCTGGGCGGAAATCCGTTGTTGGGCGTTTATCAATCCGGTGCGACGCACCCATCGTCCGGCCTGGCATGGTACCTCTCCACCCCCAACGGGGTCGGGGAATGGCTGTTGCCGATACTAGACCCAGGAGCGTATGGAAACTTGGTCTACGGGCATAGCTCATTCCAGGTCATCGCTCATGTGCTCGTATACGTGGGGCTCATGGTAGGAGGTTCGATACTGTTCGCCAAGTTCTGGATCATGACCACCAATATGGGACCGGAGGCGGTCGCCAGGCAGATCGAGTCCTCCGGACTGCAGATACCTGGGTTCCGTCGCGATCCCCGGGTCCTCAAGCGCGTGCTCGAGAGATACATCCCGGTGGTGACGGTCATATCCGGTGCGGTGGTGGGCGGCCTCGCGGCTGGAGCTGACCTCATCGGAACGGTAGGTAACGCCAGCGGAACCGGTGTGCTGCTGGCCGTGGGCATCATGATCCAGTTCTACGAGGCGCTTGGACGCGAGCAGATGATGGAAATGCACCCCGTGCTGAGGGGATTCTTCGGCGGGGAGTGATGAGACATGGCTGACGCTAAGGCTGCCGACCCCAAGGCGACGACCAGCAGGATGCTGCTGATCTTCGTCTTCATCATGGCCATCTTCGTGATGTTCGACCAGAACCTCAGGACCGCCCTCGGCAGGATCGTGGGATACGGCCTGGAGCCCCTCTGGGGCTTCGACGGCTCGTTCCCGGTCGTCTCCCTCTTCGTAACCGGCGCGTTCATGACCGCCCTGAGCATAATCGTCCGGCACTTCTTCACCGACTACGTGAAGCAGGCCAAGAGCCAGAAGATCATGAGCGCCTTCAACAAGGAGATGCGGGAGGCCCGCAAGGACAACAACACCTACCGGCTGAAGAAGATGCTCGAGCTGCAGCCTAAGATGATGGAGGAGTCGATGAAGCAGACCACCACCCAGATGAAACTGATGCCGGTGACCATGCTCATCATCATCCCCATCTTTGCGTGGTTAGCGGTCTTCGTCGGCAACTTGGATAGCTCGGTCATCACCGTCCCATGGTCCAACTTCGCCGATATGAACGCGACGTATGTGCTCCCGGCCTGGGTCTTGCTATATTCGTTGATCAGCGTCCCGTTCGGGCAATTGCTTTCAAGAGCTTTGAGGTACTATTCCTTCAAGAAGCGGTTGGACGAACTGAAGGCTGAAGGGCAATGAGGATCACCATCAGCGGAATGATCGGCAGCGGTAAGACCACGGTCTGCCGCATGCTCGGCGATATCCTGGGATACCGGACGGTCATATCCGGCCACGTGTTCCGGGAGATGGCCAAGGAGCTGAACATGTCCCTGGAGGAGTTCGGAGATCTCGCCGAGCAGGACCCGAAGTACGACCGGCTGATCGATGAACGGTTGCTGGACGTCGCCAAGAGCGAGGACAACGTCATCCTCGAGGGCCGTCTCGCCGGGCAGATGCTCCGCCGCAACTCCATTCCCGCGTTCTGCATTTTTTTGGACGCTCCCCTGGAAGTGCGAGTGGAGCGCGTCTCCGGCCGCGAGGGCGTAGATATGAAAGCGGCCATGGAAGAGATGCGTTCCCGCGAGGCAAGCGAAGTGCTAAGGTACCGCAAGTTCTATGGCATCGACGTGACCGACCGTTCCATATACGACATGGTCATCGATACCGGTTGCCTTACGCCTGAGCAGGTGGTCGAGTCGATCGTTTCCAGGGTAAGGGGCGGTTGAGATGCTGGTCCGGGACAAGGACCCCAGGACTGTGGAACGCGGCAAGCGCCCCGAGGACCGCTCCATCCAGGAGCTGTTGGACGGCGGAGTTATTGTTCTCGATAAGGTGCAGGGACCGACCTCCCATCAGGTCACGGCGTGGGTGCGGGACATCCTGGGCGTGCAGAAGATCGGGCACGGTGGTACGCTGGACCCGAACGTCAGCGGGGTTTTACCAATTGCCCTAGGGAAGGCCATACGCATGACCGATCTCGTTCTTCGCTCCAACAAGCAGTACGTCTGTCATCTTTATTTGCACAGACCGGTGACCGAGGAGAAGGTCCGCGCGGTAATCGGGACCTTCGTAGGATCCATATATCAAACGCCGCCGGTCCGCTCGGCCGTTAAGGTAGCAATGCGCATACGCAAGGTGCACTCCATCGACATCCTGGAGATATCCGGCCGGGACGTGCTGTTCAAGGTGGACTGCGACGCCGGGACCTACATCCGTACGCTATGCGTGGACATCGGGGACGCCTTGGGCGTCGGGGCCAACATGAAGGCGCTGCGCCGCACACGGTCCGGAGCAATGACCGAGGACGATGCTGTGACGCTCCAAGACCTCAAGGACGCCGTGGTGGAATGGAAGAACGGCGACGAGAAGTGGCTGCGGAGCATCATAAGGCCGATGGAGGCGCTTCTTGAACCGCTGCCGAAGGTCATCGTCAAGGACAACGCCGTGGACGCCGTATCGCACGGCGCGGACCTCAATGCCCCTGGTGTCGTGGCCTTGGACGAGAACGTGGAGAAGGGATCGCCGGTCGCTCTCTTCACCGTAAAGGGCGAGGCGTTAGGGCTCGGAACAGCCAATATGTCCGCCCGGGACATGTACAAGGCTTACAAAGGAAAGGCGGTCAAGACAGTCCGGGTGTTCCTGCCTGAAGGAACGTACCCGAGAATGTGGGGCGCTCAGCAGTAGCATCCCAGGTTCGTCTGCCCCTTCTTCTCCTTCTTCAATGGGATGGCAGTGATCCCCAACCGCTTCTGGATCTCATGCGCCAGCATGTCCTCGGAGCCGTGGTTGGTGTACACGAGGGATGGGGAGCACTTCTCCACGAAGTCCATTATCTCGTAGAAGTCGGCATGATCCGAGTAAGCAAAGCCCTGGTCCATACCCCAGCCCATTTTTCCCAAGGAACGTTCCCGAGTGTCTAGACACCAGCCCGATACGTCGGCGGAGCGCTTCTTCTTGAGAACGTTCAAGCCGTTCTCCCCCCAGGCGCCTGGGCTTATGACCAATTGTGGCTCGCGATCCTGCGGATCGAAAGGCAGATAGTCGAACTTGAGGTCGTCGGATTCGATCAGGCGCGTCGTATCCAGTACTGAACCGTGCAGACGGGGCTGGAAGTCCTTGAGCATGGTAATGAGCTCCTGGGACTTGCCTAACGGATAAGCGTGCAGGACAGCCGAGTACCCCTGGTTCAGCATGTCGCCCACCCAGTCGTATATGACCTTGATCATCTCCCGACGGTCCGGGAACTTGTAACGGGGGTTCCCGTACGTGGCCTCGACGATCAGCACGTCGCACTTGTGTGGCCTCGCACCTTCAATGTCCAGACGGTCCTGCGGGCAGAAATCCCCCGTATACAAGACTTTCTGGCCGGCGTCCAGCAGGAACATGTTGGAACCGAGTATGTGCCCGGCGCCGCTGGCCCTGACCAATGGATCGTTCCCTAATTCAACGCTCTCCAGGAACGTCTTGGACTTCTTGCTCTTGACCCGGCCGCGCATGCAGCGGAGGGTGATATCCGAGCAATGGATAGGGCCACCGGCGAAGCTCGAGGGCATGTGGTCGGAATGGGCGTGGGAGATGCAGCATGTGGCCTCCTCAGAGACCTTACGCGGATCGAGGTAGAACTTGGCGTCACCGCAGGCGACCTCGATGCCGTTGCCTAATTGAACGGAAGGCCCATCCCTTTCCATCGTGCCTGGAATGCAGCCTCGGCTATTTACTCGTAACGAAGCGGCCTTCGAAAGTGCCATCGGGTTCGCCTGAACTTGTGTTCCGGTTATCAATAGACGAGCATGACCACGACCAGGACGGTCATGATCACCAAACCTATGCCGAGCAGGTACCCGAACATCTTCTTGCGCCGGACCTGGCGTTCGTACGGATATGACATCGTTTGCCTCGTGGATATTTATTGAATTGACATAGATATAGATGTTGCCCCGTGTTGCGATGAGTGCCTGTCGCTTACTTCTTTCAGCCCTGCTCCCTCAAGACCGCAGGCCGGCAACTGAAAATAAAGGAGCGATTGAAAATTTCATTTTCACCCACCTCCCCCTGTCAGTCCTTTATACCCTCAAGGCGAAGTTGGTGTGGTGAGCAGATGTACCGCTCCATGCCCGAGATGGTGACCGAACCGCTGGTCCATGATTTCCATTCTGTAACAGATGGAATGCTGGCCACCACCGCCATACCTCCTGTGGACGAACTGCTCGGAGGATTGGAACCGGGAACGGTGACCACCATAGACAGCTCGGACAAAGTGCTGTTCACCCTGGTCAACATGCTGAGCGTGAACTTCGTCCGCGAGTGGCATCGCGACGTGATCTGGGTGGACGGCGGGAACTCCGTGAACCCTTACGATCTGACGTACGTGTGCAAGCGCTTCCGGCTGCGGCCGGAGGATGTGCTTAACAGCATCAGCGTGTCCCGCGCATTCACCGCCTACCAGATGTCCACCTTGGTCGAGGAGTCTCTGGAGGAGGAGCTGTGCCGCAACAAGGGCGGTATGGTGGTGGTGTCCTGCTACCCGGACCTCTTCCAGGACGCGGACATGGACTGGGAGGAGTCGCTCAAGCTCATGGAAAGGGGCATGGGCAAGCTGCGTTCGCTGACAGCCAAGCACCGCACCGTGAGCGTGGTGACCAATTACGGTCTGGCGAAGCTCATGTACCGCAAGGGGCTGCGCTCCCTCTTCTATGAGAAAGTGGACCGGGTGGTCAGCGTGGAGCACCGCTCCGGTTACGTGCGCATCTCGTTACCGAGGGAAGAGAAGGAGATCATGTACCGGCCGGTCCCGGCTAACCAGACCACCTTGGACGAGTATCGGAGGCGGTTCTGATGGGCCGCACAGTTCCAACGTATCGTATGGCCTCGGAATCCCTCTTCCAGAGCTGGAACGATTATCGGAGAGCGTTGCCGCAGGAGGACCGCGAGGCGTTCGACCGCCTTTCCGACAAGGTCCGGCTGCACGCATCGGCCTGCTCCGTTGCCGCTTTCCTGGACCCCTTGGAGGGGGCGCTGCTCTCCATACTCCTGGAGCAGGAGAAGGAGCTGGAGCGCCTGCGCAAGAAGGCCTGATTGAATGCGCGGATGGATCTTGGACTGTTACGCGGACGAGGTCAACAACGAGATGGTGACCTGGATAAAGACGTCCACGGGAATGGAGCGCGTCGCCGATCGCGAGTATCGCCCGTGCTTTTACGTGAAGCCTTCCGCGGAACGCCGGCAGGACCTGCTCCTCGGTCTTAAGGAAGCTGGAGTGGACCATCGCTGGGAGAAGCATCGCACCTGGCTGACCGGACCGCTGGAGGAAGTGCTGAAGGTGACGCCCAGGGGATACCGCAACCTGATGCCCCTGGCGAAGACCATCGACAAATGGGGATGCCACCGCGACCACACGCTTTTCAATGTCGATACGCGCATGGACACCCGCTACTTCCTGCACCGCAAGGTGTTCCCGATGGGACTGATGGACGTGGAGCGCTGGAAGAACCTGGACACCCCGTTCCGCCTGGACTATCCGATGCCCGAGCTGCGCTCGTGCGAACTTACGTTGGAGACCTCCGCCCGCCGGGGCATGCCGACCATGGAGGACCGCCTTAAGCGGGCCACCCTCGACGACGTGGTCATGGAGGGCAAGGAGGCGGATATCCTGGAGGCGATACAGCAGGCCCTTCGGGACAATGACCCGGACGTGCTCATCACGGACGGAGGGGACAGCTTCCATCTGCCGTTCCTGGAGAAGTGCGCCGAACGGAACGAGATGGAGCTGGAATTGGGACGAGAGGGAGGGAAGCGCCGCGGGAAGGGGAAGAGCTACTTCACTTACGGGCGCATCCTTTACAAACCGCCGGCGTACAAGCTGCGCGGGCGCATCCATCTGGATAAAGGCTCGTCATTCATCTTCCAGGAGGGGAAGATGGCCGGGCTGATCGACCTTTGCCGTCTGTCTCGCATATCATTGCAGGACATGGCCCGCATGTCCCCGGGGAGCGCTATCAGCGCCATGCAGGTGAACGAGGCCAGCAAGATGGGCTCGCTGGTGATGTGGAAGAAGAATCTGCCCGAAGATTTCAAGACCGCCGCCGAGCTGGTCGCTTCGGACAGGGGCGGTCTGATATACGAACCGAAGGTCGGATTGCACGAGCACATCCAGGAGGTGGATTTCACCTCGCTCTATCCGAGCATAATGGTCCGCCACAACATCTCCCCGGAGACGCTGAACTGCGAATGCTGCCCGGACAGCGGCGAACCTGTACCGGGGCTGGGTTACTGGACCTGTTCCAAGCGCAAGGGCCTGCTCGGCCGCGTATTGGAACCGATCGTGCGCCGGAGGATATCGCTCAAGCGCCTGAAGAACGAGGGCGGACGACGGAGCGAGATCTACGATCAGCAGGCCAAGGTGCTCAAGTGGGTGCTGGTTACTTGCTTCGGCTACACCGGCTATCGCAACGCCCGCTTCGGTCGCATAGAATGCCATGAGTCCATCACCGCCCACGGTCGGGAGATATTGCTCAAATCGGCGGAGGTGGCCGAGCGCCGCGGATTCCGCGTGCTGCATGGTATAGTGGATTCACTGTGGCTCTCCGGAAACGGGGACATCGAGGCGTACTGCCGGGAGATAGGGCAGCGCATGGGCATACCGCTGGTCTGGGACGGGGAATACAAGTGGATAGTGTTCCTGCCCAACCTTACGAACGGGGCGGGCGCTCTGAACCGTTACTACGGCGCCTTCCAGGACGGGGAGCTGAAGGTGCGCGGAATCGCTCTTCGCAGAAGGGACACCTGTACGCTGGCCAGGGAGCTGCAGCAGGGGATGCTCGATCGACTGGTGCTCGGCGAGGACGCCGAGGGCTTCCGCCACCGCATACCGGAAGCGTTGGGCGTTCTGGACTCGTTCGTGTGCGATCTTAGGAACATGGAGACGCCGCTGGAGAAGCTGGTGCTCTCCAAACGCATAACCAGGGAGCTGAACGAGTACCGGCAGAAGAACGATCAATTTCGTGCGCTATGCCAGCTGGAGGACCAGGGCTTCCGCACGCCGCCTGGAGAGGCCGTCGAGTTCATAATGATCAAGGGCAAGGAGGTCAAGGTGGCGCAGTTCCTGGAAGGGGACGAGGAATACGACGTAGGGCGGTACGAGGAGCTTTTATTTCGGGCGGCGGGCGAACTGCTGTCGCCATTCGATCTCGGACAGGACCGCCTGCGAGATTTCTACCGCAGGAACGGGGCGAAGTAGTAGAGCAAGATCGGCAGAAGCAGGCAGCCAGTGAGGTGAACACGGCTCACACCGACCTTTCCGGGGACCATGCCTAGAATGGTGGATAATGTTAGCAACACCAGTCCGCCGGGGCCGGCCAGGACGAACGACAGGATGATCATTCCGATGAGGGCGCCCTGGTTCAATCGTGTAAGGTCCCGTCCCTGCGCCTTCAGCAGCAATTTCCGCCCTAGGCGCATGGTGAGGATGTAGGAAACTAATGAGGTGAACAGTACGCACAGCAGCAGGGATGGCAGGTCCGTGACGGAAAGAGAGGGCATGGCCTCCTGCATCGCCAGCAGCGTGCCGCTCCTCCCCTTGCCGATGAGCAATAACGTTCCTAACCCGAGCACCGCCGCCCCCGTTCCTACGGCCGAAACGGTCGATATGAACTCCTCCGGACCTTCACGGGAGCGAGGCAGCATGGTCGAGAGCACCGCTCCGGCCGTGGCGGTCACCCCGGGCAGCCAGCCGACCAGTCCGCCCATGAAAGATCCTTTCAAAGCCCCGGTCACCGATGGAAAGGAATCTGCCTCACCTTCCTGATCAGGCATGCGCCCGCGCGAGGACCCGATGAGCAGCGGAAGCCCGAAGAGGCCGGTGAAGAGGGGCATCAGCATGTTCCCCTCCATTCCTTTCCAAATGCCCTCGCCGGGCACCAGCCCGTCCATGGCCATGATGCCGAGGACGCCTGAGCAGAGGAACAGAAGCACGGACCAGCCGACGATCGGGAATCGGTCCTTCCGGACGATCCATTTTCCGATCAGTGTTCGGTCCCCTTCCTCGAGCCCGCGCCCTTTTATGCGGAAGGATTGCAGGGGCGTCCGGACGCACCATCTTCCATGACGACGATGAACGTTACCGATGACCCTAGCCGAGTCCCCGTGCACCGGGACGTGTCTTTTCAAGGATATCATCTCGACAGGTGAGGAACGCCCGTCCCTCATGTCCAGTTCGGCCTTGGGATCGGCCTTCCCGCTCTCCGCCCAGAACAGCAGGAAGGGGACCAAGAGAAGCATCCAAGGTATCACCGGGGTCACGTCGTCGAGAACACCGGATATCTGGACATGAAAGAGAGGCAGCGGCAGAAGAACGATGAGGCCTGCCAAGGCCCCCACCAGACTTCCCTGCGCAGCCGCCTGCAGGGCGTTCATTCCTTTTCCCTCCAGCAGCAATCGGTGGGAAGGCAGAACGGACAGGCACTCCGTCTCATCCGGCACTCCCATGATCAGCGACGGTATGTAGTCCAGGAAGGAGTGGCAGATCGCTGCCGCCAGGATCGTGCAGGCCAGAAGCAGGGCTGGCGACAAAGAGCTTCCGACCGATGAACATATACCATCAAGATAAGGCGCCAGCGATGGAACGCTAATTATGAGCAATACCGCCAAAGTGTTCACGTGAATGCCCGGCGCCAGTCCTGATAACGCACCCAGCCCCATGCCGAAGAGGGTGAAGTACAGAAGGAGGAGAAGGTCCGCGCCAGGCACGCTTACCCAGCTGAATGGTCGATGAATAGGTATGCGACTGCAATCAGGCTGACGTCGTTCCTGCTTAATATATGGAAATCGATTGCGGACCGCTCATGCCAGCCGTGCGCGCGGAGAAGCTGACCAAGGTGTTTGATGAACTGCGGGCAGTGGACGCTATCGACTTCCAGATCGAGGAGGGCGAGTGCTTCGGCTTCCTCGGCCCCAACGGCGCGGGAAAGAGCACCACCATGCGCATGATACACTGCGCCAGCCCCATAACCTCCGGCAAACTGGAGGTCCTGGGGATGGATGTCAACAGCAGCTCCAGGGACATCAAGGCCGCGATAGGCGTCGCCCCTCAGGAGAACAACCTGGACCCTGATTTCACGGTGCGCAGGAACCTCACCGTCTACGGCCGCTACTTCGGACTTCCCAAGGATCTGCTGGAAGAGCGGGCGGACCGGCTCCTGGAGTTCATGCAGCTGAGCGAGAAGCGGGACGAGAAGATACAGGAGATCTCCGGGGGGATGAAGCGCCGCCTCATCATCGCCCGGGCCATGATGAACGATCCGCAGCTCCTCATTCTTGACGAGCCGACGACCGGACTTGATCCTCAGGCGCGTCATCTCATCTGGGAGAAGGTGCGCGAGCTGAAGCGGAAGAAGGTCACGGTCATCCTCACCACCCACTACATGGACGAGGCGGAGCGGCTGTGCGACCGCCTGGTCATCATGGACCATGGCAAGATCATTCTCGAGGGTAAGCCAAGAGACCTCATCGACCAGGTCATCGGCACCGATGTAATGGAGATCGACGAGTCCTCGGACGAGATGGAAGTGTATGTCAGATCGAAGGGATGGCAGTACGAGCGGACCATCGACAGGATGCTGATCTACACCAAGGAAGGTCAGAACGTCGCGGCCGAGCTTAAGGAGCACTTCGCCATGAGCTACTACCTGATCAGGAACGCCACGCTGGAGGACGTCTTCCTCCGTTCCACCGGGAGGGCGCTGGTGGAATGAGCCTCATCTCCAACATCTCCTGGCGTTCCATCGCCCTCTGGAAGCGCAACCGCGACGTGTTCCTGACGACCTGGAAGACCAACTTCCTGCCGCCGTTCCTAGAGCCGATACTGTACCTGGTGGCCATGGGTCTGGGTTTCGGGGCGCTCATCCAAGCCGATATCGAATATGGCGGGAAGAGCCTGGAGTACATCAAGTTCCTGGCCCCCGGGCTGGTGGCCATAAGCATCATGTACGGCGCGTTCTTCGAATGCACCTATTCCTCTTTCGTCCGCATGTACTACCAGAAGACCTTCGATGCCATACTCGCAACGCCGCTCTCATTGGAGGACATAATCACCGGCGAGATACTCTGGGGGGCGACCAAGAGCTTCATCAACGCCACCATAGTGCTGGGCGTCATCGCCGCCTTTGGTTTCGCGGAGTTCCCGGGGCTATTGCTGATCCCGTTGATAGCCTTCGTCGGAGGACTGATGTTCGCTTCATTGGCCATGCTCTTCACCGCCCTGGTGCCGAACATGGATTCCTTCAACTATCCGTTCTTTTTGCTCATCACGCCGATGTTCCTGTTCAGCGGGACCTTCTTCCCGCTGAGCGTGCTGCCGGAATGGGGCCAGCAGCTTGCCATGGCGCTGCCGCTGACGCACATATCCAACATGACCAGGGACCTTTCCTATAACCTCATAACAACCGAACTGGCCATCGGCGCGGCATACATAATCGCCATTACGGCAATATGCTTCATGGCATCCGTATATCTCATGAAGAAACGCCTGGTCAAATGACGCGGACCTTGCCGTCCTTGACCTCCACGGTCACCAGGGTGCGGACCTTCTGGCCGATCTCCTTCTCCAGCTCCTCCATCCTGTCCGTCTTCTTCACCACCACGATGATGTCCCGGACATCGACGCCCATTCCCTTGAGCGCTTTGACGATGGCCCGCAGCGTCCCGCCGGTGCTCACCACATCGTCCAGCACTATCACGCGGTCCCCTTTCTTGAGACCGTTGATGTAAAGCTCCTTCTCCGAGTAACCGGTGGTCTGGCGCACGCTCACCTCGCCCGGCAGGCCGTACTTTCTTTTCCTTACGACGTTGTAGGGAATGCCGGTCATCAGCGATAACGGAACTATCAGCGGTATGGCCATGGCCTCCGCCCCCACCAGATAGTCGACCTCCAGGTCCATGAGGTCATATATCTGGTCCAGCACCTCGTCCAGCAACTGGGGGTCCATGGCCGGGATGCCATCGGTTATGGGATGAACGAAATATTGGTACTCCCCGAAACGGACCACGTCGCTTTTCTCAAGGCTTTCCTTCAATCGCTCCAGCATGCTGATCGTGATGATATCGCCGAGCCGTTCATTAATTGTGCGCCTTCCGGAGCAGTCATTATATCATAGCTGCTGGGATTCGACCGACATGAAGGTGCTGGTCGGTAAGGACGCGGACATCAAGGAGGGGCGATTGAAGGGGATAGTGGCCGATGAACGCAAGTTCGTCGTCGGCCGGTACAAAGGACAGCTTTTCGCTATGGACGGAAAGTGCTCGCATTTCGGGTTCGACCTTGCTTATGGGACGATGCGGGACGGGTTGGTCGTCTGTCCCGCTCATGGCGCCTCCTTCGATGTAAAGGACGGAAAGAAGGTCAATCACAGCGGGGCCAAGGACCTGCGCGTCTACCTCGTCTACCTGGAAGGGGATGACGTTTACATCGAGATATGATCACTTGCGCGGCAGAGCCTCGTCACCGTCGGTCCTCTGCCACTTGGCCCCTTTCTTCCTGATCTTGCCGGAAGCTGCCAGATGTCTTATGGTGCGGCGGACGAGATCCTCGGGCACATCGATCTGGAACTGTTCCTTGAAACCCTTCTGGATGCCCAGAACGGTCTGGGGCTGGTACAGCGTCTTTGGCAATATGGTACGGAGGTCCTCGTGCAGATTCCACGGGAATATGAACCAGGTCCAGTCCTCCTCCGGAACCTCGACCTCGTAGTAATCAGGCTGTTTCTTGGAATGGGTTATGTGCAATAACGTTGCCGTCCGCACTTCCTTCGGCCTCATCTGCTTAAGGTGCATCTCGGCCAGCATCAGGCTCTCCCCCGTGTCCGTGATATCATCCACTATGAGAACGGACTCACCCTCTATGCTGGCGTTGAGCTCCTGCGTCAGAAGCGCCTTCCCGTCGGTGTTGGCGGTCACCCCCCAATGCTCGGTCTTCACCGCATAGAGCTTCTTGACCTGCAGATGGTCGCATATCACTCGCGCAGGAACCCAGCCGCCCCGGGTGAGGCCGATGACCACGGTCGGGTGGAATCCGTTGTCAGCTATATCGTACGCTACGGCCTCGGTCCAGCGCGCGATCTCGTCCCAGGTCAGAATACGGCACTTGAAGCTCTCCACCTTCTCCATTCGGTCCACCACGCTGAGCACCTC
>Ga0302243_1001830_pt1 | contig 13397 bp, 8 predicted proteins | sample AAG_UR_Met_MG_FD_193514 | JGI IMG/M metagenome (GOLD analysis project Ga0302243, IMG submission 193514) | Enriched activated sludge microbial communities from anaerobic digester in WTTP, New Holstein, Wisconsin, United States - AAG_UR_Met | ecosystem: Engineered > Bioreactor > Anaerobic >... | reverse complement strand
CCATGCCCTCGGGCCGCCTGCGAACCGTCCCCTTCACGGCGAGGACGAACTCGCTTCGGATCCTGTGCGCCTCACGGTGCGCATCGGCCTGGACCTCGGGGTTAAAGACGACCTGAGCGATCCCCTCGCGGTCCCGCAGGTCGACGAAGATGACCCCGCCGTGGTCGCGGCGGCGGTGCACCCATCCCATCAAGACTACTTCGTTCCCGGCATCGTCGGCCGTCAGGCGGCCGCAGCAGTGAGTTCGTTTCCATCGTGTGATGAAGTCCGACAAGGGGTGTTCCCTCCCTTCTCCAACCTTCCTGCCCTCTGCATTTTTGTGGTCTTGCATCCTTCCGTCGCCGAACGGCCCCGTGTCATTCCGTTGACAGGATGCCCAGGATGGTGTTCTCCGCATCGTCGAGCCCCAGGGGTTGCTGGGAGCTGTCCTTCATGTCCCGCAGAAGGGCCTTCCTCTCCCGGAGCTCCCGCTCGCCCAGGATGAGGGTGTAGCGGCACCCGAGCTTGTCGGAGCGCTTCATCTGGCTCTTGAGACTCCGCGCCCCGTAGTCCGTCTCGGCGAGGGCGCCCTTCATTCGCAGGCGGTTGCAGAGGACGAAGGCGAAGTCCTGCGCCTCCTTTCCGAGGGCGGCGATGAACAGTTCGGGCCTCGGGATGACCGTCTCGTCGGGGATCGGCGCCACGGCAACGAGCCTCTCCAGGCCTACGGCAAACCCGATCCCGGGGCTCTCGGGCCCGCCCAGCTCCTCCACGAGCCGGTCGTAGCGGCCGCCGCCCGCGATGGCGTTCTGCGCGCCCAGGGCGCCCGTGGTGACCTCGAAGGCCGTTTTCGTGTAGTAATCGAGGCCGCGGACCATGCGGGCGTTGACCTCGAAGGGGGTGTCGAAGAGGCGAAGGCCGGACTGCACGGCATCGAAGTGCTCCCTGCACTCCCCGCAGAGAAACTCGATGAGCAGGGGGGCCGTGGCCACGATCGCCTTGCACCCCTCCACCTTGCAGTCGAAGATCCGGAGAGGGTTGGTCGACAGTCGCCTCCGGCAGTCCTCGCAGAGCCCGTCCCGTTTCTCCTCCAGGTCTTTGTGGATCACCTCGCGGAAGGCCGGGCGACAGGCCGGGCAGCCGAGGGAGTTGATCTCGAGACGTGCGTCCGCGACGCCGACGCTCCGGAGGAACGTGATGAGCATCAGGATGACCTCGGCGTCCACCCGCGGGTCCTTCGAGCCGAGCAGCTCCGCGTTGAGCTGGTTGAACTGGCGGAACCGTCCCTTCTGGGGCCTTTCGCGCCGGAACATGGGCCCGATGGTGTAGAGTTTCACGAGGGACTCCGATGCGTAGAGGCCGTGCTCGAGATAGGCCCTCATGACCGAGGCCGTCGCCTCGGGGCGCATCGTCAGGGATTCGTCGCCGCGGTCGACGAAGGTGTACATCTCCTTTTCTACGATGTCCGTCGTCTCGCCGATGGAGCGCCTGAAGAGCTCCGTCTTCTCCAGGATGGGCAGAACGATCTCCCGGAACCCGAAATTCCCGAATATTTCCCGGGCCTTGCCCTCTACAAACTGCCATTTTTCCGATTCGCCCGGCAGGATGTCCTTGAACCCCCGGACGGCGGTGATGATCTTCATGGCGCAACGGCACCCGACTGCGTATTTCGAAGCTGTTTAGCTAACACATTGGCCACCGAAAGGCAATAGAAATCATGGGTTTTTGAAGGCTGAAACAACGTAGCGCGAACCGTCCGTGGTGATGCGGACGGCGCCATGCACGTCGGTCCGGTAGACGGCGGCCCCCGTCTGCCGGAATCGCTCGAGGACTTCCTCGCGGACGGGGCGCCCCGTGCTGATGACGATCGTCGAGGGCCGAACGGCCTGCAGGAACGGTGTGGAGGCGGAATAGGCCGAGCCATGGTGAGGGGCCAGGAGGACGCCGCTTGCCAGGGGTGCCCTTTGCCTGACAAGCAGGCTCTCCGTCGGAGCGCCGATATCGGAGGGAAGAAGGATGGAGGCGTCCTTCCAGCGGATGTGGAGGACGACGGAGCGCTCGTTGATCTCCCGGTCGTCAAGGTCCGCCCGGGAGGGGGAGCGGGACCCGGGGTTCAGGATGCGAATCTGAACGCCGTCATATTCGACGGGCGGCGACTTCGATGTGACCAGGCGGGGCGTGATTCCTTTTGCCTTCATTTTTTCCGTCAGGGGGACGCCCCAGTCGACCAGGGCCTCGTCGCCGCTGGTCCAGACATCCTCCACGCCGAAGTTGTCCAGGATGTAGGGCAGGCCGTTGACGTGATCGGGGTGCGGGTGCGTCGCGACGATCGTGTCGATTTTCCCGATGCGGCGGTTCCACAGGAAAGGGGCGACGACGTAACGGCCCACGTCGAAGCGATCGTTGGGGAACCCGCCGCCGTCGATGAGCATCCGCCGGCCACCGGGGAACTCGACGAGCGTGCACGAGGCGTGCCCCACGTCGAGGAAGGTGACGCTCAGCCGGTCCCGGTTCTGCAGCCCGAGGTGAACCCAGAGGGCATCGCCTGCCAGGAAGAGGACGGCCAGCCCGAGGGCGCAGGCCGACCGGCGGCGTGTCCGAAGAGCGGAACCGCCCGCAACGGTCCGGCCGGGAAGGCCCAGGATCAGGGCCGAAGCGATCAGGACGGTGAAGTAGGCCCCGATCTCGGGAAATGTCGGAGTCGTCAGGATCGAGGAGGAACCCGGCAAGGAGGCAAGCCAGTCGTTGAGGTCGAGGCACAGGCGCGTCAGCCGTGCGGTGATGTCGATGAGAGCGGACGACAGGGTCTTGGACACCGGCGCCAGCAGGATGAGCAGCATGGAGAGGGGCAGCACGACGAAGCCGAGGATCGGAACGAGGAGGAGGTTGGCCACGAGGGTGATGTTGGAGACCCGGTTGAAGTAGTACACGATGAAGGGCAGGGTGCCCAGCGTCGCGGCGGCCGAAACGGCGAAGAAAAGGGCGAGGTTCGCGGCGAGTTTCCTCAGCAGCCGTTCAGCCCGACCACCCGGCCTGTTTTTCCACGCGTTCAGGCGCTCCGTAACCCCCGGCATCAGAAGCAGGATGGCCGCCACGGCCGCAAAGGACAGCTGGAACGAGATGTCGAACAGGGCGGCCGGGGAGAACGCGAGGATAACGAAGGCGGCAAGGGCCAGGGTGTTGGGCAGATCCCTTGCGCGGCCCATCAGGATGGTCATAAGCAGGGCGAGCGTCATGAGCAGGGCCCGCACCGTCGACATGCCGAGACCGGCGACGAAGGCGTAGAAGAAGACCGGACCGAATGCGGAAAGGGCGGAGAGCTTCTGAAGGTTGAACCGCAGCAGGAGGTACTCCGACGTCTTCAGCAGGGTCCGGATGACAAAGAAGGCGATGAGGGCGATGATCCCGACGTTGAAGCCCGATATGGCGATGATGTGGGATGTCCCCGTCCGGTTGAACCGGTCCTGGATCTCCCGAGGGATTTCGCTCTGCTCCCCGAGGGTCATGGCCTGGATGAGCGTCCCTTCGGGGAAAGGGGCCCGGGAGCGGATCCGCTCGCGGATGACCGTCCGGAACCGTTCCAGGGACTGCCTCCAGGGAGAGCCCTGCCCCTCGCGGATCAAAACGATTTTCCGGGGGTCGTCCACGAAGCCCCGCACCCGGATTCCCTGGAGGCGAAGATGGCGCTCGTAGTCGAAGCCGCCGGGGTTTGCAAAGCTGCGCGGGATTTTCAGTCGGACCGCCGTGCGGACGTAATCCCCGTATTTGAAATCCCGCGTGTTCTCCCCGACGGACAGCAGGAGCCTGCCGCCGACGTTTTTCGATGTCCCCTGACAGTCGACACTCACGGCCTCCAGGACGAGCGACGTGCGGTCCTCGGAGACCCTCGGGTTTTCCGAGACCACGCCGTCCAGGACGACGGAGCCTTTTCCCGCCCAGTGCACGATGTGGTCCGGCCCCGGGTCGCCGTAGAGGATCGAGCCCAGCCCGCAGATTCCGAGGGCGAAGAAGCCGATTGCCGACGAACAAAACGATGCGCTGTGACGGCGCGCCGTGAGAAAAACCAGTGAAAGGATGAGTCCCGCTGCGAGGAGTCCCAGAACCCCCCAACGGGGGATCTCCGCGGCGTAACCGGTGACGATTCCGCCGACGAAGAAAGCGAGCAGCAAGGGGAGGGGGCGCTTGATCACGTGCCGTACCCTGGCCGGAACGGAGTGTGCCCGTGAAGCGGCCGCATCGGCTTGCCGGGGGGGGCGGGCAAGACACGCATTCGGGTGCGACCCTGCCGGACAGGAAGGAGGTCGGCGTGCCGGTAAGAAGAGGTCAAACCACAATCGGGGCTTTCTGTCAACGGGCAGGGAAAGGAAACGCTAAAGATTGCCGGAAATGTGACGAAAGTAACAGGTGTAACCTATTTCTGCATGGTCTCTGTCCGGTTTTCGGGCGAGAGCGTCAGGGGAACCGATTCGCGCAATGACGGGAACGCAGCTGTTCGAACAGGATCAGGCCGAGCGAAACACCAGGTGGATTGCCTTTTCACGGCTCGCCGTGGTGAGCTATTTCCTCGGCGTGACAATCTTCATCCAGTTCCGCTCCGTCGGGAAGCTTCCCGATGATTACCTCTGGATCAGCTACTCCCTGATCTCGGTCATCTTTGCCTTTTCGATTTTCTGCCTGGTCCTGCCGAGAACGGCCCGGCGGCGCCAGTTGCACATCATCGGCCAGTCCGTCTTCGACGTGGTCTTCGTCACGGGAATCGTTCTGCTCACAGGCGGCGTCGACAGCGTCTATTCCGTGCTCTACTCGCTGGTTATCATCTACTCGACTCTCTTTTTAGGACGAAGGGGGGGCCTTTCGATCGCGGCGCTGAGCAGCTTCTGCTACGTGGTGATCGTCAATATGGAACCCTCCGGGATCTTCGAGTTCCTTTACGACGAGGGCATCGTACCGGGGGGCGAACTGACGAGGGGATACATTCTCACCCGGGTGACCACCCACGTGGCCTCGTTTGTCGTCATGGCCCTGCTGACGAGCTTTGTCGTCGAGCAGGAGCGGAAGACCCAGCGCCTCCTGGCGGAAAAGGCCACGGCCTTCGACCGCCTCGACCTGCTGCACCGCAGCATCATCGAGTCCGTCGACACGGGCATCCTGACGGTCAACCTCGATGGGCACATCCGCTCCTTCAACCGCGCCGCCGAGGAGATCTCGGGCTTTACCTTCGGGGAAGTGTTCAACCGCAGCATTGAGGATGTCTTCCCCGGGGTCTCGGCCGTGATGGCGCCCTCGGGTCCCGACGAGCGGAAACGGCAGAGGCGGCGCTTCGAGATCGTGATCCGCAAGAAATCCGGGGCAGCCATGGTCCTCGGCATCTCCGACTCCCCGCTCTTCGAGCAAGGGGTGAAGATCGGCAGCATCCTCATCTTCCAGGACCTGACCCCGTTCAAGGAGATGGAGCGGGAAGGAGAGAAGAACAAGCAACTCGCCTTCATCGGCCAGATGGCGGCGGGACTGGCCCACGAACTTCGCACGCCGCTTCAGTCCATCAGCGGTTCCATCCAGATCCTGCGGAGGGACTTGAGACTCGAGCCGTCCGACGAGCGGCTCATGCAGGTCATCCTGCGGGCGAAGGACCAGATGGAAAGCCTCGTGCGGAACTTTCTCCTCATGGCGCGCTCCAACCTCGGGAAGCGCTCGGAGACCGATGTCGGCTCGCTCGTGGAGGACGTCATTGAGTCGCTCACGGTCGGGGCGGAGTGGAATCCCCGCGTGGAGCTCCGGAAAGAGCTCGGGAAAGACCTCCGGGTCATTGGCGACCCGGCCGAACTAAGACAGGTCCTCTGGAACCTGATGATCAATGCAATCCAGTCGATGCCGGAAGGGGGAACCCTCTCCGTGACTGCCTGCCCCAACGGCGACAACGGCGAGGAGCGCGCCGTAAGGGTCGAGATCGGCGACACGGGCGCCGGTATTGACCCGATCCACATCGAGAAGATCTGGGAGCCCTTCTACACGACCCGGGAAAAGGGCAGCGGCCTGGGGCTTGCCATTGTGAGGCGCATCGTGGAGAGCCACGGCGGCACTGTTGAGGTGCAGAGTGAGGCCTTGCGGGGGACCCGGTTCAGGATCAGGCTTCCCCGCCTTGGCCCGTCCGAGTCAGTCGACCGTGGCGAGCCGGAGGATCCGGTAAAGCAGCCCGCGGCGGCACAGGCCGCACAATAAGACGAGGTAATGATGGAGCGGATTCTCGTAGTCGACGACGACAGGGGCATTCAGGATGTCCTCGACATCATGCTGTCCCGCGAGGGGTACCAGGTCACCACGGCTGACGACGGGGCGGCGGCGCTGGACATCATCCGAAAGAAGAAGTTCGATCTGGTCATCACGGACCTGAAGATGCCCCGCATGGACGGGATCGATCTGCTCAAAGGGGTCAAGGAGACGGCCCCGGGGACGGCGGTGATCCTGCTTACGGCGTTTGCGTCCGGGGAGACCGCCCTAGCAGCCATGCGCGAGGGTGCCTACGACTACGTGGAGAAGAATTTCAACGTTGATGATTTGCTGAGTATAGTCCGTGACGCTCTGGAAAAACGGGAAGCGGACCGGCAGGAAAAACCCCTTACGCCCTCGGAAGGGGACGGCGCCCGCTATTTCGGGACCATGGTGGGACGAAGCAAGGAGATGCAGAAGGTCTACGCCCTGATCGGCAAGGTGGCCGACACGCCGGCCAACGTGCTCATCCTGGGGGAAAGCGGAACAGGCAAGGAACTGGTGGCGCGGGCCATCCACGGCAACAGCGTCCGGAAGACAAAACCCTTCGTGGCGATCAACTGCGGCGGCATCCCCGAAAACCTCCTGGAGAGCGAACTCTTCGGGTACATGAAAGGCTCCTTCACGGGGGCCTTCGCAGACCGGGCGGGGCTCTTCGAGGTTGCCCGGGGTGGGACGATCTTCCTCGACGAGATCGCCGAGCTGCCCGTCATCCTGCAGGTCAAGCTGCTTCGGGTCGTCCAGGAGAAGACCATCCGCCGCATCGGCGGCTCCGAGGACATCAAGGTCGACGTGAGGATCATCTCCGCTACCAACCAGGACCTGCAAGACAAGGTCAGGCACGGCGAGTTCCGCGAGGATCTGTACTTCCGGCTCAACGTGATCCCGATCCACATCCCGCCGCTGCGAAAGCGCAGGGAGGACATCCCGCTTCTCGTCCAGTACTTCATCGAGAAATACACGAGGGAATTCGGCAAGGAGGTGAAGCGGATCTCCGCGTATGCCCTGGAGCTGCTCCTGCGCTACCCATTCCCGGGGAACATCCGGGAGCTGGAAAACATCATCGAGCGCAGCGTCGCCCTGGAGAGCTCGAGCATCATCCTCCCGGAAAATCTGGTCCTTGCCGAGCAGGGAAAGGCACCTGTCTCCGCGACGGCTCCTCCGGAGTTTCCCGAGGGGGGGGTCGATCTCAACCGCGAACTGGAACAGTACGAACGCGAGATCATCCGCAAAGCCCTTGATAGAGCGAATGGGTCCAAGACGAAGGCGGCGTCGCTTCTCGGCGTGAGCTTTCCGAGCCTGCGGCACAGGCTCGAGAAGCTGAACATGGATAATGGAAATGAAGCTGGGAGATGATGGAGGACAGCAGCGGGTGATGAAATTCCTCAAAATGGAAAACAAACATCATGGGAGTGACAAATCGGCGAAGGCATGCAAGAAAATTCTAAATACCAGATTCTGTTGCATTATTGGCTCATCTGCCCGTGATCGGAAAGCAGTGGCACTAGTGGCATGCTCCTTGCTCATTAGGTCAGCATCGTGATGACGACACCGGGATCGCGGAATCATCGCAGAAAGAACAGGGTGATGAAAATGCCTTTGGCATATAGACAGAAACGACGTTGCTCGAGAGGATTTACGCTGATTGAACTGATGATCGTCGTGGCCATCATCGGCATCCTTGCAACCATTTCAATCCATCTTTTTCACACGATGAGGGAGCGGGGATTTGTTGCATCCATGAAAAGTGATGCCGCGCAGATCCGGACCGCCCAGGAGAGCTACTTCACCGAGAAGAACACCTATACGGCCAACGTGGCTGATTTAACCGGGTATGGCGTCAACCAGCTCTCGAGCACCAATTCGGCCTCTATCCAGCCCGTGACGGATATCAGCGCGAACTTCAGGGTGACGATCTCCTCGACGAGCACGGCAAAAACCGTTGTCTACGACAGCACTGTCGGGCATATCGTGGTCAATTGAGACCAGATAAAATAAAACCATTCAAGAAAAGGAGGGATCGGATCGATAGAAAGAAGGCAGGCATTGAACGCAAACGAACGTTGAATTCAAATAAATAAAAAAACAAAATGCACAAGGAGGTTTCATCATGATCGGTTACTTTACGAAGAAAAGAGGAAAGAAGGGCTTCACGCTGATCGAGCTCATGATCGTCGTGGCCATCATCGCCATCCTGGCTGCCATCGCCATTCCCCAGTTCAGCGCCTATCGGGAGAGAGGGTACAATGCAGCGGCACGCAGCGACTGCAAGAACGCGTACACCGCAGCGCAGGCATTCTTCAGCGACAGCCCGGCTGGGACGGTGACAAATTCGGTTCTGTCCAGCTATGGGTACAATGCAACGCAGAATGTGACGCCTACTGCCTCTGGTGGGATCAACTCTCTTTCGATCGCCGTCAAGCATTCCAGCGGCACCAAGACCTACACCGTCAATTCGGCAGGCGTGATCACGGAAAGCTAATCGTTCGGCGAATCAACCGGCAAACGGCACAAATCGGAAACAGGACGGGGAATCGGATCTCCGTCCTGTTTTTTATTGCCTTGAAAAATGTACTCTACCGGGCATTTTATTTGAAGATAGAGCTCTCATACGGCCCGATTTTTGTAAGGAATACGGGGCATGACTGACCGCCATCGGGAAACAGACCATTCGATAGCCTGCCGCCACGGCGCCGCGCGTCTATTGCGCCGGGGCTCCGCTGTGGCTGTCCTCCTGCTGGCACTGCTGGCGGCTTATCACAACAGTTTCACGGCCTCCTGGCACTTTGACGACTTCCCGAACATCGTCGAAAACATCAATGTTCATATGAGCGCCCTCACCTGGGAGTCGATCCGCCAATCCATGCTGGGGATCGAGCAGCGCGGCATGAATCGTCCGCTGGCCTACGTAAGCTTTGCGCTAAACCATTACTTTGGCGGTCTCGAAGTCTTCGGCTACCACCTCGTCAATTTCGTTGTCCATTGCTTGACTGCTCTTCTTCTTTACGGATTCGTCCGGAGAACATTAGAGTTACCGTTCCTGAAGGATCGTTACGGTTTACACTCGAGCGAGATCGCCTGCCTGGCCGCACTCTTCTGGGCCTGCAATCCCGTCCAGGTCTCCTCCGTCACCTATATCGTCCAGCGGATGGCGAGCCTTGGGGCTCTTTTCTACATTGCTTCCCTTTATGGATACCTTCGCGGCCGGACCGTGCAAGAGGGAAGGAACAGGGCGGCCTTCTACAGCCTGGCTTTGATCTCGGCACTTCTCGCTCTCGGGACGAAGGAGAACACACTGACGCTCCCCGCGGCTGTTCTCTTGTACGATGTGCTTTTCATACAGGGGGTCAGGCGGGAGACGATTCGCAGAAGTGCGCTGATTGCCTTGATCCCCCTGGGGCTTGCCTTATTCTACGCGGCGCTTCGCGTGTCCCCTTCGTCCCTTTTCGAAGGATACGCCCTGAGACCGTTCACCCTGACTGAGCGCCTCCTGACCGAGCCAAGGGTGATTCTTTTTTATCTCAGCCTTCTTTTTTTCCCCCTGTCGTCAAGGCTTACGCTTCTGCATGACTTCGATTTGTCACGTTCCCTTTGGGAGCCCTGGACCACGTTTCCATCGATCCTAGTCGTGAGTCTGCTCCTCGGCGCGGGCATCTTCATCGCCAAGAAGCGCCCGTTGTTGTCGTTCGCACTTCTGTTTTTTCTCTTGAATCATGTCATCGAGGGGAGCTTTATCCCTCTCGAGATAGTCTACGTTCACCGTAACTACCTGCCTTCGATGTTTCTTTTTGTCGTTCCGGCAGCCTGGCTGGTCCGGAAAGTTGTCGAAGCACCGGCATCGAGATATGGGCGAGTCCTTGCAGCGGGTTCTATTGCAGGGATCCTGCTCTTCGGTGTTGCGAACACGATACTGCAGAACCGCCTCTACGAAGACGAGATGTCCCTATGGAGCGACAACATCCGGAAAGCCCCGAACCTTTACCGTCCTTATCAGAATCTCTCACGAGCGCTGACGAAGGAAGGACGATACGATGAGGCCCTGGAGGCCATGAGGAGAGCCCTGGAAGCGCCCGGTGTTTCCTTTACGTTTCAGAAATTCGTCACCTACAACGACCTGGGGGATCTGTTTGCATTCCGTGGTAACCTCACGGAAGCTGAGGGGAATTACCTGCGGGCGGTCGAGTTGGCGCCGTTCTACGCAAAACCCTATTTCGGATTGACCAAGGTTTTGCTGCGGGAAAACAAGCCTGACGAGGCCCTGGCGTACGCGAGGCGGGCCCTTGATCGAGATGCGGGAAATGCAGAATTTCACCTGTTCCACAGCATTGCTTTGATCAGAACAGGGCGTTTGGCTGAGGCCGGAAGGTCGGCGGCTCAGGCGCTGTCGATCCGGAATGAATACATGCCCGCTTGGCTTATCCTCGCGGAGCTGGAGCGCAGAAAGGGCCATCCCGAACGGGCGCAAAAACTGTGCGAGGCTGTCATGGCTCAGACGACCAGGGACGTATCCTGCGAGATGATCCGTACGCTCTACCGTTATCTTTACGACGACCGAGGAGAGCAGAACTGCAGCGTGAGACACGAACGGTTGCTTGCCTATTACCGCGGGGAAACGAGTACTCCATGATCAATAGACTGTTTTGCAGAAAGGAATCACTCCTCGGGGGTGACGACTTACAAGCCGATTCGCCCAAAGGCCGTCGAGACGGTGCCACAGAACAGCCCGCCATCCCGGAGAGCAGGGTCATTGCCATCGTCTGCATTCTCCTGGCCGCGGCAACCCTGTATGCGTACTGGTCGGTTCAATCGTTCACGTTCATCCTGTTTGACGATCCTCTCTATGTGACGGAGAACAAGATCGTCCGTGATGGAGTGACTGCTCGAGGCTTGGCCTGGGCCTTTTCCTCCTTCAGTGCGGCGAACTGGCATCCGCTGACGTGGATTTCCCACATGGTCGATGTCGATCTCTATCGCTTCAATCCGGCGGGACACCACTGGACAAGCGTCGTAATCCACGTGATCAATACGATCCTGCTGTTTTGTGTACTGCAGTCCATGACCCGATGCGTCTGGCCGAGCGCATTCGTATCGGCCCTCTTCGGCCTGCACCCCCTGCATGTCGAATCGGTTGCCTGGATCGCGGAGCGCAAGGACGTGCTCAGTGCGTTCTTCTGGTTCGCGGCGATGGGGGCCTACCTGCGCTACACGAAGGAGCCGAGCCTGCGACGCTACGGACTTGTCGTTGCGCTCTTCGTGTTAGGCTTGTTGTCGAAGCCCATGGTCGTTACTCTCCCCTTTGTCCTCATGCTTCTCGATTACTGGCCCCTGGAGCGACATGTTGCCGCGAAGACAATGCTGGATTCATTCTGGACGGCGCGCGGGCGCGGGACCATCCCGGCGTTCGCCCGCCTTGCCGCAGAGAAAATTCCTCTCTTGCTGCTATCCGCAGTGTCCTGCGTGACCGCTCTGCTGGCACAGAAGCAAGGCGGGGCCTTCGTCACGTTCGAATCGCTCCCGATCGGGCTGCGTCTTGTCAATGCCCTGGATTCCTACTTCCGATACCTTTTGAAGACGCTCGTTCCTGCTGACCTGGCATTTTTCTACCCGATGAGCCGAGAAATCTTTGTCTGGCAGGTTGCAGGACTTGCTGTCCTCTTTCTCCTGCTTATGGCACTCGTCGTCGTCTCGGCGAAGCGCCACCCTTATCTGTTGGTCGGATGGCTTTGGTATCTCGGGACGCTCGTGCCCGTGATCGGAATCGTTCAGGTCGGCATGCAGTCCATGGCAGATCGCTACACCTATATTCCCTTGACAGGAATTTTCATCATGGCTGCCTGGGGTATGAAGTCGATTGCGGAAGCAATTCCCAGGAGCAGGGCGATGCTTGCAGCGATCGCGATCGCGCTGATCCCGATGCTTGCCATGCTGACGCGAAACCAGGCCTTGGTGTGGAAGGACAGCGTGACGCTCTTCACGCGGGCTTTGGTCGTCACGGAGAGGAACCACATTGCCCATAATAACCTCGCTGCGATCCATCTGGAAGCGGGCCGTTTGGACATCGCTGTCCCTCACCTCCGGAAAGCTCTCGAGATCTATCCGTTGTACGCGCAAGCGCACGGCAACATGGGAGCCGCGCTCTTCATGCAGAAGAAATACGACGAGGCGATACGTCACGTAACCATGGCCATGAAGATCGATCCGACGAATCCCAATTACCAGGTGCAGCTTGCTGCAATCCTCGCCGCTTCGGGGCGGGATAAAGAGGCCAAGGAATTGCTTGTGGCTATCCTCCGCCAGGACCCTCACCGGGATGATGCGCTGCTGGAAATGGGGATGATCTTCCTTAGGGCCGACAGGACAGAGGAGGCCTTGACGCACCTGGCGAAAGCGGCATGGGTCAACCCGGCCCATATTGCCATACGTTATCAGTATGGCGTCGCCCTCGCGAAGGCCGGTCGTCATGCTGAAGCCGCGGTTCAGTTCAAGGCGGCCCTGATGATACGTCCTGACGACGCCGAGATTCGCGCAGCGCTGGAAGATGCCCTCTTGCGCGTGCGGGTGGGTCGTGAAGGGGAGAGCATGAAGGGCTGATGCCGGTACCTCAGGAGGCATCCGCGCGGACAAAATGAGATTGCGGCAGCGAAGCCGCTCAGAGGCTTGAATGCTGGCAGAATATCGTCATGACACGCGTAATAACCGGACGTATCAAAGCCGTCATGGTGGCGTTGATCCTTCTCGCCCTCGCGGGAATCGCGGGAGGGGAACTCCTTCTTTGCGCAACACCCCCGGCTTCTCGCGATGCCCTGATCCATCACCTCGCCATCCCGAAGCTCTGGATTCGTCACGGCGGCTGGTTCGAGACCTCCTGGGCCGAGTTCAGCTACTTCCCCATGAACGTCGATCTTCTGTACCTCGTGCCGCTCGCCTTCGGCAACGACGTGCTGCCGGCCTTTATCCACATGCTGTTCGGGTGGGCAACGGGGTATCTCGTGTATCGGTACCTGCGGGAGCAGGCCGGGCGAACCTGGGCGCTGCTCGGGCTCCTGGCGTTCGCAAGCACGCCGATGATTCTGCGGCTGTCCATTACCGCCTATGTCGACCTCGGGATGATCTTTTTCACGACGGCCTCCGTGATGGCTTATCTCCGCTGG
>Ga0302243_1001828_pt1 | contig 13430 bp, 10 predicted proteins | sample AAG_UR_Met_MG_FD_193514 | JGI IMG/M metagenome (GOLD analysis project Ga0302243, IMG submission 193514) | Enriched activated sludge microbial communities from anaerobic digester in WTTP, New Holstein, Wisconsin, United States - AAG_UR_Met | ecosystem: Engineered > Bioreactor > Anaerobic >... | reverse complement strand
TCCGAAGCTGCTACAGGAATAAACCAAACCCTCTACTACTACAAATAGTGCACTGCAGTAAGATTATTCTTCTTAATATGAATTTAATGCTATCTATGAGATATGGGACTATGAGTAAAGAAATTGCTATAAACTGACACCCAAAGCTGCAAGTTGTGACACAAGGGGAAAGTGGAGATAAGGCTTTGATTGGTGGTGAGATACGATGGACTGGCTTTGGAAATGTCCAAGTGCCTGTTTGGACGTTTTTGGACTGTTTGCTGACACTATTACTGCAAATTAGCGAGGCGTTTGGACAGGCTTTGGAAAGAGCAGTTGGAAAATCGGAACTTTGAAATTAGAAAAAGCGCAATTGGAGTGCGATTGTGCCGATCAGGAAAGCTCCGTAATTCCAATCTGAGTCTAAAACCAGAACCGGGTAGTCTATATTAAATGGTTGGAGGATAATCTGTTGCCTGTGGTGGTCGATCTGCACCTTCTTGATGGTGAGACCATCGTAAGTCCTTACAACTGCAATTTTACCATCGGCATTTTCCCAACTCTGATCACTCTTGATGACCACGATGTCCTGATGCTGGATCACAGGCTCCATACTCTGTCCATTTACTTGAAAGACAGTATATTGCTTGGGATTGCCGGGTAGGAATGAGATCGGCAACTGAATCTGCCCCACCTGACTCCACTCGTCTCTGATCTCCATCGGAGGGCCGGCAGCTATTTCACCGACTATGGGAAAGGTGATAGATCTAGCTGGATCGAAGTCCTGATCGGTTATTGGATGCAGGATTGGTGATACTATTGTAGGGGTTGAGTTATCTGTATTAGTTTGCATAGTGGGCATCTGATTGGATCGGATAAGCTCTTGAAACTCATCCTTAGCATACATAGATCCGTTTCCCGTAAAGAGCCAGTGGAGGTTGATCTGATCTTTGGAGAGTGCTTCCAGGAACTCCGGATCGGGATAGCGTTCGTTCAGTTTGTATCTTGATAGCGAGGCACGGGAGATGCCATACTTATTGGCAAACTGGTAATCCTTGAGTCGCATTGCCTTAATCACCAGGCTAAGGCGTTGTCCGATAGTCGGTTTGTTCATCATGGTCTCCATACAGTAACTTTACTATTGACTATATCCGCACGGCTGCAAGATTAGTTCCAGATGCCAGTCTACCGGGAGGTGGATTGGAGTCAATACTAAAGTGCATACTGTGACTCTGGCGGATAATAAGTGATTGCCGGACAATCTTTAAGAAATCCCGTAAACTAAGCGGAAAGGACTTCCCAAGATTCTGCAGTTGTGGTTGTTAGCGCCCTACTAATACATAAGAGAGGTGTAGCATGACTACAGCGAAAGCAAGACCAATCGGAAGGCAGAAACTGGCGAAATGTGGGGATGTCCAAGCGGGTATCCCTGTCCAAGTGGGGGGTGAAAAACAGCCTAACTCATTGATAACTATGGTGAGAGGGCAAAATGTCCAAGCGCTTAGCCTCATTTTACGGCAGTTCAAGGGAAAATGTCCAAGCGGGTCACGGTTCTTAAAGGATATACAAATGGATTGTAGAGTCGATTACATCTGGCTGCCCTTGGACAGGGTGGCCATGCTGTTGGGCAAGAACCTGAAGACGATCAGGCGCATGGTAGCGGCAGGGAAGCTGACTGCGCTCAAGCATCAGATACCCACCAAGAACGGCGCCACGATCAAGACCTTCATCCTGGCTACCGAGGAGATCATAGCTGCCGAGTATGAAAGGTATCGGGATAAGCTGAGAAGACCGGAGCTCTACTTTGAAGAAGAGATCAAGCTGGGCGAGTTCAGCTTCCCCAGCGTCTTCCTGGTCTATTACAATGATGAGGGATCTGAAACGGAGTCTGATTCTGGATCAGTTACTAAGTCAGATTCTTCAGACAAGTCTGTATCTATATCTAAGCGCATCGTATCTGGAGGTCATGATGTATCCGCTTGATGAAAGACCCACTCCAGAGTTCTATGACCAGTATAAGGCAAAGCTTGCAGAGTTGAATGAGCTATTGAAGCACCAAGGTCTATCCTTGGAGATCAAGCCAGGCGGCAGATGCTTTGTGGTGGATAGGACTAGAAAGGATGCTCCGGAACCCGATAAGAGCCATCTGATCGCCTACGCTGAGCAGTTCAATAAAGATACCACGCTGCCGGATAAGGACGATGCGGATAAAGAGGACTACTATGGATATGACGAGCAGCAGTTCTTTGAGGTAGTGATCTCCCAGATTCATGACGCCAAAGATAACGATGTGGTGATCGACCTCTATCCCGACTATATCGACCTGGCTCCGGTGGAAGAGGAGAAGCTGCTGCACAAGGAAGAGGCGCAACTCTATGCCCAGTTCTGCTTCGAGGCAATCAAGAGGCTTGATGCCGCACAATCCCGTATCACTGCCTGGAAGCGGATCACTACCGACTATAATGCGGGAAGGATAGTCCCGGAACTGAGGGAACTCAAAGGTCCGAGGCAGGAACGGGCACTGCGGGAATGGATCAAGACCTACTATGAGAGCAACTTCAATATGTTCGCCCTGATCCATAAGAGCAAGAGCACCCGCAAGGAGCGCAAGATCACCTTTCATGAGCAGCAGTATCTGCTCAACAAGCTGCTCAGTCCCAACCGGATCAAGATCGGTTCCGCCATCGTCAATATGAAGCAGATGGCCAGGCAGGGCTTTCTGGATTCACCAACCCATGAACGGACTTTGAGACGCTGGTGCGAGGAATGGGCGGACACCCACCCGGCTGAGTGGTACCAGGCCAGAGAAGGCAGTAAATATGTATCGGAGCGAGTCATCAAGTCCATCCGCAGAGACGATAGCAGCTTAGCTGTGGGCGAAGTATGGGTGGCGGATGGTCATACTCTCTCCTTTGATATTATCAATCCCCAGACCGGGAGAGCCCAACGCATGACCATGATCATGGTGATGGACTGGGCAAGCAGGTATCCGGTGGGAGCATCTTTAGCCTTTACCGAAGATAGTCAACATATCCTGACCGCCTTCCGCAATGGCTTCATCAACGCCTCGCAGATCGCCGATAATGACAGACAGACTATGGCGGTACTTCCGCAGTACGTCTATCTGGACAATGGCAAGGCCTTCAGGTCAAAGCTCTTTCACGAGCAGTGGGAGGATCATGACCTGAACAAGGAACTGGGCGGCATCTTCCCCCGGCTCGATATTGGAGTACGATTCGCGGAGAGCTACAATGCCAAGGCCAAGATCATCGAGCGGTTCTTCAAGACCTTCCAGGAGCAGTTTGAGCGGTTCATCTCCACCTTCCGGGGAGCCAGCGTTGCCGATAAGCCAGCCCACTACGGCAGAAACGAGAAGTGGGCAAAGAAGTTGTATAACGGCAAGCCGCCTACCATAGAAGAGACGATGCAGATGATCAACTTCTACGTACGCAAATGCTATGGCGAGACACCGCATGGCTCATTGCAGCATCGGACTCCCTATGAAGTCTTCAGTGCTGCCAGGATAGCCGAGAATCGCCAGATCGAGATCTCCAGGCTCAACTTCATGATGATGGCAATGGAGCGCAAGAACATCCGTAACGAAGGCATTCGGCTCAACAAGCTAATCTACTGGGACAGGAAGCTTGTCGACCATGTGGGACAGCCTTGCATCATCCGTTATGACTATAGCGATGTCAGATGGATCGTAGTCTATGACAAGAATGATACATTCATCTGCCAGGCGGCTCTGCGTCAGACCCAGCATCCCTTCATCGAGGTCTCGATGGATAAGGCGGTCTCGCATAAGGCACTCAACAAGGAATACAATGAGATCAAGAAACTGAGACGGGATAAGGAACGCAGCGCTCAGAAATGGGTGATGTCTGCCCAGGAATCGGTGGATGTGCTCCTGAGGCAACATGCGAAAAGACCAGAAGTGCCAGATGAACTGGAAGACAAGGAATCGCTGTTCAATAGCCCACCCATGCTGGAAGCACCGCCACCTGATCCGGATGAGATCATTGAAGAGATGACCAGGCAAGCCATGCGCAACATGCCACTGCATCCGAGTATGCTTGATAACAGAGCAAACACTGAGAATCAAGATGATGAAGCTGAACAAGAAACTCCGTATGAAGCAAAACGCAGGAAGGATGAGGAAATCAGAACCGTGCTCGAGCGGATGGGCTTTGATCGTCGGGAATTCAGGGGTGAGATCCCTCAGTTCTTTATTGATATGGCCAACAACCAGATCCGCAAGCAACAAGAAGAACAAAACAAGGCACAGGCAAACACTCAGACAAAGACGGATAAGACAGCTTGCGAGCAAAATGCACAACCGGATCATAACGATACAGATAAACGCCAACACACGCTTGATGAGATAGATATTGAACTCATGCGCTCTGAGGGCATCCCCATACCCGGTGAAGATTATGATAAGGAAGACGACAGCCCTCAGGAGCCCATAGAATACCTGGATAAAGAGACGCTCCGCAGAATCGGGATCTTCAAATAGGGGGCGGCCATGAAACAGGGAAAACTGATAACTACAGCCAATGTAGTCAAGGCCGACCGTGCCATCGAATATCTGCAGCGCAGACCGAAACTGGAGTTAGTGGGACTGGGACTGGTGTATGGCAAACCCGGTCTGGGCAAGAGCACCTGGGCAAGCAGAACCGCCTTCAGCAGGGGCTACATCTATCTCAGGCTGGAATCCACCACAACCCCCAAGAACTTCGCACAAAGGCTGCTCAGCTCACTGGCCAGCAGATACAACTACGGCAACGTACCCACCTGTGGTGCCACCAATACTATCCTCAAACGCTGTATGGCGATCCTGGAGAATCATGAGGATGCGGTGATCATAGTGGATGAGATCGACTATGCCTTCAGCAACAAGCAGCTCTTGGGAGCGATCAGGGATATTGTGGATGAAACCCTGGCCATCGTGATCCTAGTGGGCATGCAGAATGCCAAAGAGAAGCTGCTGCAGGTCAACGAATACTACTTCGACCGCTGCAACGTATTCTGCGAGTTCAACAGCAGTGACAAGAAAGATATCTCTGAGCTCTGCCGGCAAGTGATGGATAAGACGCCAAATGAGGCCATGAAAGAGATGATCTATCGTGAATCGACCGGGAATATGAGGCGAGCGGTTAAGCTCATATATGGCGTCGAGAATGCGATTGGCGGCAATCAGGATAATACCACTCAAGTAAGCGAGATCAACTGAGGTGAACATGGAAACGGAAGATATAACAATGCAAGATCACCACGTACGTTCAAGCACAAAACAAGCAAGTAAAGCCGAGATACTGGTTCGCAACTTCGTGAGCCAGTATCGGAGGCCGTTCTCAACAGATACTATCGCAAGCTATACTGGTATATCCACTAAACGTCTGAAGCCAATCATTGACCGACTTGTCGCCGATCAGCGGATCAAGGTAGTTTCTATTGATCCTGAGCAGATCTATGTGAAGGCCAATCGCTACATGGGGATATACGAGACGACGCATGATCATAATCGCTGGAACTTCGATCAAGACAAGGCGATGATATTACTTGAGGAAATCGAAGCCACTAGACATAGAAATGTCCGAACCATAGCCAAGGCTATCGGTAAATCCAGGCAGTGGGTGTATGTGTATTTGGAAGCTCTGGCTTCGATTGGAGCAGTAGAAAAAGTAAACGGCTACTACAAGATTATCTCGAAAGACGGAGTCTGGGCTATTGGATCGAATATCAAAAAAGGGATATTGTCCTGTATATTGTGAGAATTGAAGTATTATTGAGTCTTTGCTAAACTGATTCCACTTGGATTGTGTACAGTATTCACAAAGCATACGCAAATAATGATAAGGGCTATGCTGTGCTGCTCTTGACAAAATACATCAATCTAGGATAATTGCTCAAGCCAAAGAGTTCGGTAATAAGGAGTATAGGAATATGTTTGGTTCGGCGATAAATAGGTTGAAGAAATTAGCAGATAATGGCGATGCAGTTGCTCAGTACGAGCTTGGAGTTTGCTATCGGGAAGGTAAACAAGTTAAAGAGGATTATCGGGAAGCTGTTAGATGGTTCTTGCGAGCTGCAAATCAGGGTCATGGTGAGGGCCAATACAACTGTGGAGTTGCCTACTATGAAGGACTGGGAGTTGGAAGAGATCTGGAAGCATCTGTAAAGTGGTTTCGCAAAGCAGCCGAACAAGAGATTGTTGACGCGTTTCTTAATCTTGGGTGGAGTTACTTTGAGGCAGCTGGTGTAACAAAGAACAACGCTGAATCATTGTTTTGGTTTATGCTGGCTTCTGCTTATGGAAACGAAGATTCAATCGGTAATGCAAGGTTAGTCTCAGAAGATCTATCTGATAAGGCAGTCGCTGATGTATTTCGAAGAGTCGAAGACTGGCTTCAAGGTCATGGTAAAGACAATAGTCAAATTCTCTTAAGTGTTTCGGAACTTGGGATATCCAGTGTGATCAGACGAGCGACAAATGGGGACGTTGAAGCCCAAGCCAACTTAGGATTGTTCTATCATGAAGGACGGGGCATCGAAAAGAATGACCGAGAAGCTTATAAATGGACAATGATGGCTGCAAAGAATGCACATCCATCGGCACAAAACAATTTAGGGAATATATATGCCAACGGGCATGGTATAGAAGTAAACCATCAGGAAGCTATCAATTGGTGGTCGAGAGCAGCAAGGCGTGGTATTGTTGGGTCAATGGTTTCCTTAGCTGATTTGTTCTCAAAAGGCCCTGATATAACTAAAGATCTCGTTAAAGCCGCACTATTATATAGACAAGCAGCTGAGCAAGGTGATGGATACTCCCAATATAGGTTAGGATCGATGCTCCATGATGGTGTTGGAGTCACACAAAATCTCAGTGAAGCTTTCAAATGGATGAGCATGGCTGCTGAGAATGACATTACTGAAGCTATTTACTCTTTGGGAATCATGTATTGGGAGGGAAGAGTCGTTAAACGTGATTATCAGAAAGCGTTCCAACTGATACTGAGAGCTGCAGAGGCAGGATATGCTGCCGCTCAACACACTATAGGATCGTTTTATTTGCAAGGAGAAGTAACTCAGATAGATATGGGCAAGGCATTTTTATACTTTATTCAAGCAGCGAAACAAGGTATGCAGGAGGCTCAATATAATGTTGCTGTTTGCTATTGTAATGGTGATGGTATCGAGCGCAACATAGAAAAAGCATATTATTGGGCGAAAATTGCATCATATAGTCAGGATGAAGACGCTTTGCAACTACTTCATGAAATCTCGAAGATAATTAGTAAAGAAAACATTTCTCGGATCAATGCTGACGTAGATCGCTACATAAGTGGGATGAATCAAGGATCACAATATTGACGACATTTAAAAGAAACCCAAGGCATAGTACGTTGCTGAGCAACAAATTGAAATTAAGGGAGGAATAGTGGCACGGTTCAATGAAGAAACACTTAATTCATGGAGAAAGCCTCCAAGTGACACGGAGGATTCTAAACTTTCGAACTCGTTAAGATTAGTCAAAGATGCAATTAGTAAACATGATTGGCTGTCTACTTTGAACCTAGATATTTTTGGTCAAGGCTCTTATGCTAATGATACTAATGTAAGATTGAATAGCGATATTGATGTTTGCGTTATGAATAGAGACTGTTTTTTCTATGATATTCCAAAAAATGCATATGCGGGAGACTATGGCCTGGGAACGCCATGCGGATATCTATTTCGAGAGTATAAGAACCAGATAGAAAAAGCACTTAAGGATTGCTTTGGGAGAGAATCGGTTGTTAGAGGCAACAAATGCATAACAGTAAAGGGTAATACTTATAGAATAGAGACAGATGTAGTCGCCGCTTGGGAATATAGAAATTATGGCGAACAGGGAGGATATGTCGCTGGAACCAAGTTGATTTCTGATGCTTCTGATGCAGTTTTAAACTATCCAAAGCAACACATTTTCAATGCAATACAGAAAAACCATTTAACCCATAAGAGGTTTAAGCGCTTAACGCGCATTTTAAAGAAGATAAGATATAGAATGATAGCGGATGGGTTTAGTGTAGATGATGGGATTACCTCGTTTTTATTGGAGTCACTACTTTGGAATGTCCCAGATAACGTATTCATCATAAACAACACATGGTCAGACAGATTAAAGGAAGCCATTGTTTTCTTGTATAACAAAACAACTGACCCCGCGACATGCAAAGAATGGGGTGAAGTTTCGGAATTGCTTTATCTATTTCACAATCAGCGCAAATGGACGATTCAGTCTGTTAACAAATTCATGCAAGATTTGTGGACTTATCTGGAGTTTTAATGTCACATCAACAATTAAAACCACTAGTCACGATACTGGCAACAGCGACAATTATCACAACGATAATGTATATAATACTAAAACAAACTGATTTTTCCTCTCCAAAGCAGCTTTACAGTTTAGTATCTTTCGTTGTACTGGTAGACAATTTGCTTTTACTTCTTTTCGTAAAATTTCTATGGAAGCAAAGAGCATTAAGGGGCTGGTTAGTGTCAGTTCCAAACTTGAATGGATGCTGGATAGGAGAGATTCAGTCTACTTGGGTTGATCCGTTAACTAGTAAAAGAATTGATCCTATACCAGTCATACTTAACGTAAAGCAGACTTATTTAGGACTCAGTGCCGTCATGATAACGGGAGAAATGAGAAGTGAAAGCATTAGTTACCAGTTCCTATATGACAAAGAAAAGCAGATTAACCAACTCATCTATACATATAAAAGTACGCCTAAGCAAACAGTCAAAGATAGAAGTCCATATCATTTCGGCACAATAGCATTTTCCTTGATTGAAGATGATTGTCTTTCATTGTTAGGAAATTACTGGACTGACAGGAAAACTACTGGAACGATCACTTTAACCTACAGAAAAAGGAAGCTGATTTATGAATTACCTAATGAAATCAGTCACCACCCGGTAAGTGCACTAAGAGACAACAAATCGTAGTATCTGCCTCCAATATGAAAAAAGAGCATTGACACAAATTCGATTCCTAATACAGTCGGTTTTATTCGATTTTATCCTGATTTGTCATTGTGATGATTGAGGGATAAAATGATACATTCAAGACAGTTATGTAAGGAGCAACATGGAAGACAGGCTGTTATCTGTTGATGACGTGAGACTCTATCTGGGAGTGAACAGAGATACTGTGTACAAGTGGGTGAACGAAAAAGGCTTGCCCGCATTGAAGATTGGTCGGTTGTGGAAGTTTCGGAAAGCCGATGTGGACGAGTGGGTAAAACAATTTACGCACAAGAAACCTGTCGCAGCTAAGAAGAAGTAGCATCGGGCATTTTAATATCTGATCAATCCTCACACTTGGAAAACAAATAAATGCCAATGGCACGTAAATAAAGGGACTTGATGAAAAATAGGAAACCGAAATTCTCCGGGCACCAGACTTTTGTGACACGCTACGGATGGATCGAGAAGGGATACAGATTTGTTAGGGACGGCAAGAGCTTTAGCAGCCAGGACGCCATTGTAGACCTGGGCGTCGGCAAGAACATGGTGGAGAGCATTCGCTATTGGGTTGAGTTAACCGGAGTCACTAAGTCTGGAGCTACAAGCGATTTTGGGACTAAACTGCTGGACGAAGATACAGGCTGGGACCCATATTTGGAGGATAACAATTCCTACTGGCTTCTGCACTGGAAGTTAAACACTCATCCAGACTACATACACTCGGGAATGATCTTGTATTCGCATTTGCGGAAACCTGAGTTCAATAAAAGAGACGTTATAGATGCCGCCATCAGGCTACTATATGCACATGGCAAAAAAAGCCCCGCAGACAGCATACTGGCCAAAGATATTGATTGCTATCTGAGATTGTACGCCGGAACCAGAAGGTTAATCAATAAGCAAAAGGATGAGCAGATAGGTAGCCCCTTTCAGGAGTTGAATCTGATCCAGTCAGTCAATGACAGCGATCTGTACAGCTTCAATATCGGCAGCAAAAGTAACCTAGCCCCTGAGATCATTGGTTACGCTCTCTGGGACTACATGAGTAGGCAGAAAAAGATCGCTATCACCATTAACGAAGCCATGTACCGTGAGTACAGTCCGGGGCAGATATTCATGCTGGATGAGAATTCGATCGTGGAAGCCGTGGAACAGCTAAGTAACGAACCCAAATGGTCAGAGGCCTTTGGTTTCAGCGAGGCGGCCGGGGTTGCCCTGATCCACTGCAATCTTGTGGAAGGGAATGATATCCTGGATCACTATTACAAAAAGGCTGTGGAAGCATGAAGACGCTGGTCAATGAATATGTTGGCGTAGCTTCACGCTTTACCCGGTCTGTTAACCTTAATGCCGACTACAGCAGGGAAACCCAGGACTACGGATACATCGTCACCGGCAATGTGCTCTCTTCTTTAACCCAAATCCTCTCCGGACTGATCAAGAAGGGTGGACAGAAGTCGTATTGCCTGTTTGGCTTATACGGATCTGGTAAATCTGCTTTTGCGGTATACTTGGCTCAGCTTCTCTCGATGGATAACGGGCAGGGGCAGAAAGCACGGGAACTGCTAAGAGGCAAAGCCATTGATCCCAAGATTGAGAACTTCCTGACTGATAGAAACAAGTCCTCATATCTTCCGGTCTTGGTAACCGGCAGACGCAGACCAATAAACCAACTGGTCATGGAGAGCGTAATCGAGGCTCTGCGTCAACTCCCAGGCAGTAAAAACAACCTGGAACTGCTCAACGAGCTTGAAGAACAGTTGAAAGCTGAATTATGGCATGATTCCCAGATTGTGCTGCAAGCCATGGATAAACTGGGTATTGCAGCCAAAAAGGCGGGTTTGGCGGGTGTCCTGCTGATAGTTGATGAAGCCGGCAAATCTTTCGAGTACGCACTCAGCGACCGGGAGGGCGGAGACGTGTTCATCCTGCAGGAACTGGCTGAACATGCGGAAAGGCTGAGCAAGTATTCCATGCTGTTCGTTATTACTTTGCACCAACAAATGGATAGCTACAGCGAGTTGCTTTCACGGACCAATAGGGCTGAGTGGGCAAAAATCCAGGAACGCTTCGTAAACATCCGTTTCGCAGAACCTGCAAGCAGCACGATACAGATGCTGGCCGAGGCGATAAAACCTCTAAAAAGTGCCCCAAAGGACGTTAAACAGGCTCTTGAGCGGGTGATCAAGAACCTGCTGAAAATGGAAAGCATAATCCCACCTGGCCTCACTCACGAATCATTTGCAAAATCCGTTCATAAAGCCTGGCCGATACACCCCACGCTGCTGCTTGCCCTGCCATACATATTCAAACGATTCGCTCAAAATGAGCGTTCGATTTTCTCCTACTTAGCCAGCGAAGAGTATGCCGGATTCCAAAACTCGATCCGGGAAAACGTAGTTGAAGACGATCATGGTTTCATCCGGATTAATGACATTTACGATTACCTGCTCTCAAACTACGAGATTGGGCTATCCCGAAACCCGCATTCAAAGAAGATGCTGGAAGCCAATGACGTGATCAACAGCAGATCCCGGTTAACAGAGACCCAAACCTGTGCCTTGAAAACCATCGCGGTATTGAACTCACTGTCCGAGATCAGCCCACTCAGAGCTACTAGGGATATGCTGGAACTCTGCCTACCGCAGAGTGCTGAGATCGAAAGCCTACTTCAGAGCCTGGTTGTGCAATCATTGATCACTTTCCGCAAGCTTGACAGCAGCTACCGCATCTGGGAAGGCAGCGATGTAGACTTGGAGGAACGCCTTAATGAAGCCAGGAGGCACTTGCACTTTGATACGCAGTTGTTCCTGGATACCATAGGCAAACACCTTAAGCAAAAACATATGGTAGCCCGACGGCACAGCCTTGTAGCCGGAATGATACGCCACTTCTCGATAGAATACTCGGACAGTTTAACTGATGCCAGCAGCATGCTGGAGCGGGAACTAGCGGAAGGATCCTCAGGCCTAGTTATGGTTCTGATACCTAACGAGCATTTCTCAAATCTGGTTGAGGAAGTTCAAGCAGTCACAAAGAAAAACCCCCAATTATTGGTTGCGATTCCCAGGCAGATGGACAGCTTGAGCGGGGTAGTGAATGAACTGGCTTGTCTGAAGTGGGTAGAAGAGCACACAGACGAATTGAGGGATGACCGCATTGCCCGCCGCGAACTGAACCTGAGGATATCCGCCTACGAACAGGAACTCAGCAAAAGGGCATATACAATCATTGATCCCAGACCAAATCCCCTGGGAAATGAGTGCCTGTGGTTCTGGCTGGGCGATCAGCAAGAAGCGAGCAATCCTGTGGATGTCAGCAAATTGCTTTCCAAAGCCTGCGACGTCCTCTTCCATAAAAGCCCGGTTCTGCGCAACGAACTCATCTCCCGGGATGATATCTCAAGCGCAGCATCAGCAGCCCGCAGAACGCTGATGGAACTGATCCTGACGAATCCCGAGCAGGAAACCCTGGGCATGACAGGATACCCACCAGAAAGAAGTATTTACGAATCTATCCTCAAAGCCTCCAGCATGCATGTGTATGATGAGAAGCTCGCATGCTGGAAGTTTCAAGCACCTCCGAATGGCAACTTCGTAAACCTGCGCCCTGCTTGGCAGCTGATTGAGAAGAGCGTTTTCAATGAAAAGCTGGAAGAGCTGGAACTCACAGATCTCTATGCGAAACTCAGGAAAGCTCCCTTTGGCCTGCCGGAGGGGATATTCCCAATCTTGATAACAGTCTTTTTCGTAGTGCACCAGGGAGAGGTTTTTTTGTACCGGGAGGGAACCTTTTTGCCCGAACCTCAACCTGGCCATTTCGACCTTCTGCAGAGGCGCTTGGATCTGTTTTCTATTAAGGGGGTGAGACTTGAAGGCATCACCCTCAGAATAGTGGAAAGACTGGCCGGTAGCCTTAATACAGCTCCCAAGATCGCTTCAGTAGTAAGGGCTTTGTACAGAAGCTTCTCCTCATTACCCAATCTTACTTTGAAATCAGGAAGAATTGCCGATCCACAAGCCCTGCAGGTTAGAGAAGCTTTCTTGAATGCCGGTTCTCCCGAGAGCTTGCTGTTCAAAGAGCTACCCCGGTGCTTTGGGATAGAGATTGTAGGCTCCAAACATGCTTCAGCCGATGATTTTGACGCCTATTTCAATGGTTTGAATGGAGCCTTGCAGCATTTGGCAAGACACGCGCAGGAAGTCCTCTCTGTAGCCAGAGACAAACTTCTCACAAGCTGCGAATTGGATATTGGAGAGACTGGTTGGCTCGCGTTGGAGGATCGCTGCAGAGTGCTGGCAGACAGGATTAACCACAGTGAACTGACACCCTTTATCAACAGCGTCTTAAATGGCGCCAGAGAAGAGCACGATCCCACTCCAGCTCTATCCAACGTGAGTAAGAGGTCATTTGAACAATGGCTGGAT
>Ga0302243_1001824_pt1 | contig 13449 bp, 12 predicted proteins | sample AAG_UR_Met_MG_FD_193514 | JGI IMG/M metagenome (GOLD analysis project Ga0302243, IMG submission 193514) | Enriched activated sludge microbial communities from anaerobic digester in WTTP, New Holstein, Wisconsin, United States - AAG_UR_Met | ecosystem: Engineered > Bioreactor > Anaerobic >... | reverse complement strand
ACTGCTGTGCAGTTCGGCAGTAACATACCCCGGTTCCCAGTCGGCCAACGTATCAAGCACATAGACATAGACAGTACGCATAGCTCCTCCTCATGGATTGCTTTCTGTGTTGTTCCACTGTACTGTGCTATTGTTGACATCAGTATGGCAACAATGAGAAAGTATCAGGAAACCAACGATGAAAATCGACCGGCTTGTAAGCATTATCATGGTGCTCCTTGACAAGAAGCGTATCAGCTCTCAAGCACTGGCCGATATGTTCGAGGTATCACAACGCACCATATACCGCGATGTTGAGACCATCAACATGGCGGGCATTCCCATACGGTCGACACCAGGGGTGGGCGGTGGATTTGAGATTATGGAGGAGTACAAGCTGGAGAAGAAAGTATTTTCCAGTTCCGACCTTTCGGCCATCCTGATGGGGCTTTCCAGCCTGTCATCCATGGTACGGGGTGAAGAAGTGGTGCAGGCCCTTGCGAAGGTAAAAAGCTTCATCCCAGCTGATCAAGCAAAGGAAATTTCCCTAAAGGCCAATCAGATATACATCGATTTGAGCCCTTGGCTGGGCAACAGGAATGTACAACCATACTTGGACCTCGTGAAAACAGCGTTGGAGCGGAACAAACTGCTCGCCTTCGACTACGTAGACCGCCATGGAACAAGGACCACCCGGACAGCCGAGCCCTATCAACTCGTGTTGAAGAACAGTCATTGGTATTGGCAGGGATATTGCCATACACGAAAGGATTTTCGATTGTTCAGGCTATCCAGGACACTGAACCTGCACATGCTCGGGCAGTCGTTCATCCCCAAGGAATACCCTAAGCCGCAGTTTGAGTATCCTGACTTCTTGGCACCATCATACACAACCATCACCATTCGGATTCATACGTCGGTCATGGACAAGGTACTCGAATACTGCACCTATGACCACTTCCAGCCTGACGGACCGGAGCACTACACCGTTGCTTTTCCCTTCATCGAGAATGACTATTACTACCAGATCCTGTTCAGTTTTGGTACAGAGTGTGAATGCTTGGAACCACTAGATATCCGCACGGAAATGAAGCGTCGCATAGAGGCCTTGGCTTCCTTGTATTGAGATTCTGTTCCTGTAACAGGAACATATTTGTGTTTTCATTCCTGTACTAGGAACGTTAATACGATTTCGTTCTTGACTCAGGAACATTTGGCTTCTATCATACGTACATGACTATCCACCGTATTGCAGAACTTGAAGTTGCCATGAAACGGTATTTGTCAAGCTAGTTTTCGCCTTACTTTTGACTCCTGTTAGTCAAACCACTTTCTTCAATGGACGGTACGTCGTCTTGACTGTTGGCAAAGCATAGGCCCTTGTCCTTTCTGTGCTCCAGCGGAGTGGATTGCGCTCTCTTGCTTCCCGGATCGTTTCGTTTCTTTTGCAAAACAAATGCTTTGTCTCGCCTTTTCTTGTCTGCATCGGGGTGGCATATGCCAAGCCTGAGTGCTGGTGATAATTGTTGTACCAATGCACAAAGTCTGCATACCATATCCGTGCAACCTCCAGGCTCTCAAACATCTTCGGGTACCCGACCGAATACTTCAGTGTCTTGTGCCATGACTCGATGAACGCATTGTCATTGCTGCATCTTGGTCGTGAATAGCTCCTGCTTATCATCAGCGAATCCAGGAACACCGCCAGGGTCATCCCCCTCATCGGGTGGCCGTTGTCGGCATGCACGATGGCGGGTATGACCTTCATGTCGCGGGTGACCCTGGCAAACAACAGCATGGAAAGCTCATCAGACTCATGTGTCTCTATGCACCATCCCACAATGCTGCGGTCAAACAGGTCGATGATGGTGTAGGCGTACAGGAATATCCCCCTCACCGGTGTTTTCAGCCAGGTGATGTCCCAAGACCAAACCTGATTAGGACCTGTCACCTCAAGTTCGGTGCTTTCCCTTACTGCCTGGGGCTTCCTGCTCTCACTGCGATGCGCCAATGCACCACGCCTTCTCAGTAGCCGGTACATGCTGGAAACACTTGCTATGTAAGTGCCTTCCTGTGCAAGGGTTGCCACAATCTGTTCGGGGGTGCAGTCAGCAAAGCGCTTGCTGGTTGCCGCTGCATACAGGGCATCCCATTCCTCAGCGCTGAGGGCCCGCCTGCTGGAGGGACGGCTGCAGCCCTTGCGCTTGTCCCGAAGTCCCTTGCTCCTCCAGTTCTGGATGGTCCTCGCTGTGATGCCCAGAAACCTGCACGTCGTCTTCTCCGCCACCCCAAGATGCTTCGCTTCCTGGATGAAACGCAGGATTTGCGCCTTCTCGGCCTCGCTTGTCAGCTCTCCTCGTCCTCCCGGAACAGATTCTGATGTTTTTTTTTGAGCAGCAACAGCACCGCCGCATCTGCCAGAGCCTTTTCCTTCACCGCCAGTTCCCGTTCCTTGGCCTTCAGATCCTTTTCCAGCTGCTTCTTCTCTTTCTTCAGATTCGCATTCTCGCTCTTCAGTGCACTCTGCTTGTCCTGTACCATGCCGGCCAACTCCTGTTCCCAAAGGGGAAGATGTTCGGAGTGAAGCCCTTGCTTCCTCAGCCATTCTCCACGGCTCTCATCGTCCAGCATCTTGCTTTCCAGCAAGAGGGCGAGTTTCTCTCCGGGACTCCTGCTTGACGGCGTCAGCTCGTCTGCGGCATCCAGGGTCAGTTTACCTGCTTTGTGCATCTCTATCCAGCTGTTGAGAGTGGCGCTGCATATCCCAGTTTCCTTGGAGATCTGGTAGACACTCTTTGTCCCACCCTCGACCACCCTACGCACTATCGAACTCTTGAATCCTTTCGAATACTTCATCTAGTTTCGCTTTCCTCCTAGCGAAAACTATTGTGACAGCTACTGGAAACGACGTATTGCCTCGCTTCCAGCCAGGTTCCGTCCATTTGTCAGACATCGGGAGACGCTCCCCAGAACTACTATGCTTACCGGTCCAAGAGGAGTCGGAAAAACAACATTTCTTCTCTACCACGCACAAAAATTCTTTGAGACCCATAGAGAGAGGCTGCTTTACCTATCTGCTGATAATCCTACGCTTGGAAGTGAAGGTCTCTATGAAATAGTTACATCCATTTTTCTTGCGGGCTACGCAGGTGTAATTATCGATGAAGTCCATTTCGCAAAAGACTGGAGCATTCATCTAAAGGCTCTCTACGATGATTTCCCTAACCATACATTGTGGATAAGCGATTCATCATCCCTCTGCCTACGAATGGGCAAAGGCGACCTATCCCGCCGTTTTGTTCATATCGATATGCCCCTTCTCTCATTTCGTGAGTTCATCTATCTTGAAACTGGTACTGAGCATCCCACGTACAACCCATTCAACCCAAGCGGACAGCTGCCCTTGCAACCTTCCCCGAACGTCCTCTCTGCCTTTATGACATACAGGAGCATAGGCACTCGACCCTTCTACAGTGAAGGAGATTTTCATGATCGAATGCTCTCTATTCTGGATAAAACACTCTACAGAGGCTCTTGCAAAATAGCAAAAGCCTGACATTTCCATGCTTCCGGGCTGCCTGAGGCAGCTTCAGAAGCCCAGCCTAGATGAAAACAAGCATGTAATTTGAAGATTTGTATAGAAATGGACCTGACAATCCTTTATAATATGATTAACTACAAACAATTAGAAGGAGAGCAGGTCCATGAAAAGCATAACAGAAATCCTCGGCGGTTGCCAGATGGTATTCGGAATTTCTTTCGACATCCAAGAGGTTTTCGAAGGATATGTGACCGCCGAACATCGTATGTTCATCCAGATGCTGCAGGTGATAGAGGAATTTATGCCTGCATGCGAACGCAAGGCAAGCCTGCTTGGGCGCAAAGGCTATGATGAGACGGCGATGATCCGTTCGGCCCTGGCCAAGCAGTTTTTCAAGATTCCCACCGTCACCTCGCTTCGCAACCGCCTGCTCAGCGATCCTTCGCTGCGGCAGGTCTGCGGGTTCACCTCCGTACCCAGCGAGGCCACCTTCAGCAGGAAATTTGCATCCCATGCACGCCAAAGACTCATGGAGAAGGCGCTGGGCCCCTTGGTAAGTTCCTATCTGGACGGCCGCATCGTGGGTCATGTCAGCCGGGACTCCACGGCCATCGAGGCGCGCGAGAAGGCCGTGAACAAGAAGAAGGAAGTGATCCCGAGGGGGAAACCCGGCAGGCCCAGGAAAGGCTCAGAGTCGAAAACCAAGAAGCAAAACGTTCTGCAGAAGCAACTTGGTCAGACAGCCGAACAGGCGGTCGAGGAATTGAACTCCCAGTGCAGCTGGGGATGCAAGCGCAACAGCCAGGGCAACCGCAACTATTGGAAGGGCTACAAGCTTCACCTGGATGTCACCGACAGCGGCATTCCCGTCAGCACCATCGTCACAGGTGCCAACGTACATGACAGCCAAGCGGCGATTCCCTTGGAGCGGATGACCGGGCAGCGGATCAAACACCTGTACTCGCTGATGGACAGCGCCTACGATGCAAAGCCCATCAAGGACTTCATCATCGGAAACGGCAGGATGCCCATCATCGACCCGAACAAGCGGCGCAAGCAGCAACGGGTCCTCTCCCCCTCTGAAAAGCAGCGGTTCAGGATCCGTTCGACCGTCGAACGGTCCAACTCCCACCTGAAGGATTGGCTTATTCCGCCGAAGATCATGGTCAGGGGGACGGAGAAGGTCTCCCACTGCCTGATGACCGGCGTGCTGTGCCTTGCTGCAATCAAGATACTGCAGTACTGCATCCTGCCGGGCATCCAGAAAACGGCATAACACCACAAAGAGCAATGACGCATTCTCCTATCGTGGGGTAGGTGTGTCTTCTTGCACTCGATTATCGATGGACCGGGCGTATTTACTCGTTTGAAGCCCTTGATTGGACGGTTCGCTCCTCTTAATCAGGTCAAGTCCATAATTGTGTGTAAATTCACCTTCGAACAGTTTCTGTGACTAAGCGACTTGTTTTCTCATTCTTGCTCTGATCTCATTCCTTTCATCCATGTACCTGTCCATGTTGATTGACATGTGACGGACTCCCCAGTCCGTGTGGTCATCAAGTAGCACAGCGCCAATCAATCTCAACGCCGAAGCCACATTGGGGAAAATTCCAATCACACTTTCACGTTTCCGGATCTCCCGATTCTCCCTTTCCAGATAGTTCGTCGTCCTCAAGGCAACCCTGAGTGACGGTGGGAACGCCATCACTGCCATTGACTCCTCAAAACCTTCATCCAGGACTCTGACCGCTTCAGGGGCGATGTCTCCATAATTGTCGACAATCTCGTTCTTCAGGCGTCTTGCCTCCTCGATGGTCGATGCTTTGAACATCAGCGGCAGCTCACTTGAAATGCCTGCCGAGTACTTCTTGGGGCATTTGTCCACGATGTTCCTTGCGAAATGGGATTGGCAACGCTGCCATGACGCTTCCGGAAGACATGTCTTCACAGCCTCCCTCAAGCCCCTGTGTGCATCGGAGGTGACCAGGTCGACACCGGTCAGCCCCCGCTTGACCAGTCCGTCCATGAAGTCCTTCCAGTTCTCCACATTCTCAGAACCGTAGACGTCGAATCCGAGCACCTCACGTTTGCCCTGCAGGTTGAATCCGATTGCTATGAAGAACGCCTTGGAGACCACCCTGCGGTCCTCCCTGACCTTTATGTAGAGCGCATCGGCCATCACGAAAGGGTATTTCTCCGTCAGAGGCCTGTCCTTGAACTCCCGGACAGGGATGTCAATGTTCCTGCAGATGTCATAGACCGTTGACTTGGAGAAGCTCTCGCCACAGAGATCCATGGTTATCTTCTCAATGCTTCTTGTCGAGACACCCTGGATCACCATCTCCATCATCGAGGAGATCAGAGCCTGCTCATTCCTCTTGTACTGCTCGAACAGCACCGTCTTGAACGGCACGTCCCTGTGCCTTGGGACCTCGAGCTCGATTTTCCCGAGTCTGGTGACCAGACCTCGTGCCCTCGTCCCGTTTCTGTAGCCGGTCCTTTCTCCCGTTCTCTGGTAGTTCTCAGCCTTCAGCTGCTCGCTGGATTCAGCCTTCAGTATCTGGTTCAGCATCGTCTCCATCAGCTTTGTGAAAGCCGCCTCCTTCGATTCCGAAAACAGACCTACAAAAAAATCGTAATCCAATGTAAAATTGATCTGTGCCATGTGCCATCCTCCAATTGATGTTTTTGTGGTTATTAACATTCTAATCGAAGGCTGGGCCCATGGCTCATTTTTTGTTTTCAGAATTTACACCAGTTTATCGACTCTATCAAAGAGCATGCAAGTTCTAAAGTTAGTTCAACGAAAAATCAACTAAAGGACAAAAGCATGCTCATCGACAAAAATATCTCAATCCACCTTTCATGCCAACAGTTTGAATGCAATAACTTTGAAATTAACGATGGTGAATCCACTCTGCTTTTCACAAGCAGCCAGAAAAGCACGGATGTAGTCTGTCCTTTCTGTGGAGGAAAGGTTCATGTCTACGACAATTCCTGCACTACCTTGAAGGACATGCCAATCTGGCACAATGCACCTTTGCTTGTTGAGGTCAAACACCACAGATACAGATGCCACTGTTGCAACAGAAGCTTCAGCGAGGATATCTGCATGAAGTGCCCTAGAACAAGGATTACGTACAGAGCGGCCAAATGGATCTCAGAACTTCTGAGATGGCATCTTCCGATAAACGCAGTCCATGAGATTACAGGCATACACTGGGACACCATCCGGCTAATTCATGAGGAAGCAATGGCTGAGGAACTTGACTGGAGGAAAAAGGAACTGCAGGACAAGGATTACAGGCCCAAATATCTTGCAGTAGATGAGTTTGCTATCCACAAGGGCCATAGCTATGCGACCTGCGTGATGGACCTCGAGCAGGGAGATGTAATCTGGGTCGGCAAAGGCAGGTCCAAGGACAGTTTCCTCAGGTTCTTTCAAGAGACTGATCTTGGACATCTGGCTGATGTCAAAGCAGTTGCTATGGACATGAATGCATCCTACAATATTCTGGTCGAGCAGTTCTTACCTCATGCTGAGATTGTCTACGACCGCTACCACATGCAGGCACAGTACGGAAAGGATGTACTTGGTGCTGTCAGGCTGGCCGAAGCCAGAAACCACAGTTCTGCGGCAAGAGAGCTGGAGAATTCAATCACGGATGAGACACCACCTGAGCAACGCAGGGCGCTGCGGCTGCAGGCGAGACAGCAGAGGCAGCTGTATTCAAGACTGAAGAAATCAAGGTGGACGCTTCTCACAAACGGAGAAAGTCTTTCGTCTGAGAATGAGGAGAACCTAAATGCTATTCTGAATGACCACAGTGATCTTGCACTGTGCTATGCAATGAAAGAAGAGATGTGCAGTCTGTTTGAACTGACAGACCCTGTCATTGTGGTTAATCCGGCCACTTTCACCAGTGGAATCCGGAAATTTCTCATCAGCTAAATCCGCATAAACCTCACCACCAGTTTTACCTGTACCATAGGGAATCTCCCCCGGATTATGGGGGGAGCAATTCGCAACTATGGAGGTAAGAACAGATGGTATCTTACAAACGGATTCTCGACCTGCATTGCTCAGGGCGGAACAACACACAGGTAAGCGCCGAGACCGGCTACGACAGGGTGACGATACGTTCCACCCTTGCAAAGGCAGAGGAACGGGGTTTGCTCCCAACAGCATGGACGGACATGTCCGAGGACGAGCTGCGCAAGCTTTTCAGAAAGAAGCAGGAACCGAAGCAAGGATATTTGGAAATCGACCTTGAATGGGTGCACCGGGAGTTGTCAGATCCGCACGTCACCGTGAACCTTCTGCATGAGGAATATCAGCAAAAAGCGGCAGCAGAGGGGCTGAAGGCGTACAGCAGGACCCAGTTCTTCACCCGGTACCATGCATTCAGCTCCTCCGTCAAGTACAGTGCAAAGACAAAGGCCAAGCCCGGTTCTTCGGTCGAACTGGATTTTGCAGGGGATCTGGTCCATTACACCAATCCGTTGCTCCACACCAGGGTGAGTGCGGTCCTGTTCGTTGCCACGCTCACCTTCAGCAAGCTCACCTATGTGGAGGCAATCGAGAGCCAAAGCGCAGTCTGCTTCGCCCATGCGACAATGAATGCATTGGACTGGTTCGGAGGAACCTGCCGCTTCCTACGGCCGGACAACACAAAAGCCGCGGTAATCCTTCATTCCAAGCACGAGGTGGCACTGCTCAACGAGCTGTTCAGGGAACTCGCCGTGCATTACCACACCGGTGTGGTGCCAGCCCCTGCGTACACACCAAAGGCGAAACCCAATGTGGAGGACAATGTCTACAATTCCTATTCAAGGATCCTGGCGCCGCTGCGCCACTGCACCTTCTACTCCCTCGGGCAGCTGAACGAGGCGTTGTGGTCCCAGTGCGAAACCTTCAACAACGAGCCGTTTGTTGCTTGGTAAGTTAAACTAATAGAATCTTAGCTGTTTCTGGCGAAATAAATTATAGTGACAGGATTCGCATTGTACGCCTAAAATGAGAGTAGCCTTTCATCAGGAGGAAAAGATGAAGGGAGGTGCTCTTCTTGGCAGATGGTGTACCCCCCCCCCTCATTTTGCAACTGAATGCCAGTACAGTGTGCAATACCTTGGATGCTTTTTCAAGTATCGGGAACCTCTCTTCCGGTTTGGCTTGTCGAGCAATGCAGGCCGGTCCGCTGCCCTGGATGCGGCGAATACATCAGAATGCATGTGCATGGGTATAGGACCCGTTACCTCGCCTTTCCCAACTCTGCCACAGAGATGATCATCGTGGTGAGGTTCCATTGCCCGCTTTTGTCTGTGATACGCTGAGTTTGGGCAAAATTATCGTCAGGAAATCCCCACTTTTATCATGAACCCAAAAGAAAGGGGCACCTTAAGGATTCTTAATGATAGACTTCTTGTAGACATTACTTACAAGGAGAATGATAAGGAGAATGATCAAGGTGACCCAAATAGAGATTATACGGGGTATGTGGATGAATGGAAAGAGCAAGACAGAGATTGCACACGCGCTTTCCATGGACAGGAAGACTGTCGGCAAGTACATCGACAAGGAGGACTTCAGCCAGGATGTCGATATGCAGGCCAATGAGCAGAGGACAAGCAAGCTGGATCCGTACAAGAAGCTGATCCTTGAGAAGCTTGAGGAGGAAGGCCAGTGGTTTCACAAGCAGAGATTCACGGCTATTAGGATGCACAGCTACCTCTGCAATGAACTCGGCTTCGAAGAGCTGAGGGACTCATATCAGCTGATACAGCGCTTCATGAGGCATTCCAGGAGTGCAATGAAGCGCAAGAGCTATGAGGAGGGAGGGACAATGCCTCTTGTCTGGCATCCAGGGGAAGCCCAATGCGACTTTGGGGAGGCAGACTTCTATGACGAAAGCGGGAAGATTGTCAGGCTAAAGAGCTTCATCATGTCCTTTCCATACAGCAATGGGATTGTCAGCGCTGTCTTGCCGGGAGAGAACTGCCAGTGCGTATGCCAAGGGCTGTTCTGGATGTTCAAGGCGCTTGATGGAGTGCCATTCAAGATAGTCTTTGACAACGCAACCGGAATAGGCCACAGGGTATGCAGCAGGCTTGTCGAGAGCGAGGAGTTCACGAGATTCAGGATGCATTATGGATTCCGGGCAGTCTTCACGAATCCATATGCCGGCTATGAGAAGGGCTGCGTTGAGAACGCTGTGGGAGCGTTTCGCCGCAACGCCATGGTTCCGCCGCTCAGGATTGAGGGAAGCCTTGAGGAGTACAATCTAAACGTGATGATCCCATTGTCCCTTGCCTTCAGGACGGACAGCATGCACTACAGGAAGAATGCACCTATAGGGAAGCTTTTCTGCGAGGACAGGAAGGCCCTGCTTCCGCTGACAGGGAAGCCCTTCAGGATCTCGCGGATCACCAGGCATACCCTGAACAATGTCGGCAGGGGGCTTCTTGACGGCAAGCACTCATATGTGCTTGGGCCCGGCCACAGCAATGAGACCATAATAGTCGAGAAGACAGCCTGGGAAGTCATTGCATATGATCTTGGTGGCAAGAGGATAACCAGCTTTGACCGGTGCTATGGGCCTGAGGATGAGGAATCCTTTGACTTGCCTGCATTGCTGTCATTCATGCCGATCAAGGGCAATTCATGGCCAAACAGCATTGTTCGGGAAAGGATGAGCGATGGTCCGTTCAAGTCATATCTTGACCAGGCTGGATCAGGAGAGAGGCAGAATGCGCTGTTCATGTTCTCAAGCCTGACTGATGAGTATGGCTTTGGAAATGCCTGCTGCTCATTGAACAGGCTGGCCGGCAATGGCCATGCGCCTTCAAGGGATGATGCCAAGGCTCTTTGCGAGAGGATCACCAAGATCCCAGCCTGGCAGGCCGAGAACCCGACAGGGGTTGATCTCTCTCCTTTTGACGCCCTGCTTGCGGGCATGCTGAGGGAGGCGTGATGATGGCTTACATCAGTTCAAGCCTGCGCCTTGAGATGGCTGACAGGATACGTTCGAGCATGAAGCGCTGCCTTATGTCAACCGCCTTCATAGAATACTGCATTGAGAATGCCAATCAGAAGGTCCTTGATTTCCTTGACCAGGCCTTCGTGGAGGAAGCCAGCCGGCGAGAGGCTCGCAGGACAGCCAACATGCTGGCAACGGCAGGATTTCCAACCATGAAGAGCCTTTCGGACTACGACTTCTCTGAGCTGAAGATGCCGCCGAGCATGGCGCTTGGCCAGATGCTGGACCTGTCCTTCATTGACGCCAAGCAGAACCTGATCATGTATGGCGTTTGCGGCAGCGGCAAGACGATGCTTTCCATATGCCTTGGGATAAAGGCATGCCAGCAGCAGCGGAAGGTCAGGTTCCTGACCCTCTCCCAGCTGGCGATGAGGCTCAGGACTGCCGCCTCTGAAGGAAGGCTGGAGTACTGCCTGGCGGGATTCCGCAATCTTGATCTCCTTGTCATCGATGAATGGGGCTACTGCGAGCTGGACAAGGAAAGCGCTGGATATGTATTCCAGGCCATATCAGACAGCTACGAGAGCAAAAGCCTGATCGTGACCACCAACCTGCCATTCAGCGAATGGGGCCGGATAGTCGCCGACAAGCAGCTTGCTGCAGCGATAATCGATCGCATCGTCCATTACGGACACCTGATCGACTGTGGCTCGAAGGACTGGAGGCTGGCCAGCTCTCCTATGAACAGGCAGACCATTACCAGCAAAAGGAAGGAGGTTATTTAGGCAGGTCGCCCTGCCTGAACAGTGAGAGGTGAAGCCTTATGCTCCTTTTCAAGGGCGCGATAAAAATGGGGAAATGTCACGATAATTATGTACAAAAATTCTTGACGAAACACAAAGCAAGGGGTCGACCTGATCAGGGAGCACAAGCGAAGCCATACCCCGGGCGAATGGGTCATCCATCCGGGCGACCTGCCTGCGCATGCCACCGACTACGACAAGTGGAGCGTGCCTTTCTTCCAGGTCTGGGCATCCCAGGTCGGTCCCAACACCCGCATCGTCATCGACTCGATGATCGCTCAGGTTCCCCACCCAGTCCAGGCGTTCAGGCGATGTGTGGGGGTGCTGGGGTATGCCAAGCGCAAGACCAAGCCGGTCTTGGAGGCATGCTGTGCAGATGCCGTTTCCAAGGGCAAATGCACGTACACCTACATCAAGAACACCATTGCCGACTATGAGGATGAGGCAAGGACAGCCTCAACCCAAGCAGACAAAGCCGGGGAGCTGTCCGCCGTCGGGCAGGACAGGCCGGATGGCGGCCTCTACAAGGTTGACGGCGCCAGGTATTCCATCGATGCCATTCTCTCCCGCCAGAAGGGGGTGACCAATGGCTAAGAACTCAATGGACATCGAGCAGATGTTGGATTCCCTCGGTCTTGGAGAGATGAGCATGCGCCTGGACGCCCTCGTCCGCAGTCCCGAAGGGATGGACCTCAGCCCCCTGCAATTGCTCAGGGAAATTGTCACAGCGCAATACACCCTGCACAGGAACGAGCAGTTCCGGACGAACCTCCGGTTGAGCAGGCTTCGCCAGCAGGAAGCCTTGCTGGAGAACCTGCACACCGGAAACGGGAGGGTGTTCAACGACAACCTGGTAGGACAGCTCAAGACCTTGGAATTCGTCGACGACAGGAAGAACGTGACGGTGGTCGGTGAGAGCAGTGCCGGAAAGACCTACTTTCTGAGGGCCTTCTGCATCGAGGCATGCAAAAGGAACTACCGGACACTGTTCATCGATTACATGGATCTCATGGACGAGCTGATTGTAAGAAAGCAGAAAGACCTGGAAAACTTCAAGAAGAGGCTGCGCTACTACAGTCGCATCCAGGTTCTCATGATTGATGACTTCCTCATTGCAAAATACAGCAGCGAGAGTCTGGACAACCTGTACAGCCTCATCAAGGAAAGGGCAATCCTCGGGAAGACCACCATGGTGAGCACGCAGTTCGGACCTGATGAATGGGATACGTGCATGAGCAATGACATCGGAGTCTATGCCAAGTGTGATGGCATTCGCTCCAGACTGATTGAGAACGGGTATTTTGTAGTGGTAGAAAAAGCAAGGTGAACCTGCCTAGGCGGCTGGTTTAGGCTGGCCGCCTATTACTGCACGCCGGCCGTTTAATTGCGCACCCGTGGCCGTTTTTCGACGCCATATGCAATGACATACCTCATGCGCTGCAGGACCAAGTTCAACCGTGAGATTGATGCTCTTCCCCTTGGATGTGATACAACAGTCACCAGTGAGGGACCGGTCATCCGGGTCATAAAGTTCGAGCTCAGCTCAGGCCAGGTTGAGACTCTGATTACCAATGACACAGAGCATAAGACTGAGGATTTCAAACAGCTGTACTTCATGAGGTGGGGCATCGAAGGCTCCTACCTGCTCCTAAAAAGCCGATTCCAGCTGGAAAACTTCACCGGGAAAACAGAGAACACCCTCAAGCAGGACTTCTGGGCGACCATACTCGCCTCCACCATGCTCATGGTCCTTGAAGAGGACGTGGACGAGCAGATCAGCAAGGAGAGGGAAGACAAAGGCAACAAGTATGAGTATCAGGTCAACCGGAATATATTCGTCGGCATCATGCGTGACGACCTCATCTATGCGCTTACAGCAAAAACTCCAAAGACCCTGACATTGCGGATGAATAAGATCATCCAGAGGGCGGAAAAGTTTGTCTGCCCCATAAAACCAGGCCGGACAGTATCAAGGGTAGAAAACAAGCGAAAGACCAAATTCCATCATAATCTCAAGTCAAATTGTTAAGATTTTGGGAGAGTTGGGCTTAAGTTGTGAACATTGATTAGGAAATACTCCTGATACCAGGACAATGCACAGCAACTAAACCTATCATCCCAAGGTGAAAAACCCAAGACTTTTCTCCCT
>Ga0302243_1001819_pt1 | contig 13493 bp, 14 predicted proteins | sample AAG_UR_Met_MG_FD_193514 | JGI IMG/M metagenome (GOLD analysis project Ga0302243, IMG submission 193514) | Enriched activated sludge microbial communities from anaerobic digester in WTTP, New Holstein, Wisconsin, United States - AAG_UR_Met | ecosystem: Engineered > Bioreactor > Anaerobic >... | reverse complement strand
TCATATTAACCCCTTCCCGCCTTTTCACTCAGCATATCGATTTTTTCTACGTATCCGTCCTTTATATATATGACTCGGTTTGCATACCTGGCTATTTCCAGGTCATGAGTCACGATAATAAGTGTTTGTTTGAATTCCTCGGCCATTCCGGTTATCAGGTCCATTATTTCGCTGGTGGTCCTGGTATCCAGATTACCCGTGGGCTCATCCGCATAAACAATCTCAGGATTTGAAATGAAAGCTCTTGCAATACTTACCCGCTGCTGCTGCCCTCCGCTCATTTGAGAGGGCCTGTGATTCATTCGGTCACCCAGGCCGACAGCCTTCAGCATGGACTTAGCCTTTTTCTCTCTTAAAGCTTTGGGCACTCCTTTAAATATCAGCGGTAAAGTAACGTTTTCCAAAGCAGTAAAGTGCTCAAGCAGATTATAGGATTGGAAACAAAGCCTATGTATTTTTGCCGAAGCTTTGCCAGTTGTTTTTCATTCAGGCTTTCAAGGTTGTAGTCCTTGATTTTCACTTCTCCCTTTGTTGGTTTTTCAAGACCTGCCATAAGATTCAGAAGGGTCGATTTGCCCGAGCCTGATGTGCCTAGCAGGCAGCAGATCTCTTTTTTTTCAATTTCAAAGTTTATATTGTCCAGGGCTATGACCTTTTCGTTTCCCATTCTGTAAACTTTCCTGACATTTTTAAGCTGTATGATTTTATCCATATTACCCACTCTTCCATAAAAAACTGCGCTTGTCAGTGCATCCTATTATTAGACTAATATTTTCCTGTTTTGTTTCACTTTTTTTAGAAATTCCCGATTATTTCAATACATTAATATATTAGCACAAACCGGCATAAAAAAGAATTCCTCCGGTATCCTTTGGAAACAGAGGAATTCATTTATAACGGGAAAAAGATGCCTCACAGGTTCTGAATTGCCGGTTTTCCCAGCTCAAACTCATGATGCAGTGCATTTACGGCAGTATTTGTATTTATGCTTTCTATCAGGCAGGAAATAGTCGTATGGGAGTCGGATGTCTGCAGGATCTCAATATTGTGTTTTGCCAGGGCCCTTATTGCTTTTGCCATTACACCCGGAACCCCGCGCATTTTGTTTCCGATTATCGTCACCTTGCTGCAATCCTTTTTCAGCTCATAGTTATATCCGTATCGGTTCAGCGCTGTTTCAAGCTTTTCAACATCATCATCAACAATAATAAATAATTTAAAATCAGGATTAACATTAATCATATCGATGCTGATTCCCTCCGAAGCGATTGCACTGAACAGATGGCTGTCATTCTCATATTCCTTTGCCGAACCGTCAAACATTATTCTTACTCTCGTTCTTCCGCCTACATGGGCCACAGCCGTCAGCAATTTATCATTCTTATCATATCTGTATCTTCGGTTTTTATCACAATTGGTAATCAATGTGCCTGCCGAGTCTGACATTGTATTCTTGATAAATATCGGAAGATTGCTTCTCATTGCAACCTCTACCGCTCTGGGATGAATTACTCTTGCACCGTATTCCGCCATTTGAAAAACTTCGTTGTAATATATGGTACCAATTACCGCAGCATCCGGAACAATTTTTGGGTCCGCCGTCATGACGCCTTCAACATCCGTATATATTTCAACCGCCTCAGCATTAAGGGCTTCACCGATTATCGCACCTGTGACATCGCTTCCGCCTCTTCCGAGAGTTGTTATTTCACCCTTCTCCGATATGCCCTGAAAGCCTGCAATAACAGGTATGAGCCCCTTTTCGATGCATTCTTTTATATAATGGGGCTCCACTCTTAAGACCTCGGCGTCACCGAATTTCTCATCAGTTATTATTCCGGATTGCCCGCCCGTCAGTACTATATTGTCATAGCCTCTTTTTTTAATTGTATTAGACAGTACAACACAGGATATTATCTCACCGCAGGACATAATCATATCCAGCTCTCTGGGATTGTTTTTGACTCCTGCGGAAGCTGCAAGGTTTATAAGGGTATCTGTGGCATAGGGGTCACCTTTTCTTCCTATTGCAGAAACAACAACAATAGGCAAAAACCCTTTTTTCACTGCACTTTCTATTTTGTCAACCACCAGTTCTCTTCTTTCCTGAGTTGATACTGAGGTTCCGCCAAATTTTTGTACAATTATCTTCATGTGATTGTTCCTCTCTATTTAGATTTCTCAATTATCATTGGCTGAAGCTGCTTCCCTTCCAATGCCATTTCAACAGTTGGTATCAAAAGCTCCATATCGGCAATCATAGAATTTCTTTTTGCAGCAGGATTATCCTGCCAAAAGGGGATAAAGTAGTAATACTTTGAGTTCAGCAGTACAGCCAGGTTCTTCGCATTCAAACCCAGTGCGTCGTTTGTGGAAATCCCTACTACAATTGGCTTGCCGTTTCTTACATGAGCCTTTGCCGCCATTAGCACAGGCGTATCAGTTATCGCATTTGCCAGTTTTGATAAAGTATTGCCTGTAGGGAATAAGTTTGCAGCTAAAACTCTTTGATTATTTTATCCAAAGCCTTGCAAATAACTGTTTTATTCTCATCCGAAGCCAGTTCCGCAAGCTTGTTCAGTATTAATGTTATTGAGTCCGCAGCATTTCTTAATTGTAAATTATTCGGTATATCACTGCTGTATATTATATGATTCCTGGTTTTCTCCAGATTCTTGACAGTATCAAGTATAATTTCATCAGCAGTCAGGTGCCTTCTTATAATATCGGAAATACTTCGGCTCTGAGTTATGTTTTTTTGTTCCAAAGCCTTTATAGCCTTTTCAAAAAGTATCCATTTTTCAACGAAGGAATTGAGCTGCTCATTCTCTTTACCGAGAAGCATCTGTTTTTGGATGGATATGTACGGATTATTGAAGCTTGATTCAAATTTTGCTTCAACATACTGTCTATAGTAATCGGGGTAATGATTCAATATAAGATCCGCAAAACAATCCACTATGGTTTTGGATCCTACGGATTCCTTCATTTTGTCAAAAGAATCCAGGTATATATGTATTTCCTTCGGATTATCCATGCCTATCTTTTGAAGAAATTTTAGCAGAATATCAACTCTGCCGATGAAGCAGCCTTCAGGAAAGCTGCCGGATATCTTTTCCCTCAAAAGGGCGGCAAGCTCGTAATGATTGTTGAATTGCTGCTCCATTGAGGCTATCCTTTGTTTGAATGACTTTTGAAGCCTTTCCAAAGCTATTTCCCCAGAAAGTACAAGGCCGTTAAGCTCATCCAATATGTTGAATTCCTCCTCGGAAAGCTTTCCTATCTGAGGCTTGTAGGCAAGGTCATGTTCCACTTCCGCCCATGCGTGCATAAGGGCTGATGCTATCTGTATCTCTACCTGGGCGTGTGCGAATCTCTTATTGTTCTCCTCCAGCTTTTCCTCTTTTATCTTTACTCTGTAATGAACGGCATCATAGCCCGTGAAACGCCTTTTGAACGGATTATCCTGATGCTGCTTCTGCTCGGAATTCGGGAATTTTTTCGTTTTTCTGGTAATGAACTCGTTTTCAATAAGCCTCCCTATTTCCTCCCTGTCGCCGGGAAAATAAATTGCTATTCTCACTCCGGAAAGATCCACTATATCCCGGTATATCTGTTCGATGCTCTGATATTTTTTGATGGCATTCCTTTTCATCAGCTTATCCTTGAGGCTTTCGGGCTTTTTCGCGCGATAGGTCACAATAGCTCTGATTCCGCTTCTGTGTATTATGGTTTCACAAATCATCGCCACCTGATGGGCCAATTCGTTGTAAAAATCATATTCCTTGGCGTATCTTAACAGAAAGGTATCGATAATACTCATAGGGCTTCTCCTTTTATAGGTAATAATATAACTCTTTCTACTAAATTATAGCAATTCTGCCCTCCGGGTACAACATGCTTAAAGTGCGGAATTTCATGCCGCAGTTTTTTCAATTTTTAGGTGCTTATTATTCAATGAGTGTTAATATAATTTACTAAGCAGAAAAATGTAAGGTGAGCAAATGGCAGACAAGGAAAGTTTGAGGGCTGCGCTTTATATCAGGGTCAGTACTGAAGAACAGGCTCTGGATGGCCAATCCGCAGATGCACAGGCTGAAACCCTTAAGCAATATTGCATTGCTCAGTTTGCAGACAAACACGGTTTCAGCCAGAAACGGAAACCGTGTTTTTTCATGAAATGGAATACTTTTTGAAGTAAATTGTGTGGAGTGGGTCCGGTTTTGCCGGATCTCCACATCCAATTTGCCATCTTTTTTAAATTCATACATGCAGCAACAAGCATCGCCTGCGCTGACACCCTTTTTAATCCTCGTAGGGTTGTCCATCTCATGCCATGCTTCTCTTTCATATCCGCAAAGACCCTTTCTATGGTTTCTTTACGCTGCGCATATATTTCTTTGTTTAAATCAGTGTGTCTCAGATGTTCTGCCTCTTCCACATAATGAGCCCATATATGACGAGTTATTTGCTTAGTGTAGTCTTTGCTATTTGTACATTGGCTCAGGTAAGGGCAGTTTTTGCATATTTGTGGGTCCGATTTATATTCTTTATAGCCTTCTCTATTTGTGGTTCTGTAACTTAATATTTGGTTATTGGGACATATGTAGCAATCATAATGTTCATCATATATATACTCATATTTCTTAAAAAATCCAGTCTTAGTCATTGGCCTGGTGTAGGGCATTACTGGCCTTATCTCTTGGTCTATCAGTGTCTTGCAGTTGTATGGTGTCTTGTACCCAGCATCTAAAGCAACATATTCAGGCTTTCCTACATTCTTTTTCACCTGCTCTAAAACTTCATCTAACATTGTACTGTCATGTACATTTGCAGCAGTAGCAGCTATACCGAGTATGAAGCCGTGCCTGTCACAGGCTGTATGGAATGAATAAGCAAAGCATTTCTCTTTTTCATTCTTCCTTAGTACTCCGCTATCGGGATCCGTTCTGTTAACTTTGGTTTCCTTCAACTCTGTTTTTTTACTCATATCCAGCGGTGCCTTCCCATGTAGCTCACGGTCTTCATTGATTTCCTGTTCTAAAAGTTCTTGGTAATTACGGGCTTCTTTCTCCAGCAGAACTTTATCGAACTTCTTTTTGTTGGCATTTGCTTTAACATGGGTTGCATCTATGAAAACAGCATCTGCTTTAACAAACTCAGCACTTACTGCCTTTTCTAAGATTTTTGCAAATATCTGTTCGAATATATCTGTATCCTTAAACCTTCTGACATAATTCTTTCCGACTGTTGTGAAATGAGGTATCTGTTCGTTAAGTCCATATTTGATAAACCAGCGATAAGCAGTATTTGTTTGTATTTCAGAAATAGTCTGGCGCATTGACTTAATCCCGAATATATACTGTATAAATACAATCTTAAAGAGCACCACAGGATCAATACTCGGGCGTCCGTTGTCTATACAATACTTATCAGACACTAGGTCATATATGAAATTGAAGTCTATTGCAGCTTCAAGCTTTCTCACTAGATGATCCTCTGGCACAAGCTGATCCAAGCACAACATTTCTATCTGACTGCGGATATCATCTTTATCCTTTGTTAACATCTAAAACACCACCATATCAATACTTTAGAGTATATATTCGACATAAAAGAAGAGAATCCTTTTTGTTTTCAAGGATTCTCTCGAAAATTTTATACTTTGTCTTCAGTCTGAAAAAATCCTGCTTTGTACAAAGCAGGATTTTTATTACTCATCCTTATCCGCCGAAAAAATATTGTATTTGTTCCATATATCCTCCAGCTTTGCAAAGGAATCGGATATATTATGCTTCTGCTTGATTCCTACCGCTACAATCAGTGCATTCAGCAAGCTCATAGGAGCAACTATTGAGTCCACAAAAGACTCCATATTGCTTTTTGCAATAAGGGTATAATCTGCATTAGCGCACAGAGGCGAAAGTATGCTGTCTGTTATTGCTATTGTGTTTGCTCCTCTGGATTTTGCATATTCAAAGGCCTTTAATGTTCTTGTAGAATACCTTGGGAATGTAATTCCAATTACCAGATCATCTTTGCCGATTCTGAAAAGCTGTTCAAAAATATCTCCGATAGTATATGTCACAACATGAACATTATCCCTTACAAAATTGAGATAAAAACCCAGAAACTCTGAAAGTGTATTGGAACTCCTCAAGCCTATTATGTAAATGCTTTTTGCTTCAATTATGGCTCTTACAGCTTGTTCAAAGGCTGAGCTGTCTATCTCTTCTATTGTTCCCCTTATGTTTTCGATATCAGACTTGAGGATAGTCTTTAACACACTTGCTTGATTGGTATAATCCGAACTCATTTCAATTCTTTGAACTGTTGTAAGCTTGGTTCTTACCATTTCCTGCAGTTGCTTCTGCAATTGGGGATATCCTTTATATCCGACTGTAATCGCAAACCTTACAACCGTCGATTCACTTACTCCCACCACTTCCCCAAGCTTGGCGGCAGTCATAAATGCAGCCTTATCATAATTTTTCATTATGTATTGTGCAATTATCTTCTGCCCTTTACTCAGCTTTTGAAATTTTGTCTGCATGACTTTCATCAAGTTGATATTTTCACTCATACTGCCTATCTCCATTTACATCAGTTTATTTGCAATTTCATATCCTTTTGCAAGTGCTTTTCTGTTGAGTTCCTCCGTACCTTTCGGAACCCTTTCAAGAACAGCTTTTTCCAAGGATTCCTTTGATATAACCTTTGTTATCTCAACCAATACTCCAAGGGCAACAATATTGGTTACCATCGGCTTGCCCAGATCTTTAACGGCTGAATCAATTATAGGAATGCTGTATATCTTAATATTCCCTGATTTTACAGCATTTACGGAGCTGTCTACTATAAGTATCCCATCTTCCTTGAGGCCTTCGTTGTATTCATCATAGGCTTTTTGAGTCAATGACAACAGTATATCACAATTTCTTACTTTTGGAAAATCTATCTCTTCACTTGATATTATAACCTCTGATTTGCTTGCTCCGCCTCTTGCCTCCGGGCCGTAGGATTGTGTCTGTACCGAATTCCTACCGTCATTTATTGCACCTTCTGCCAGAATAATTCCCCCCAGAAGCAGTCCCTGCCCTCCTGAGCCGCTTAGTCTGATTTCATATCTTTCCATCACTGACTCTCCTTTTTCAATCTATCGATTATCTTTTGATACTCATTGGTGTATTCCGGTTCCGGACTGTTCTTTAACTCACCAATGAGGAATTTGCCTTCCAATGCTTCAGGAGACATCTTTGCCGCAGCCGATATGTTGATTGCACTGTTCTTCTGCCATTCCATCATACTTACTGCACTGCCCTTTTTATTCTTTCTGCCGTAGTAAGTCGGGCACATGCTTATAGCTTCTATCAGGGAAAACCCCTCGTTGCTTATAGCATTCTGCACCAAGGATGTGACCAGGCTTGCATGGTAAGCTGTGGCTCTTCCTACATAAGTGGCTCCCGCTGAGGCGGCCAGCTTGCATATGTCAAAGGCTTTATCAATATTTCCGTAAGGAGCTGTAGTTCCTTTATCATATTTCGGTGTGGTAGGCGAATACTGGCCTCCTGTCATACCGTATATACTGTTGTTGTACACTATAGCTGTTATTCCTATATTTCTTCTGCATGCGTGAATAAGATGATTGCCTCCGATAGCTGTCGCATCTCCGTCTCCCATTATTACAATAACCTTGATTTCCGGCTTTGCCATTTTTATACCTGTTGCAAAAGCCAATGCTCGTCCGTGAGTGGTATGAAGCGTATTAAAGTCAAGATATCCCGGTGCTCTTGATGAACAGCCTATGCCTGACACAATACAGATTTTGTTTTTATCAATACCTGACTTCTCTATTGCGGAAGCTATTGATCTTGTTATTATCCCATGACCGCAGCCGGGGCACCATATCTGCGGAAGCTTTTCTGTTCTAAAGTAATTCTCAACTAATACACTGGGCATATTAGAGTACCTCCTCAATCTTACTGACTATTTCCTCGGGATAAATGATCTCGCAGCTGACCTTGTTCAATTTTTCAATTTTTGCATTACAGCCGCATATTCTTTCAACTTCCAGGACCAACTGTCCTAAATTCATTTCAGGTACTACAATGGTTTTTACCTTGGCTGCCAGTTCTCTCAACCGCTTTTCAGGGAAAGGCCAGATAGTGATTGGCCTGAAAGTGCCTGCTTTTATGCCTCTTTCCCGGAGAATATTCATCGCTGATTTTGATGACCTGGCTACGCAGCCGTAGGATAATATGAGCACTTCAGCATCTTCGGTGTTTTCTTCCTCCCATGACTCGATTTCATCTCTATGTATTTCTATTTTATTTGAAAGCCTTCTTATGAGCTTATCGGCTACTGCAGTGCTGTTGCTGGGAAAACCTGTTTCATCATGCACCAATCCGGTTACATGATATCTGTAGCCGGTACCGAAGTCCGCCATCGGCGGCACCAGGTCGTTATCAGCTTCATACGGCAAGTATTCCTCGCTGCTGCAGTCCGGCCTCTTTCTATCTATGATTTCTATTTCTGAAGGGTCAGGTAATTGAACTTTTTCTCGCATATGTCCGATTACTTCATCCATAAGAAGTATAACCGGCGTCCTGTATTTTTCTGCAAAATTAAAAGCCTTTATTGTAAGGTCAAAGGTTTCTCTGACTGAGGAAGGAGTAAGGGCAATAACAGGATGATCCCCATGAGTACCCCAACGGGCCTGCATGATTTCGCCCTGAGCCGGGGAAGTAGGCATTCCCGTACTGGGTCCCCCTCTCTGGACATTTACTATTACACAAGGTACTTCAGCTATTGAAGCATAACCTATGTTTTCCTGCTTAAGAGAAAAACCGGGGCCGCTGGTCGCAGTCATGCTTTTGGCTCCCGTAAGGGAAGCTCCTATTATAGCGGCCATTCCTCCTATTTCGTCCTCCATCTGCATGAATCTTCCGCCGACCAAAGGCAGCCTTTCTGCGGATAATTCAGCTATTTCAGTAGAAGGTGTAATGGGATAACCGGCATAGAACCGCATTCCGGCAGCAATTGCACCTTCGACGCATGCTTCATTTCCCTGCATCAATCTAGCCTTGCTTTTCATTTTTCTTCCTCCTCAGATATATTGCATAGTCAGGACATCTAAGCTCACACATTCCGCACTGTGTACACTTATCAACATCGACCATTACAACCTTATCATTTTTAAGCTCCAATGCTTTTACCGGGCAAAAGGCGACACAGATGCCGCAGCCTTTACACCAGGCAGGATTGATTACTACTTTTTCATTTTGTATTTCTCCTGCTTTGATATCCTCCATTTTCATTTTTCTGACCTCCAAAAATTCATTAGATAATGCAGCTTTTATTTCATTTATTGTATTTACATTGGGAATTCTGCAACTTTCCCTTCAATTTTTAGTATATATTATAATATTCTCATTTGCAATAATTAATGCCAAAGAAATTTCATATTATTGTCAGGTTTTTATTCAGTGAGATATTCCAGCTGCTGATCTTCTTTATTTCTTCATAGCCTGAAAGGTCGATATGTATAGGTGTTATTGACACGTACCCGTTTCTTACCGCGTATATATCCGTATCCTCACCGATTTCATCCTGTACAAGTTCACCGGCCAGCCAATAATAGCTGTTTCCGCGGGGATCCTTCCTTTCCTCGAAATTATTCCTGTACTTTTTAACTCCAAGCCTGGTTACCTTTACACCCTTCAGTAATTCAATACTTTCAATTTCAGGAATATTAACATTTAACAGCATATTGTTTTTTCCCTTGTGTTCCAGAACTTGCTGTATCACTTGGGCAGCAACTTCCGCAGGCGCGGAAAAATCGGCTGCGCAGCGGCTTGCATAGGATAAAGCTATTGAGGGTATGTTGAACATTGAACCTTCAATGGCTGCAGATACCGTTCCCGAATATATTATGTCCGTACCAAGGTTTTCACCGTCATTAATACCTGAAATTATCAAATCAGGTTGTACGGACAATATTGTCTCAACTCCCAGCTTGACACAATCCGCAGGTGTGCCGTTTACCCACCATGCATTAATATCCAGGTCATACAGCTTTATTTTCCCGCATCTCAGCGGCTGGTGCATGGTAATTGCATGGCCTATGGCGCTTTGCTCCCTATCAGGGGCAACAACAGTGACCTTGCCCAATGCTGCCATTCTCTTTGCCAGTTCATATAATCCCTTTGAATATATTCCATCATCGTTGGATATTAGTATGTTTAACATTTGTACCCTCCCACTTCATGTTTAATAATTTTTTCTTTTACATATACTAAAGCCACTTTGTACTGTGCAGGTGATAAAATGATACAGATAGATGATGCGGGAAGCGGCAGCCTGGTAGGCGGCACCTGCATCGGCATCTTGCGAAAGGAAACAGGAGAGTACTATTACGAAATACTCCCCGTTCAATTATTCAGCGAAACCAACTTTAAAAACAAGTCATACATATATTATACAACAAAAGTTGTAATGAATGCTTTTGAAAAGCTCTCGGTAAAAAAGGAAGAGAGAATAAATATATGCCAGGGCTATATGTTTGAAGACACAAGAAAATTTCTTGCCCGGTCAGGCTATACCTTCACAAACACCAAAATAGATGAACCACTTCAATCACTTATAGAGAAGACCTTTGAAAACTATACAATTTCCCTCGGCCTTCCAATGGGTTTTATAGCTTATACAAAGTACCCCTTTCATTTTCACAGATTACTGAAATGGGTATATGCTGACTTTAATAACCGTACGGAACTTTGTAAAACAGGATGGAAAAGCTGGCAGAAATATAGCAATGCCAAGGTGGAATCATACTATGACAAATTGGTTAAAAGCAGCTATATATGCCTGAAATGCGGCAATAGAATACCTGATAATTCAAATGTAAAGGTCATAAAATTCTATTCCGATAGGTACAATTATGTATATGTGCATAAGAATTGCTGAAGGGGGGAGTGAGACATGGGGAGACACGGGGAGACATGGGGACGTTTCGCCTGTCCCACTGGAAGTGGGACACGCGAAACGTCCCCATGTCTCCCCGTGTCAGTTTGCAGACAAACACGGTTTCAGCCAGAAACGGAAACCGTGTTTTTTCATGAAATGGAATACTTTTTGAAGTAAATTGTGTGGAGTGGGTCCGGTTTTGCCGGATCTCCACATCCAATTTGCCATCTTTTTTAAATTCATACATGCAGCAACAAGCATCGCCTGCGCTGACACCCTTTTTAATCCTCGTAGGGTTGTCCATCTCATGCCATGCTTCTCTTTCATATCCGCAAAGACCCTTTCTATGGTTTCTTTACGCTGCGCATATATTTCTTTGTTTAAATCAGTGTGTCTCAGATGTTCTGCCTCTTCCACATAATGAGCCCATATATGACGAGTTATTTGCTTAGTGTAGTCTTTGCTATTTGTACATTGGCTCAGGTAAGGGCAGTTTTTGCATATTTGTGGGTCCGATTTATATTCTTTATAGCCTTCTCTATTTGTGGTTCTGTAACTTAATATTTGGTTATTGGGACATATGTAGCAATCATAATGTTCATCATATATATACTCATATTTCTTAAAAAATCCAGTCTTAGTCATTGGCCTGGTGTAGGGCATTACTGGCCTTATCTCTTGGTCTATCAGTGTCTTGCAGTTGTATGGTGTCTTGTACCCAGCATCTAAAGCAACATATTCAGGCTTTCCTACATTCTTTTTCACCTGCTCTAAAACTTCATCTAACATTGTACTGTCATGTACATTTGCAGCAGTAGCAGCTATACCGAGTATGAAGCCGTGCCTGTCACAGGCTGTATGGAATGAATAAGCAAAGCATTTCTCTTTTTCATTCTTCCTTAGTACTCCGCTATCGGGATCCGTTCTGTTAACTTTGGTTTCCTTCAACTCTGTTTTTTTACTCATATCCAGCGGTGCCTTCCCATGTAGCTCACGGTCTTCATTGATTTCCTGTTCTAAAAGTTCTTGGTAATTACGGGCTTCTTTCTCCAGCAGAACTTTATCGAACTTCTTTTTGTTGGCATTTGCTTTAACATGGGTTGCATCTATGAAAACAGCATCTGCTTTAACAAACTCAGCACTTACTGCCTTTTCTAAGATTTTTGCAAATATCTGTTCGAATATATCTGTATCCTTAAACCTTCTGACATAATTCTTTCCGACTGTTGTGAAATGAGGTATCTGTTCGTTAAGTCCATATTTGATAAACCAGCGATAAGCAGTATTTGTTTGTATTTCAGAAATAGTCTGGCGCATTGACTTAATCCCGAATATATACTGTATAAATACAATCTTAAAGAGCACCACAGGATCAATACTCGGGCGTCCGTTGTCTATACAATACTTATCAGACACTAGGTCATATATGAAATTGAAGTCTATTGCAGCTTCAAGCTTTCTCACTAGATGATCCTCTGGCACAAGCTGATCCAAGCACAACATTTCTATCTGACTGCGGATATCATCTTTATCCTTTGTTAACATCTAAAACACCACCATATCAATACTTTAGAGTATATATTCGACATAAAAGAAGAGAATCCTTTTTGTTTTCAAGGATTCTCTCGAAAATTTTATACTTTGTCTTCAGTCTGAAAGGAGACCGGGTGAATCACCCGGTCTCCTTGTGCTATTTTCAGTTTGCATTACATCTCTAAATCGGGGAAGTATATTTCTGTCCACTCTTCATAGGTGTCTTCCAATCTGATGTAATAGTGGCTGTTTATCGCTTCCTGCATAGCCTCGTAATACCATTTGGATTCGGACAAATCCGGGAACTTCCTCGCATCCGGAAGTATTTTGTCTTTGCGAACTCTTCTTTCCAGTACGTTATTGACCAGAGTTGCGAATTCAGCCCTTGTAATTGGTTTATCCGGTTCGAAAGTCCCCTCTGGATTGCCTTTAACCCATCCTTTTACTGCTGCCGAATTGATATACTTGTTTGCCCAATGCCCTGCTATATCAGAGAAACTGTCAGCGGTGAACGGACTCAAATTGTCAAATCTTGATGCCAATGCCGCAAGCTCGGCTTTTGTTATAGGTTTCTGCGGCTGGAAGGTTCCGTCCGGATTGCCTTCAATTATGCCGCCGTTAGCCAAGGTTGCAATGTATTTGAGTGACCATCTGTCTGCCTGCACATCTGTAAATTTATGATCATATGTCATTATGGATCCTCTGTAATCCGGGGCAAGCAGTCTGTAGAATACTGCAGCAGCCTCTTCTTTTGTGATATATCCTTCCGGTCTTATTGTATTGTCGGGATAACCCTGCAGGTACTGGTAATGATCCGTCTTGTTCAGCTGAGGAGCTGCCATTGGGATTTCTTCCGGAATTATCTCGATTGTTTTAGGAACATCCCTGCCTCTATCTCTGTCTCTGTCTCTGTCCCTATCGCCGGATCGCGTGAAGTTGGCAGTGAAAGTCAGGTTTCCTGTGATTGCAGTATCACTTGCCGGTAATAATGGAGT
>Ga0302243_1001808_pt1 | contig 13546 bp, 23 predicted proteins | sample AAG_UR_Met_MG_FD_193514 | JGI IMG/M metagenome (GOLD analysis project Ga0302243, IMG submission 193514) | Enriched activated sludge microbial communities from anaerobic digester in WTTP, New Holstein, Wisconsin, United States - AAG_UR_Met | ecosystem: Engineered > Bioreactor > Anaerobic >... | reverse complement strand
TATTCTAATATACTAATGTGCGCCGTAGGATGGCAGCGTTTCCAGACCCCTCCAAAAAGTGTCGATCTCATTTGGCCAGATACAGGAAATCTCATCAAATTGGTGGATTTTTGAGCGGATTGGTCAACCATTGGTCAACCATTGGTCAACCATTGGTCAACCATTGGTCAACCATTGGTCAACCCCATTGGTCAACCATTTGCGGACCTATTGCGGACCTATTGCGGACCTATGGTCAACCTACCTCTGTCTGCTTAATTTCGAGCGGTTCCGCCGCCGCAAAGGCGGTCTGTTCGATGATTCGCTTCCCCCTCTCGTCGCTCGCCCGGTAGTTATCCACAAGCGCGGCTTCTCTGGGCGGCAGTACTTTTCCTGCCCTCTGTCCGGTCAGGATATACAGCACGTCCGCTCCAGCGTCCGCGATGCTAGATAAGAACGCAGCATTAGGGCTGGCAATATCCTTCTCCCAGTCGATCATGGTGCGTTTTGCCGCACTGCCTAACGCAGCAAACTTAGTTTGGCTGTAGCCTAGCCGCCTACGCTCTTCGGCTAGGCGGGCACCTATCGTGCTCATTTCTGCACCTCGCCTATTGAAAGGAGCGGAATTCCGCACTATGCTATCTATCCAGTGAATAGATTATGAGCGTAGTGCGATGAACATCAAAGCCAAGCTAAGGAAGTGCGGGAAAAGTATCCACGCCTGGGCGCTGGAAAGCGGATATCCGCCGAGCACTGTTTATAGTGTGGTACGGCGCTGGGGCCAGCGCACTGACCGCAAGCCACATGGAGGGGTGGCCAGGCAAGTCATGGCCGACTTGCGGCGGGAAGTGGGGGAATGAGACATGGACGGAGAGGTATGGCTCGAAGTAGTTGATGTTATCGCGGCGGTTGGGATCAGTAAGCAGGCGGTCAACAAGCGCCTTCATTCTTTCGCCACCCGCCCTGTCAAAGGCAGGGGCGGCGCATCCGGCCACCGCTATCAGCTCCTCCTCTCCAGCCTGCCCGCCGCCTGGCAAGCGGCGTACTGGCAACGGCACCCCGCTCAGTCCGTTGTCCCCGCAGCGGAAGCAGACCCCGAAGCCCCCGCAGCCCCCGAGTTGCCGCCCGATGTCCGCCCCCGGCGCGGCGCGCTCCTCCCTCTCTCCGCCCCCGCGCTGGTCCTACCAACTGCCAGGGCGGTGCCCGCCGCCACCGCCCTGGTGGTAGCGGGTTCTGCTGCGCCCTCCCCCACTTCGCGGGGCGCAGCAGCTTTGTCTTCTCCCGAGCCGGCGGCCGCCCGCAACGACACGGCGCACCTCAAGGACTGGCAGCGCCGTTGTCTGGACGCCCGCCTGGCGCTGCTGCAAGAACTGGATCGGCGCTTGTTAAAAGGGAATCCCGGCGCGGCGATGGACGGTTTGATTGCCGAGGCCCGCGCCGAGCAGCTCCCGCCGGAGTTGCAAGCCCTGGTGACCGTCGCCAACGGCAAGGGCGGCGTGCTGTCCCGCCGCACGTTGGCGCGCTGGCTCGCTGACCGCGCCCACAGCCTGACCGATCTCGCGCCGCGTCCACGGGAACGCTTCCCTCGCGTCCCAGCCTGGGCCACCCCGCTGCTGCGGCTGTGGCAACGCCCGCAGAAGCCGGCGCTGAAATGGGCGCTTGAGCAACTGGATGCCCCTGGTGCGTTGCCGGAGGGCGTTCCGCCGCCCAGCTACAGCGCCGCCCGGCGTTTTTTGAGAAAAATGGACGCCATCGAGCGCAACGCCGGGCGCCTCGCGCCGCGCGCGCTCAAAAATCTGCGCCCCTATCGCCAGCGCGATGCTTCAGGGCTGTGGCCCACCGAAATCTACTCGATGGACGGGCACACTTTCGACGCCGAAGTCGCTCACCCCTTCCACGGGCAACCCTTCCGCCCGGAGATCACCGCCGCCATCGACATCGCCACCCGCCGCCTGGTCGGCTGGTCGGTGGCCCTGGCCGAATCCAGCCTGGCCGTGCTCGACGCGCTACGCCACAGTGTTGAAACTTGCGGCATTCCGGCGATTTTGTACGTCGATAACGGGTCAGGGTACGTCAACGTTTTGATGGAAGCGCCCCTGACCGGTTTTATGGCCCGGCTGGGCATCACTAAGCAACACTCCCTCCCCTTTAATTCGCAAGCGCGCGGCGTCATTGAACGCCTGCATCGCACGGTTTGGGTGCGCCTCGCCAAGGAGTTCGCTACCTACATGGGGGCGGACATGGATCAAGAAGTCCGCAATCGCGTGCATAAGCTCACCCGCAAGGACCTCAAGGGGCTAGGCGAGAGCAAACTGCTGCCGGCGTGGCCGGATTTTCTACGGCGCTGCGAGACGGCGGTCGCTAACTACAACGCCCGTCCCCATTCCAGCCTGCCGCTGATCCTCGATCCCGGCACCGGCCAGAAGCGCCACCAAAGCCCCAACGAAAGTTGGGCGGACCTGACTGCCGCCAATCCCAGTTGTCTCGTCGCCGTCGCGCCGGACGAGGTCGCCGACCTGTTCCGCCCCTACAAAACCGGCAAGACCGTGCGCGGACAGGTGCGGCTGTTCGGCAATCTCTATTACAGCCCCGATCTCAAGGGTTACCACGGTGAAACGGTGGGGATTGGCTACGACTTGCATGACCCCACGCGCGTTTGGATTCGCGACCGCAATCAGCGCCTGCTATGCATCGCCGCACTGGACGGCAACAAAGGCAGTTATATGGCCATTTCCGCCCTGGAGCACGCCCACCGCGCGCGGGCGCAAGGCCGGCAAGTCCGGCTGGAACGGCGCCTGGAAGAAGTGCACTTGGAATTGCACACCGGGCGCCCGGTGCTGGAAGGCCGCGCCGCCACGCCCGAAGAAAGCCAGCAGGCCGCCGCCGAACTGGCGGCATTGACGGCTGCTCCCGCCGCGCCCGCCGATGCTGAGGGGGCCGCAGCCAATGAGCGGCCCATTTTCCGTACCGACTTGGAGCTGTGGCGCTGGGTGGACGACCACCCCGACCTCGCCACGGCGCAAGACCGCGCCTACCTCTCCGACTTGCTGGCGTCCGACCCAGGATTCCAGCAACTGGTCGAGATCGAGGCGCAAAAAAAAAGCCGCGTTAACGCGGCGTAAAGCAAAAACAAAACCAGGAAAAATAGTGTAATGAAAAATCAGTTTGCTGTCACGTCCAATGCCGAACGGTTCTTGGCCGCCATGAGCGCGCTCAAGAATCGCGGCGCGTCCGAGGCGTCGTGGGTCTTGCTCACCGGCGTGCCCGGCCTCGGCAAAACCGAACTGGCGCAATGGTGGGCACTCACCCGCGATGCGGTGTATCTGCGCGCCAAAGCGGCGTGGACGCCGCGCGCCGCTCAGATCGAACTCTCTGAAAAACTGGGCATTGCGCCCTCGCGCAGCAATGCGGAACTGTTCGCCCAAATCCTGGGCGTGCTGGGGCGCAACCCCGTCCCCATCGTCATCGACGAAATCGAGCACTGTTTACGCGATGCCAAGGTACTGGAAGTGTTCCGCGATCTCTCCGACCTGATCGAAATCCCCATCATCATTGTCGGCATGGACGCCGTGCGTACCCAAATCCAGCGGCACGAGCAGATTTCTAGTCGCATCCATCAGGTAGTGGACTTCCTCCCCGCCACCCCGGCCGACGTGCGGACGATGGCCGAAATACTGGTTGAAGCTCCCCTGGTCTGGGCGGATGACCTAATCGCCAAGGTGCACGCCGAAAGCGAGGGCCGCTATCGCCTCATCATGGACGCGCTGGCGGAAATAGAACGGCACGCCAAGCGCAACCGCCTGCAAACCGTCAGCGCCGCCGACTTCCCGCAGCGGCTCACTCATGATTGGCGCGTGCGCGCGTCACGGCACAAAGCCGGAAAGCCCGATAAATCCGACCCCTCCAGCGCCGGAGCGCCAACAGCATGATGACCCCAGAACAGCGTGACCGCGCGCAGAAATTGCTGCTGGAACGGCTGACACAAGCCGCGCTGGCCGGCATGAGAGCCGCACTTAAAGACCCCGAGGGGATGGCTTCCGTTTTAGCAATAGAAGAGGGGCGGCACCGGGTGATTAATATCCTGATGGCTGGATTTTTGGCAGACGTCGGGACACTGCTGACGGAGCTGCGGCGGGAGGGAGTGCTATGACCTGGCTCGCTCAGCGCATTCTCGCCGAACTCGCGCGCGCCCCTGAACGCGACTGGCCCCTGGCGGAATTGGCCGAACGGCTGGAGCGTCCCGCCAAAAATATCAGCAGCGCCTGTGTCACCCTGCATCGGCGCGAGTTGCTGGATCGTCCAGCCGCAGGTTGTTACCGCATCCTGCCCGCCGGCGTGGCGGTGCTGGAGAGTGGGCGCGCAGTGCGCTCCGGCCCCGCTCACGGGCGCGCCTCGCGCATCAGCACCAAAACCCTGCGGCACCGGGTTTGGACTGCGTTGGGGCAGCGCCGCAAGACTACCTTGCGGGAGTTGTTACGGCTGGCGGCGACCGGCGCGGAAGGCTCGGCCGAGAGCAATGTCCGGCGCTACTTGCGGGCATTGGAGCAGGCGGGCTATCTGCTCCGCAACAAAACCCGCGCCCCCGGTGGCGCGCCTACCAGCAACGGCTATCTGCAATGGGTGGTGCTGCGCTGGACCGGCCCGCACGCCCCCAGTAGCAATCTGCGCCGTCAGACGCTGTATGACCCCAATCTCGGCGTCACCCATCGCCTAGCTGCGGAGACCGCCCATGTCTGAGCCACTCCCCATTGACCCGTGTCAGGACTGGCTGGAGCTGCTCCGCGCCGCCGTCGCCCGCGAAACCATCGCCGGCGCCGCTGAGCGTATCGGCCTGTCGCGCACCACCCTTAGCCTGGTACTGGCGGGCAAATACCCCGCCAAAACCCTGGCGGGCGTTGAACAAAAAGTGAGGGCGGCGCTGGATAGTTGGCACTGTCCCCATTTTGGCATCGTCATCGGCGCCGCCGATTGTCGCCATTATCAAGAACTCCCCCTCCCGCTCTCCAGCGCCCGCGACTTGCGGCTCTGGCGCGCCTGCCAAAACTGTGTTCACCACGCTGAGAGAAAATGACATGGACAACCTGGACTGCCGTTCCCCCCTGCCTGTTGCCCCGGTCCTGATGCAACGGCTGACCCACGAGGAAGCCATTGCCTTCCTGATAGCCCTGACCGAAAAAGTCGATAACGTCCTGGATGATTGGGACTGTAACGACGCTGACCTGGGCGATTTTGCTAGCGCCCTGATTGAGCACGCCTCGCTGGCAGATTTGCACAACGCGCGCGTGCAGTTGGATAAAGCCCTGAATCCTGGGAGTTTACTGCCATGAGCCGCCCATCCTGGCCCCGTGCGCAAGCGCAAAAGTCCGCCCAGCCGGCGCCGACCCTGTGTTCTGTCGCGCCCGCGATCCCCGAGCCGCCGGTCGAAGCGCGCATCCCGCCCCTCGACCCCCGCGAAGAATTGGCGCGGTATTGCGCCGCTCCGTGGCCCCTGAATGAAGATGACCTGGATTTGCCCACGGCCGCGCCGGACCCCTTGCCCCCCCAGCCTGATACCCCCGTCACGGTCGGCACGTTTCGCGCCGCCTTTGGCATGGACGCCCGTTATGGTTATGCCCTGGATTGGCACGATCTGGAGGTGCGAGTCGACCGCCCGTGTGTCGAAGTGGGCAGCTATGTCCTGACGCGCAAGGAAGCTGTCAAGCTGCGGCTGTGGCTGGAGTTGGCTCTGTATTTATTGAACGCCCCGGAGGCTGCGCCATGACGCACAACTGGACGAATATCCCCAACAGCACCGAAACGATGGCGGAACGCGCCTGGCGTTATGGAAAGGGGGCCGCCCCGGGCGAATTTTTCCCCGGCTGGCTGTACGACCTGACGATCTACGCCGACCACAGCGCGACGCTGAGTTTTCGCTGCGGAGTACCGGAAATCATCTTTTCCAACTGGGCATACGGAAAGTAGGAGCATGACCATGTGCCTGCTTGCAGTGTTGCTCCTACTGATAGTCCTGGGCGGCGTGCTCGGCTTCCTGTTGTTCGGCGGCGTCGATCAGGATGAGGACGACTGACATGCTCCCCGGCGTCTGCCCTGGCTGTGGCCTGCGCGCCGACCTGGACGTGTTTTGCGCCCAGGCCGACGTCAACAAGGCCCTGGCCGCCGCCCTGGAATTCCCCGCCACGCTGGGCGGGCGCGTGCTGGCCTATTTGCGGCTGTTCAGCCCGCCCAGCAAAACCTTGGCGCTGACCAAGGCCACCCGCCTGCTCATGGATTTGACAGAGGCCGTGAAGTCCGCGCAAGTCCGGCGGCATGGCTTGATCCGGGTGGTCCCCCTGGACTTGTGGGGATTGGGCCTGGATGTCGTATTGGCCAAGCCGCCCGAGGTCTTGCCGCTCACCAACCACAACTATCTGTTCCAGACCGTTTGGAACCTGGCCGAGAAAGCCGCCGCGCAACAGGAACGCGCTGCGGAAGAACGGCTGACCCATCCCCGGGAAGGCGTGGCTCCGGGCCTGCAAACCGTCAGCGGACTGCTGGAAACCGCAAACAGCATGGCGTCTGCCGCTCCAGCACCCCGCCCCCGCGCCGAACCGCCGCCGGAATTCAAAGCACTGCTCCGGCAACTGACCGGGAAAACCGCTTTTCCTTCAACCCCTTCCCCAACCCAAGAGGAATAACCCGATGTTAACTTCGTTCTTCAACAAATCCGCCTCCGCGCCCACAACTCCCGACGAACCCGCCCGCCGGTTGCCGGAGGGCATCCTGGAACAGGGCGGCCAAGCCCTGCACGCCAGCCCGGACCTGGTGGCGCTGGTGGTGGACGGCTGGGACCTAAAGCAGCAGATTGAGGCGTTGCAGAAACAACTGCGCACGATTACCGACAAGCTGCAAAACAGCCTGGGCGCGGGCGCCAGCCTGACCGTCGAGGGCGTCTGCCGGGCCACCATTAGCAGCCGGCAGTTGTTCGTGCTCTCGGATGTGCACAAATGCCAAGCCTTTTTGGGCGGACGCTTTGCCGACCTGGTGGATGAGAGCGTCGAGTACACGCTGACCGACAAGCTCAAGGGGATCGTGCTGGATCCGGATCATCCCCTGAGCGCCGGCTTGCGGGACTGCGTGCTCATTAAGGAAAGCACGTCGGTCAGCTTCCGCGCCAAGTAGCAAATTCCCGCTGCTGGGATAGCCCTCCCAGCAGCGGGCAATATCCCTGTTTCGGAGCATTTGATATGCCACAACATCCCTATCTACGTGAGTATAACCCGGCGGTCGGTACTCTGGTTTGCCCCCATTGCAAGGGCGTGGATTTGGCCGAACATGCCTTTATGAATCGAGAGGGTACGGTCATCCGTACCTACTGGTGTCGCCGGCATGGCGATGTCGTGCCCATGCGCAGCGCCATTTTTAACGTCATCACCGACCCCGTCGATTGGAGTGCTGCCTGATGATACCCATAGAATTGAGCAGCAGTAGCAGCAGTAGGGTACGCAGTGCGTACCCTACACTCAAAAACTCCTTCGAATTGAGCTATTTGGAGAAAATGGACGCGGCTGTTTTGGCCTTTTTCCAGCAAACCCCCACCTATTGGTACGCTCGCCGCCACATAGTAGCCGGCTTGCCAGCCTATACCATATGGCAACTCAAGCGCAGCCTACAGCGATTGCATCAACAAGCAGAGCTTGAATGGCGCAAGAAGCGTTGGAGGCTGGCGCAGGGGCCGACGCATCCCCCAAAAAAGACTCCAGAAAAGACTCCTGGCGTTATCCAGGAAGACCTGGACTGGGTCCGCTACTGGCAGCAGCATCGTGCCGAGCGGTTGGAGAGAAACGAAAAGGAGCGCGCTCGTGCCTAACCTCAAACTGGCGGCGGCCCGTAAAAACAATCTGGCGAAAATCCACATCGCAAAAGCGCAATTGGGCTTGGCCGATGACGATTATCGCTTGATCGTACAACGCATCTGCGGCGTCGATAGCGCCGCCGATGCGGATTTTGCCGGTCACCTGCAACTGCTCAAAGAATTTCGCCGGCTGGGATGGAAACCCAAACCCGCGAAAACGGCCAAAGCGCCCAAAGCGCCCAGCGCCAGGGAGCCGCAACTGCGCCGAATCCGCTGGCTGTGGCTGCGGCTGATCGAGGCGGGCGCGGTGCAGAGTATAGAGCAATCCGCGCTGCTGCATTACGTCAGCCGCTTGATCGGTGTGGAGCGGCTGGAGTGGCTGACGGCAGCGCAGGCGCATCGCGTCATTGGCAGTCTCCAGCAATGGGCACAGCGCGTCAATGCGCTGGACAAATAGTTAATATATAGATGTTATGCACGCAAAATCCCAAGGCGAATTGTTTGAGCGGCCCGCTGCTACCGCGCCGGCCATAGAGGGCAGCGTGTTGCAGGATTTGCTGAGCGCGCTGGGGGAGGATGGGCTGATGCGGCTGCTGGGGCAATACGGTGGTGTGCGCCTCTATGTGCCCCGCCGGATAACGCCGGAGCACGCCCTGACGCGGGCGCTGGGATGGGAGACCGCGCAGGCGCTATGCCAATTTGCGGGCAGTGGGGAACTCCGGGTACCGACGGGCCGGCACTGGCGCGCCAGGGCGCGCCATGCGCAAATACACGCGCTGCGGGCGCAAGGGATGTCGCTACGCGAACTGGCGCGGCGATTCGTATTATCGGAACGACACATCTGCGCGGTTTTGGCGCAGGGAAAGCGGAGGTGAGGAATGCGCAGCCCCTCAGCCGTGAGTGCCGTTGCCCCTGTCATAACACAGGCTTAACGCCTGATCATCACCCCCTATAGTGGCACTCAGCTACAAATGAGTGCCACTCATGCCTGACACTGTTTCTCCCGCCGCGCTGGCGCTGCTGTACGACTTTGAGCAAGGCCCGGACGGCGGCTTTGCGCCGACGCCCTACCGAGACAGCGCCGGCGTGCTGACGATTGGCTGGGGGCATGTGGTTCCGCCTGGCGTCAATTTCGGAGGCCCGCTGGACACCGACGAGGCCGATCTGCTCTTGCGCGCGGACATGGCGACTGCCGAGGCGGCTGTGCGGAGATTTGTCACCGCGCCGCTCACGCAAAGCATGTTCGACGCCCTGGTCTGCTTCATTTTCAACCTCGGCGTTGCCAACTTTTCGGGCAGCAGCTTGTTATTCCAGCTCAATCAGCGCCACTACACTATGGCCGCGAATGAATTCCCGCGCTGGAATAAGGCGCGCAATCCGCGCACAGGAAAAAAAGAACCGCTGGCGGGCCTGACCCGTCGCCGCGCCGCCGAGCGCGCGCTGTTTTTGCAGGATGGGATCCCTAATCAACAATCTTGACAGAAAAGAATCGATCTGAGGATATGGTTATGCAGCACGAAACGGGTGATGTGGTACAGACAAAGGACGCCACTTCCGTCCCTGTGACGGGTTTGCTCTCCTTCACGGCTAAGGATGGGACAGAATCGTATGTCGGAATCGCGGGAGAAGAACAAACGGTGCAGGTGGTGACCGCCGCGCAAGTCCTGCCGGTTCAAGGCGCGGATGACATCCAATTCCAGGCTTGAATGCCATGACGCCCTTCCTTGATCCAATCCTCACGCTAAGCAGCCAACTGATCGACCGCCTGTGGCCGAACCCCGAAGACAAAGCCAAGGCTCAGTTAGAGCTATTGAAATTGCAACAGGATGGCACGCTTAAGCAACTGGACGCTGATCTACAATTGGCGCTGGCGCAAAGTCAGACCAATACCACTGAAGCGTCCAGCCCGAACCCCTTTATTTCGGGCTGGCGCCCCTTCGTCGGCTGGGTTTGTGGGGGCGGTCTGCTCTATCAACTGCTGGCGCGCCCCTTACTGATGGGGTTCTCGGGGCATGATTTTCCGGCGTTGGAGTTGGATACGCTCATGACGCTGTTGTTTGGCTTGCTGGGGCTGGGCGCATATCGCACGGCCGAAAAAGTCAAGGGGGTCGCCCGTGGGCAATGAAGAATCTGAGCACTATGTAGAAGGCCAGGAACGCCGTGCCGCCTGGCGGGAATTGCATGCGCTAGTGCTCGAAATCCAGCACGAGTTCGATAAGCGGATCAGCATCGTAGAAGTGCGCATGAACGGACAGGATGATCGTCTGGGGAACATCGAGGCTGATTTGCGCGAAACTAACCACGGGGTCCAGCGCGTGTTGCAGGTACTGACTTCGCATGTGGAACAAGAACAAAAAGAGCGGGGCCGGCTATTGCTGGGCGTCATCGCGACTCTGCTGTCTATGCTCGGCTATGCCGGCACACAGTTGTTCCAGTATCTGCTGAAATAACATGCCGCGCGCCCGCCATCCTGATGCGCTGGAAAAAACCTCTGTTGGCACGAGCAGATATAGCAGTGCCTTGCGCAATGAGGTCCGCGCGACCTATGTCCACGGCAACTTGTCTTTTGCTCAAATTGGCGAAAAACTGAATTTACCGCTCCGTACCCTCTACCGCTATAAAGCCCAAGCGCGCGAAAAAGGAGATGATTGGGAAGATGCGCGGCTGTCCGCACTGATCTCCGGGATGGGCTATCAAGCCGCCGTTTCTCAGGTGTTGGAAGGGCTATTGCGGCAGTCGCAATGCGTTATGCAGGCCATCACTGACGACAATACGCTGAGCAGCGAAAAGAAAATGACGATGCTGGCGCAACTGGCGTTTAGTATGAACATGGCCCGCAAGTCCGCCGAAGGGCTGAATCCGAAAATCAATAAGCTCAGCATCGCGCTGGAGATATTGAATCTGTTGACGCGCTATATCCGCGATCATCACCCCGAACATGTGGCGACATTTTTGGATATTTTGCAGCCATTTGGCGCGGACTTGCGGAAACGCTATGCCTAGACTGTCGACCTCCGCGCTGGAATTCCAGGCGCAACTGGACGCGCTGGCCGCCGATTTGCGCCTGCATATCGAAACCGATTGCCACGCCTTCCCGCTCGACGCCGCTGCCACCCTGGCCCGCCGCACTCGCGTGCTGAGCGGCGCGGACGGCTTCCGCTTCTTCTGCCAAACGTACTTCCCCCACTACTGCACCGCCGCGCCGGGCGTATTGCACGAGTTTCTGTTTGTCGCATTGCCCGCCCTGGTGGACGATCCGCGCGGACGTAAATTGGCGCTGGCGGCGCCGCGTGGCGAAGCCAAGAGCACCATCGCCACTCAATTGTTTACGCTTTGGTGCGCCGTCACCGCCCGCAAGCCCTACATCGTCATCGTCATGGACGCGTTGGATCAGGCGCTGCCGATGCTGGAAGCGATCAAGGCCGAATTGGACAGCAACCCCCGGCTGCAACAGGATTTCCCCGAAGCCTATGGGCAGGGGCGGGTGTGGCAAGCGCGCGTCATCCTGACCGCCCACAACATCAAGATCGAAGTGTTTGGCAGCGGCAAGCGAATGCGCGGCCTGCGCCACGGCCCGCACCGGCCCGGGCTGGTGCTGCTGGACGACCTGGAAAACGATGAAAACGTGCGCAGTCCTCAGCAGCGCGACAAGCTGGACAACTGGCTGAAAAAGACCGTGCTCAAGCTGGGCGCGGCGGACGACAGTCTGGACGTGGTTTATATCGGTACGCTGTTGCACTACGATTCGGTGCTGGCGCGCACTCTCAAGCGCCCACTTTGGGAAAGCCATACCTTCCGGGCGATGCTGGACTGGCCGCAGCGGCTGGACCTGTGGGAGCAGTGGGAAGAATCGTTGCTGAACGAAGGGGAAGAAGCCGCTGACTCGTTCTATAGCGCGCGCCGCGCCGAGATGGACGCCGGGGCGCGAGTCAGTTGGCCGGCGGCCCGCCCGCTGCTGGCGCTGATGAAAGTCCGGGCCCGCGACGGCCACGCCGCCTTTGATTCCGAACTGCAAAACGATCCACTCAACAGCGAAACCGCCCTGTTCGGGCAGATTAAGTTCTGGGTAGAAGACGCGCGCGACTGGCTCTTTTTCGGAGCGTGCGACCCCAGCCTGGGCAAGTCCGGCGCCAGTCGCGACCCTAGCGCCATCCTGGTCGGGGGCTACAGCCGCGCCACCGGGATTCTGGACGTGATCGAAGCGCGCATCGCCCGCCGCCTGCCCGACCGCATCATTGAAGACATCATCAGCCTGCACGCCCGCTATCATTGCCTGGTCTGGGGCATTGAAGCCGTGCAGTTCCAAGAATTTTTCCGCACCGAGCTGGTTAAGCGCAGCGCCGCCCGCGGCCTGCCCGTGCCCGCCCGTCCCCTCGTGCCACACGCCGATAAGCTGCTGCGCATCGAGAGTTTGCAGCCGCATATCGCCAATGGCCTGATTCGGCTGCATTCCAGTCAAGCCGTCCTGCTGGAGCAACTGCGGCATTTCCCCGCCGCCGATCACGATGACGGCCCGGATGCGCTACATATGCTCTGGACGTTGGCGCTCGGTTCGGGCGCATGGCTGGGCGCGGTCCAGACCACCGGCGAGTTGCAGGGCGCGACGGTCGGCTGGGGCAGCGTGTCCGGTGCTTATGCGGATTGGGCAGGATATTGAGGTCCCCTATGCGTAAACGCCATCCGCCGTTACGGCCTGTTAAAGCGCGCGTTAACGCGGCCTTTGCAGCGCCTGCCGCGCCCGTGCGGGATGAAATCGCCAGCACGGCCGATGGCCGCGACATCACGCGCGGCTATGTTCGGCCTGATCTGCGCCTCTCGCCGCAAGACACGATCCTCAACACGGCGACCTACCGCAATCTGGCGGGTTATGACCTGTTCCGCGACCTGTTGACCGACTGGGCGGTGTTTTCAGCGTTGCAACAGCGGCGACTGGCGCTGGTGTGCGCCGAAACCGAGGTCATCCCCGGCGGAGAGCGGCGCGCAGACAAAAGCGCGGCGGCGTTTATCGAGCAGACGCTCAAGCACATCGGCTGGGATCGTGTCAGCGCCCTCATGCACTACGGCATTTATTATGGCCTGGGCGTGGCCGAATGCGTGTGGGAGACGGATGGCGCGCAGATCATTCCCGCCGCGATCAGGGTGCGCGACCGTCGCCGCTTTGGGTTTGATGGCGCGATGCGGCTGCGATTAGCGACCGCCGCGAACGCACAGCCGGGCGAGCTGCTGCCCGAGCGCAAATTCTGGGTGTTTCAGACCGGCGCGGATCATAACGATGATCCTTACGGGATCGGCCTGGCGCATTGGCTGTATTGGCCAGTGACCTTTAAGCGCGCGGGCGTCAAATTCTGGCTCGTTTCCGCCGAAAAGTTTGGCAGTCCAACAGCCACTGGATTTTTCCCGCCAGGGACTCCGCCCGAAGATCAAACCAAATTATTGACAACGCTGAATAAAATCCGCACGGATGCCGGCCTGATTTTGCCGGATGGGATGCGGGTCGAATTGCTGGAAGCGAAGCGGACCGCCGGTGGTGATTATGCCGAGTTGTGCCGTTACATGGATCAGGCGATCAATCGGATCATCCTAAGTCAGTTAGCCGCGACGGATTCGACCGCCAGTAAATTAAGCGTCTCAAGTGATGAGCCGGCGACCTGGCAGCGGCTCATCAAGGCCGACGCCGACCTAATTTGCGAGACGTTTAATGAGACTGTCGTGCGCTGGCTGTGCGACTGGAATTTC
>Ga0302243_1001807_pt1 | contig 13558 bp, 18 predicted proteins | sample AAG_UR_Met_MG_FD_193514 | JGI IMG/M metagenome (GOLD analysis project Ga0302243, IMG submission 193514) | Enriched activated sludge microbial communities from anaerobic digester in WTTP, New Holstein, Wisconsin, United States - AAG_UR_Met | ecosystem: Engineered > Bioreactor > Anaerobic >... | reverse complement strand
TGAGGTAAAAGAAGATGGCAACAGTAGTGAATAAAGGATTGGAGATGATTGCCAAGCTCATCGGCGGCGTTTCTACAGATAAGATGCAGTATGTCGCACTTGGTTCCGGCACTACAGACGAGGCAAACGATCAAACAGCTCTAGTTGCAGAGATAACTACAAACGGAGGGCAAAGGGCGGCAGGCACATGCAGCTACGAGCCAGACTACAAGTTCAAGGTGACAAAAACATTCTCTTTTACAGGCACTCTTGCAATAAATGAGATTGGTATTTTTGATGCGGCGTCTGGCGGGAACATGCTCCTTAGGGGAAAACTCTCAGCAACTAAGAATGTAGGCGACGGTGACTCCCTTCAGGTGAATGCAACAGTGACATTTGCAAGGGCTGCCTAAGGGGAGATATATGGTCGAGATACTTAAAATTGAGAAGGTCTTAACAGAAAAAGAAGATGTCTCAGACTTCGTCAAAATAACTTTTAGGACAGATCTGGGGAACATCCAGACGACAAGATACCCCATACAAGACGTCTCTGACGAGGCCAAGATGAAACAGTTTGTCTACGAGAAGGCCAAGTTCTTCGATACTAAGGACAGCTTTTCTCCAATCAATGAAACGATAGTAATCTCTGAAGAGGATGTAAAACCGGAAGAGCCGGTCCAGACCGATGAGCAGAAGTTCCTAAATGCTGTCCCAGAGCTTGAGCAGTGGAAACGCTATCTTGAGATGGGGCTCATCACAGACTCCCAATATTCCTCAAAGTTAAATGAAGTAAAAAAACTCATTCCGTCTGGCTATTTTGATATAGGCCTTACAAAAGAATAGACTGGAGCGCAAGATAGATGGCCTTTGCATACTGCCGTGAAATCACCTTAAATGCCGATGCCTACATATCAGCGGCAGTATCCAATTACCCAGTCTTCATTAAATTCAACTCTGCCGACCATCCCAATTTGTTTGAGGGCGACGACGGGGACAGCGTACGCTTCACAAGCGATGCCGATGGGGCAAATCAGCTTGCGCATGAGTGCGTAGCATTCTCTAGCTCTGAGGCCATATTTTATGTAAACTGCGACCTCTCCGCTTCAGGAGACACTACAATATACTTCTGGTATGGCGACACCTCAAACTCCGGAGAAGAAAACAAGCCCGGGACATGGTATGCAGGGTACAGCATCCACCATTTCCAGGACACTCTTTCTAGCAGCGTATCAGGCGGCTACTCCTTCTCCATGGTCGGAAGCCTATCTTACTCAACAAATGGAGTAAGTGGAAAGGCGCTGACAGGGTGGAGCTCTTCTAACTATCTTACAGCCTCCAGCTGCGGATCCATATACAATAAGGCCTACTCGACAAGCAATGCCGACTCGGCCATAGTTATGGCAAAATCTGCATCCGACAAGGTAACGTTCTACGGGGGGAATACATCATGGAATGGAAGAGGGCCAAAGATGTATTCACAGGGAGGTGCAGATGTATATGGGCTTTCTAATTATTACTATACTGCAATAGGGCTTAATAATGCCAATACTAACTGGGTGCTGTGCATGGCCGTCCTTGACGGCGGAACTGCCCGACATTACAGATATAACAACAGCGCCGGATATGCGACAAACTCCACTACAACAAAAACTTCCTATTCCTATGCAGACAGGGGCATAATAGTGGGGAGATGCTATGCCCCAAATAATCTTGGTTCTAGCGATCTAATTGATTTCATTTGGATATTCACAGACGCCAAATCTCCCGATTACTTCAAGGCTGTATATAACAATCATATCGACCTTTCGTCTTTTGTTTCTATTGGAAGTGAAGAAGCTCTTGGAGGAACGGAATACGAAGAATCCTTAACAGGAGCTGTTTCGGCATCAACTTCCCTATCGCCTATCCAAACTCTAGTAGAGAGAATAGCAGGTTCAGTTACATCCTATCCCGTACTTACTGCAGCGCCTATTTACATAGAAGATCTCTCTTCTGTAATTTTACTTTCACCTTCTCTGCAGACAACTGCCAATTATTCTGTTACCCTGCAATCTCTACTATCCGCATCAATAGACCTAGAGAACATTACAGATTACGTTTCACATATATCTTCTGAAGTTGAAATTTCTCCTTCAGTTCATACCTTCCAAGAAGTATTTGCAGAGGCAAATGTTTCAGCACATGCCGGAGTGCTATCAGGCCTTGCATATACAGAAACTTTGGAAGGGAATATCGCTCTGCTATCAGACATAGGCTCTCTCTTAGTTGATATTGAGATTTTAGATGCAGAGGTCAGCGTTTTCCCAAGCAGATTATATGCGGGGTTTGAGGGGATTGGGACTTCCGTTACAGTTACGCCTTCCCTATCAGTTGTGAGCACCGGGAGCACCGTCCTTTTCTGGTCGATAGAGGTTGATGGAGATATTCTCGAAGAAATTTACGATCTGGAATACGCTAAGTTCACCGATGAAAAGGGAAAGCGATCAGACTACTTTGAGATAGCCCTTGACAATCGAGATGGCTCGATTTCAGACAGATTTGAAGTGGGGGATCATGTCTACCTATACCTTGATGAAAACGAACCCCCGAAAACAAGAGTATTCCATGGCCTTATCACTGGGATTGATTTTGAGATAGATTCGTGGGGCCATAACAAGCTGATCCTCACAGGAGAGGATTACGGCTCAGTTAGATTTGGCCAGACTGTCATCTCAGGTGCAGAAAACTATTCTAACATGACTGCAACAGATATTCTAAAAGACGTAATCTTTAGGTATTGCCCAGACATAACAACAAACAATCTTGAGGCTTTCTCTGAGGAGATACCTTTCATCTCATTTGCCTGGGAGTATGTGTCACAGGCTATAGATAAAATTGCAAGGCTTGTTGGCGCAGATTACTATGTTGATGAAGACGATGACTTCCACTTCTATGATCCATCGGACCTTGAAATCTCGCACTCTCTTGCCTCTTCACAAATTCTGAATGCTAAGATAAAGAAGGACTCTTCAAAGTTCTTTGACCGGGTGTTTGTGGTCGGGGGAAAACAAGGATTCTTAGACCAGAGCCAAGCAAGCACAACAACAGAAGTTTCTTTGCATGACAAATACTATGCCTCGTCTTTTACACCAACAAAAACAAATGTTCTTTACATTGAAGCTTATATCAAGAAGATCGGAAATCCTCTTGACGCTTTTAGATTCATGATCTTGGAGGATAACTCTGGCCCTAAAGGCGCCATAGTTGGATTTGGTTCAATACCTGCAAAAAACACTTCAACAGATGGCTCGTGGGTAAAATCGGATTACATTGACGTGCAGCTTGACACGACAAAACTGCACTGGATCGTCTTCCAGAAATACGGCACTTCAACAGACACATACAAAGTGGCGCATGACAACACGACTGCAAACGGCCACAGGTATTCCAGTGACGGATCTTCCTGGACGAACGGCACAGGGAAATGTGCATTCAAAACTTACTATGGGGTACAGATCGTCAAAGGAGCATCCGGAACTAAAATGTTTGATAACTATACAGATATACCAATCGTTGATTTTTCAATAAAGGATACAGATACTGCGTTGATGCTGGCCCAGCAAAAGATCGTTGAATATGCCCTGAAGAACTCCTCAAAAATTGAAATCAATCCACCTGGCAAGAGGCTCAGAGCAGGAGAGGTGATATCAGTTTCAATCCCTGGAGTAAATCTGGAAGATCAAACAATACTTTCAGTTTCATATGAAATCAATGACCCGCATATCGCAAAAGTTAAGCTTGAATGCGCGGCCGCAGAGGACTTCTACTCGGCATTTGCAAATCTCTTTGCAGAGCTTAGAAGATTAAAAGTTGAGAATGTGCTTCAGCTGCAAGAGACCTCAACTGATTACAAGGAAGTAGTTGAAACCCCATCAATAACGCTTGCTGAAACTATAATTGAGTCTGGAACAGGATACACTGCAAAGTTTGATGACGGGAAATCCAAATGGGACGTGAGCAAATGGACATAACTGAATTTATCAGAGGAGATAAGAATCCCTATATTGGAAAATTTAGGATTGATGAATATAATATTGAGCGTGACAAGATCATACGAGGTTCATGGCAAAAGAATCTAATCACAAACAAATTGAAAGCTGCACTTGCTGACGTGCTTACGGGAGAGTATGATGCCGATAAGCACGTTATTGGAAAACTTGCAATAGGGACAGGCGTAACTGCACCGACATCGGCAGATCTTTCACTTGCCAGTCAATTAGGGCCTTTGAAGTCCTATGTGCCAAACAGCCTTCACAATAACACCTATTCGAACAAGGCTGAAGCGACCTATTATTTTGACAGTGCAGAATCAAGCTATTATGGCACATGGGCTGAACTTGGATTATATGCTTCCAATCAAACTGATCTTCTAACACGCTCATTAATCTCACCAACTAAAACTTTCGACAACACAAAAACGATGACTGTATATTATGTGATAGAATTTTAGGAGAATAAATATGACATTTACTAAAAAAGTAGCAGCCGGACAGGACATCGCCTCGGCAGATTTCAGGCAGTACTTTGGGGATTTCTTTTCTGAAGGGATCAAAACTGGGTTTACTGTTTCCGTTGAAAGCGGCTTATCTATTAACATTGCAGCCGGTATAGCCTATGTTAAGGACACCAATGATGGCATGTACAGGATTGTTTCTGATTCAGTTGAATCCCTGACTGCAACAGCGAGCAGCACAAACTATGTTTATCTGCATTCTGACAACGGATCTAATTGGCTAACAATCTCAACATCAGCAACAGTGCCTGATGATGCGATGCTCCTTGCTACAGTCGTTGCAGGGGCAAGTTCAATAACTTCTGTTACAAATGTAACTTCGGGACTGCCCTCATACGTCCCTCCAGGAGTTATAGTCGCATGGTCAGGCGTCCTTTCTAGCATCCCATCAGGTTGGCTACTATGTGATGGGAACAACGGGACGCCCAATCTGATTGACCGCTTCCTTCAGGGCATAACAACTTCTTCAACAGACCCAGGGACAACTGGGGGCAGCCATACAAAGACCGTAAATGGATCCTGGACTTTTGCAGGGGACACAACTACAAGAGTGGCAGGATTTACAATTGATATCAGGCCAAAGTATTACGAAGTGGCATGGATAATGAAGGCATGAGGGAATACTACTGTTTTAGGTGTGGGAATGTGCTGGCTAGGCCAATCGAGCTTACTGCAAGTTACTGCTATGATAAAAAAACTGAGAAGACTTTTTTAGTTTGCAAGAAATGTAGGAAAAAGAAGGATAGAGTTATTTGGTAATATTTGTATAATCTCTTTATTCAACAACTCTTACTCCACTCATCCCACATAATTTCTAATAAATCATCTGTTTTAATTAACGTGATTTTATCGGGTCTGCCGCTTCTTTGATAAATTTTATATCTAGCCTCTCTAACGTTAGTGACAAGACTGTCCATCGCTACAATTCTTGGGATAAGATCAATCAAATCTAAACGTTTTACAATCAAAAACGATTCTTTCTTTTCGAATGCTATAATATCAGATTTGCCCCCGTATAGCCAACCTTGATCATAGTTCCTGACTCCATGCAATTCGATCCAGACCCAGTCATCTTGAACTTTAGAGTCTTGTCTCGCTAATCTTTTCATTGACTTTACTTCAACTTTATATGATTCAATACCTTTTTTGATTAATCTATCCCAGTGCTCATTCATGTCTTCAGAGCTTCCAGCATTCTTTACGTGCCACCCTCTTGATTGAGCAATTTTGTCAAAAATGTCTTGAGCATTTAATCCAATTTCAAGGCAATCTTTATTATCATACTGATTTCTTTCCATATCCTCAACTTTTGTCTTTGTATTTCTTTATTATAGTAAGTATCTCCGAAAACATTTTTTCAGTTTCTTTGTCTTGATATTCTTGGGCCTTTTTAATCATAGTATTGCAATATTTGTTTAGAAAATCAGTCGTACCATATCGTTTCTTCATAAGATTGTGTTCGCTACATAAAGTCTGTCCATTCTCAAATGTAGGGAGGCCACCTAAATTTTGAGGCTTTATATGATCGGCATGAATTTCATAACCATTATGGGGGCCATTTCCACAAACTACACATTTGTAATTATCTTTTTTGAAGATCCTCTCTTTCACTTCAGGAGTAAAAGGATCTGTCATATTGGGCCCTACATAACCAGGGCTCCTTTTATAAACGCCCTTTCTTACTTTAATAAGCCAGCCTTCTTGATAAAGAGTACGTATCATTCTCCAAGGATCCCTGGCCTTAGGGTAAGTTATATTAACATAATCAACAACATCGTCATGTTCTATTTCTTGATTAGGATGTGCTTCAAAATATTCAATTATTAATTCACGAATAGTTTTAATTTTCATATAAATTAATGGGATTAGTTGGAATATAAAATTATCCAAATAAATTTATTTAAAAGAAAGTCTAATGTCTTCTTTTTCTGTTCTTATTGCAATAATCGAATAAAGGCCTATTATACCCTCTATAAGGCCAATTTTGTATACTTCAAGATTTCTTAATTCTTCATTATTTTCTACCTTCGTCTTGACTAAAATATCCCATTTTCCCGATATCTCAAATACTTCTAGTATTTCATCAATCTTTGCAAGTTCTTTAGATATACGATCTATGTCTTGGATATTCCTTATAGATATTCTAATCCAAGCTGTGATGGGCAAGCCACATTTATTTGCATCAAGCAAGGGTAATATTTCTAGGATAACTTTCTCTTCTTTTAATCTTCTTACTCGATCATAAACAGTTGATTGTGCAACTCCCAATCTATTTGACAGTTCTTTGTAGTGAATTATTCCATTTTGTTGAAATTCTTTTATAATTGCAATGTCTAATTCGTCAAGCTTTTGTATGATTGGATTTTGGATATTAACACCGCCCATCTTATGTTAATCAATTATATAAATCTATTATCTCACTTATAATCTATTTGAAATAGAATACGAATATAGTCTTACTAATGGTCTTGATAGATAATAATTGTAAACTGAGATTTTTTTAATCACATCTTCGCTAAAACTTGGAGCGATTATAACAGGGATTACTTTCATGTAATCATAAGAATATTCTCTTCCAACGAATTCTTTCAATTCCTCTATAAATCTGAATAATTTGCTGGTATCAATCTCAACATCATGTTTTTTAATAAAAAAACTTCTAGTGTGAAATCTCCAATTATTCGATTCATCTGTCATATTTTCTTTTATTTGTGTAATTTCTGGGGTTATACTATTCACCATATTATTGTAAGTAAAAGATGATACTTCCTCACCTAAGATCTCATTAAAATCATTAAATTGACCAATGGCATTTATTTTTACTGATGGAATGTTAATATGGAATAAATCTTGTATCTCATAAGATTCACCAAAGTGGACATTACTATTATGATCCCAACTAAAATTTATACATTTAATACCATCAAATATTTTCATTTCATTAAGTTGATTAATGGCATACCTGACAAGATCCGAGCATTTGTTGAACATTATTCCTCCTATAATTCTATCCCTCATAGGATCAACTAATGACTTTTGTTTAAATAAATCAAGATATGTTAACAACTGTTTTAGATGCTCTTCATTGAAAGTGACTACACCACTTTTTGCTTCGATAATATAGTAAATTCTGCCATTTTCTATTTTTGATATACATAGTAGATCTATCAATTTCCTTGTGGTCTGTGCAACAAATGTTTCATTCATATAATCTATCACATTTCCAAATATATTATTTAGTACAGGATCTCTACTTTTTAGTTTTGAAAGAAATATGGCTTTTACAGAATTCTCAATAGAATTAACTTTTATGATTTTGTTTTCTATTGGAATGGGGGAGGCGGGATTATAAGGCGTAAAATTTACTAGATTACCTTTCTTATAATCTCTCAAAAGTAGTTCCGTTATAGACTTAGCATCATCCATTGATATCTTTCTAACGGCCCTTCTTTCCATATTTCTTTCGTTCTCAAGAGTTGCAATGGACCATATTTTTCTGCTCTCAATCTCCCTATATAAGTCTGAAACATAGATATGTGAATCATTTGAACATAGATTGCTGTATGTGGGATGTGGTTCAAAAAGAAATCTAAATGGAAAGTTTTCATCATCGTTATCCCAAATTTTGTTAGATTCATAAAAAGCTTGACTTCTGGCTTGATATACTCCATGTATTGAACTGTCTTCGTCTGTTTCTTTTTTTACTATGTGAAAGAAAATTATGTCTCCGTTATTTATCGAGACAAGATCTCTAATGACTGACATTAAATCGCAATCTCTTAAGGATCCTGTAAAATCTGGTTTTTTTTCTCTATTCCCATATACTCCTTTTGTTCTTGAAACATTCCAATCTTTCTCAGAAATTTGACAGATAAAAGCTCCCATGTTGAAAATTTTACATAAAAGTATATATTCTTTACTCAAAATTCAATTATTTGAATAATAAAAAAAGAGCTATATCTCTGCCGTATATTCTTTTATTATATCTTCAATTGTAAGTTGCCCTATATTGGCCTCTTTAGTAATTCTTTTTTTTGCAATATCGCAATATTTACCATCAATCTCTACTCCAATTCCTTGCCTCTTTAGTAATTCACAAGCAACTAAAGTAGTTCCGCTTCCAAGAAATGGATCAAGAATAGTATCGCCAACATAACTGAACAGTTTGATGCATCTTTTTGGCAGCTCAAGAGGAAAGGGGGCAGGATGACCAATTTTCTTTTTACTTTCACCTTGGAAGGTCCAAACACCATTTGTCCAATCCATGAATTCGTTTCGTTCTATATCCTTTTCTTTTCCTTTTCCTTCTTTTTTCCATATTTTTTTATATAAAATTACTATCATCTCTACAGGGGCTATAACGTAGGGGGCAGAAGGACTCATCCATGAACCCCATGCAGTTCGACGAGAAATATTTTGTTCATTCCAAACAATGGTACTATGATATTCCCATTTTGTTTTTTTAGCTATTGTGACTATGTCGGCATAAATACTTTTTTGCCCACCTTTATTTTTATCTAAAGGGATATTAAGACAGAATCTACAGTCATCTTTTGCTAATTTATAAGATTTTGATAAGTACTTTTTAGTAAATTCTAAATAAGTGGAATAGGGCATTTTATCATCATGGGAGTTATAAGAAATATCAAGATTATAAGGTGGTGAAGTGATAATAAGGTCTATGCTTTTATTGGGTATGCAATTAGTAGTAAGAAAATCATCATTATAAATCTTAGAGTAATCAGAGGAAAAAAATAATTTTTCGTTATCAATACCCATAAACCATATTTATGCGCTGAGTATTTTAATCTTACGATTGGCCTTTCATTAATATAGGGTCAACATAAAACAATTTACAAACATAAGGAAAAGAGCGTACCTGCCTTATTTGATCTTATTCATTTTTTATTTCTATTTTTATTACATCCAAAATTATCGTATCCGTCCTTATCATATCCCTCTTTGTCAAAGCCATTGTATCCATATTTAGTTCCATTCCGGTGAAGGCCCTTAGCATCAAATCCTTTTTTGTCGTAACCTTCTTTGTCAAAGCCATCTTTGTCCCGGCCATACCTATCATAGCCCCTTCTATCATAACCATATTTATCGAATCCCTTGTCGTCATACCCATCTTGATCAATATTTTGAAAGTTAAATTTCCTGCCAGTGTATTTATGGATTCCATTTTTATTGAATCCGTTTTTATCAAAGCCTGCTTTGGAATATCCTTCTCTATTGTAGCCTTCTTTGTCAAACCCCTGCCTATCATAGCCTTCTAAATCGTAGCCACCCTTATTAAATCCGTCTCTTGTGTAGCCTGATCGATCGTATACTTCTGTATCATTAATAATCTCTAAATACACGCTGCATATCGGGCATCTTTCTAGATCCATGACGAATTTAATACCGCAGCTTGGGCATTTCTTGCCTAATATTTCGGACATGATGAATCTTCTCTTGTGATTGAATTAGAGATAATACCTATAAATTACTTTTTATGGTATTGGCAACGCTTCTGTATGGGTGTAAAATATCGTCTTAAATTAATCCAATTGATTTCCCTTTCAATCTTTTCTTATTGTAAATGCCGTAATTAAAATTAATTCAGTTCTGTTTCCAAAAAAGATAATTATCTTCAAAATAATAATTGCATTGTAATCCCAATGCCATAAAATGCCCTATAAATCCCTTTATTCTTAAGTTACCAAATTGCTATGAGGGCGTATAGCTGGTAATCCGCCCTCCAAAAAGGTGCATCATAAATTAATATCATATTAAATAATCTTTCCTTGTAAACTTTTTAATACTTTTTTTGCTTCTTTTTTATCTAAAAAATTCCAATTAATAGATTGTCTTTGTCTTTCTGAAATATCATCTTCAAATTCAAATAATATTTTTTCCTTACCAATAGGTGTTTTATGATTAAACCTGCCAATTAAAATTAAATCTGGTATATTTTCCCCAAACTCACAACCTTTATTTCTATGCTTACAATAAAGACAAATTTCTACCATCGCATTCATTTCAATCCCTGTTAATTCTCTACATTAGTATTCAATTTTTTATTTTACAATCATATAACTCTATGTGGGGATAATTCTCAGTTAGCAATAAATAGCATAATTAACTCACTTGATTCCCTTTTCAATCTTTTCTTATTGCAAATGCCGTAATTAAAATTAATTAAGTTCGGTCCCTAAAAAAGACATTTATCTTCAAAATAATAATTGCATTAAAATCTTAATCTACTAAAATGCCCCGTAAATCCCTTTATTCTTGTGTCACCAAACTGTTATGAGGGCTTATAGCTTGTAATCGCCCTCCCTAAAAGGTGCATCATACATGGCCTATGAGGAAATAAAACAAGAAATATGCAGCAAACACGGGATCTCAATAAACGAGCTCTCCCGACTAGTTTGTCTAAAACAAGATGAAAAGGGGGTGACAGAAAAAAGTGCATTGGATCTAGTAAAGCTAGATCTAGAGAAGAAAAACTCTATTCTTAACAGGCCAAGCAAGTCTTTCGTAGACAGCGTGAATGCGGAGGAGTGGCTTGTCGACTATGCAAAGAAACACCATCCAGAAGATCCTGACTGGCACAGGAACGCCATAGAAAAGGAGTACAAGGGCGGAATGTATGGCATTCAGGAAGAGGACGCAGTAAGGCTTGCGGCTATGTCCTACGGTTGGAAGCCTGAAGGTGAAGAGCATCTAGAACATCCTTGGCACGAGCTGGACTGCCTATCGGAGAAATCGCTATCCAAAATGATCATAGACGGCCGTATTGAAAGGCTTACGGCCAGGGTCAATAAACTTAGCACCGAGAAGCCATACGCCTGGGAGCACAAGTACAGGACCCGTTGGAGGGGCGTTGAGCTCACAGATGGTAAGTTTAGCATATGGTTGAACTGTTATGACACCTCTATGTACAGGGCTGAGTCTGGGAGGATAGTCCCGGCAAATCCTATGCTTGAGCGGATTAGGACTCTCGAGAGCAGGTCTCCACTAGTCGGGCTAACGGTAACTGTGACAAAGATTGGCACATGGCGGAACAAGAAAGGGTATTTGAGCTTCTCAACAGGTCCAGAGTCAGAGTTTCTAGTTGTATCGGAGGATTATACCGAAATGAAGATATCCCCAGAACTAGTTGGCGTTGATGCGTAGTGCCGATACCGTCGATATTCCCGCCAAGCCGAGAAGCTAGGCTCATAGGGTTAAAGGGCGAGATCGCTTTCGTCAAGCACTGCAAGGAGAAGGGGCTAAAGTCAAGGCTGACAAAGAACAGGATGCAGCGCTGGGATGTTACGGTCCAGGGAAAGAAGGTTGATGTCAAGACCATGAGGACCTCATTTCCTGTAACTAGCGAGTACAACGTGGACCTCTCAAGCGCACAGGCCTCTCTTGAAAGTGATGTCTACGCGTTTGTCTTCTACAACCAAAGGGAAAGAAGCTTTACAGTTGCCGGGGCGCTACCGAGGGAAGAGTACCTGAAAAAGGCCGCCCTGAAAAGGGAGGGGGAAAAGGAGAGGCGGGGGAACTTCACATACTCCTGCGACACGTTCGTGGTCAAGGTTTCAGACCTTTTGCCGATAGAAAAGATAGTAAAGGCGGGGGCGGCACCTTGATTCCATACTACACTTTGGCCCAGTTTTACTTACACTTTTGCGATTTTGTAAGTAAAATCGGCATAAGTTTACTTACAGCGGCACTTACAAAACACCCCTTTTTTGGCCTTTTTTACTTACAATTTACTTACAAAATGCCATTTTTAGGGCCAGTTTTACTACAGAAAAAAATGAAAAAACAGGTGATTTAGCGTGGGAAAAAGCCAAGTTAGGTACGGTAAGAGGCTCGTCCAGGCATGGGTACCAGAAGGCCTTTTGGAAAGTTCATACACCATATCAATGAAGGGTCCGACTGAGACGATAATAGAGGCCCTTAATTGCTACATAAACACGAACAAATCAGAGCTTGAATTGACGCAGGAAAGATATGACGCCCTTATTTTAGAAGCAACAAGATTAAAAGCAAAGATTGACGAATTAACAAGGATTAAACTCAAAGAAACTAAAAAAGAGATTGACAAAGAGGTTTCTCCTAAAAAAAAGCTAATTGGAAAACTATTGACTGAAGAAGAGCGGCAAAAACGCTGGGAATTTACCATCTGGCCAATCGTCAAGAAGAAGATAACAGAGAACGGAATTGAAAGCGTCCTAAATGACGAGCACACGATAAACAACTTCTCAAGGGCACTTCACATTTCCACTGGAGAATTAAAAGAAAGGATCCGCATTAACTCGGGTGTAGTATAGTATAGTTACTACAAGTAAGTAAAGTAAGTAAGTAGTAAGTAAGGAGGAAAAATTTTGGCAAAAAAAGAATATTTCTACGAGAAGTGGAGCAGTGCAGTCTATACGCTTTCTAGAGAAGAACTATACTACTTCGGAGTCCTCGAACTTTCCAAGCTAATAATCTCAATTGAGAAGGCCATCTCTTGCGCAGATGATTACAGATTTTTGCTTTTATGTTTCGGAGAAGTAGATTCCTCAGACATAGTGGACAAAATAAAGAAAGACTTAATGGGATATCTCCAACGAGTCAAGGATGTGCATAGATTCAAGTCGAATGAAATCAAAAGAAAAGAAAATTTTCTCAAGGGAGTGAATTCTTAGAGGTGGGCACATGGAAAGAAGATACACTGATTTTGAAATGAGGCTAGTTTCATTCTGCGACTCGCATAAAGAGCACCTAGATGATTTGGCAATGTATGATGACACAATGATTCAGGCCATTGCACTAACGCTCAAAAAAAATTCTGAGGATATTAAAAAAGGATTAATAAAAATGCAATAATTTTATTTTTTTTAACAAAAAAGACGTAAGGCTTCTAAATACTATTTCAGTGCCCCGTACGGGATTTGAACCCGTGCCACGGCCTCGAAAGGGCCGCATTCTTGACCGGACTAGACTAACGGGGCGTAACAAACCATTTTTATAAATACTTATAAAACTTTTGGTTATCTACTT
>Ga0302243_1001802_pt1 | contig 13582 bp, 14 predicted proteins | sample AAG_UR_Met_MG_FD_193514 | JGI IMG/M metagenome (GOLD analysis project Ga0302243, IMG submission 193514) | Enriched activated sludge microbial communities from anaerobic digester in WTTP, New Holstein, Wisconsin, United States - AAG_UR_Met | ecosystem: Engineered > Bioreactor > Anaerobic >... | reverse complement strand
CTCGAATGCAGCGGCCGACCCGAAGGCTGGGCAGTAGTGCTTGGAAACCGCACGGCCGATGAACCTCGCATCGACCAGGACCCGGACGTCCGCCAGGCGAAGCGCCCGCTGCTGCTGCCTGATCACCTCGTCGCGAAGGGCTTGGTACATAGCGAGCATAATGAATAGGCGGAAGACAGCATCGTCTTCCCCGAGAGCCAGCGCCTCGCGCGAGATAGCTAACGGTCCAACTTGTGTGGCGTCGCAGTAGAAGGGTCCGTCGCTGGCTCCCGTGACACGCTTATAGACGGATCTGAAGTATCACTGCGTGATCTCGCACATACCCGTAGACGCGTGGTGCCGCACCGTCCCGCGCATGTTCCGCGGGTCAGCTGTGGGGACGCGCCGCTTCAACTCCATCTTCGCAGCTCCTCTTCTTCCGTGTTCGCCTTCCTACTCCTCCAGTGGCTCCTGGTGGTTAACAGCCATAGACGCAATGGTGTTTTCCAGAATATACTGCAGCATGGTGGTCGGTGCACGGAGTGCCAAGAGGAGACCAGTAGATGCCCCAGTCGAAGTCAGTCAAGATCCCTTTCGCGGACTTCCCCGCGAAGGATTCCGACTGGACGGAAACGCATTGGCGCCAGATGATCAACTGGTTCATCGATTCCGGAGTACTCACTGCTCGCGAACTTGCGTCGTTGATGCTAGGACACCTCAACCCGTCTCAGGTGGGCACGTCGATCGCGTCGAAGCCAACCTTCCAGGCTCACTTCCCTCCGCGGGAAATAATGCGGGCCGTGATCCAATGGCACTTTAAACAGACGGGCAAGTGTGCCGACTGTGGAACTCGCCTCGAACTCCAAGCCGACCACGTCATCACTCGCGAAGCAAAGGGGGACGACGCAGATAGGCTGGAGAACATGACGCTGCGCTGCCGCCGGTGCAACGTCATTCGACGTCCATCTCATAAGCACGGCGGAAAGACATTTCTCACTGCAGAAGCCGCGCTGATGTGGATCTTGTTCGTGAAGAGGCCCGGCACCTATCAAGAGTTCGAATCGATGTGCCGTGAGTACGGTATGACGATGGCCAACATCAGATTCCAGGAAGCTTGGGCAATGGCACACTGGTTGTCGCGCGAGGGGCGGTACTCCATCGACAGAAACTCGGAACTCTAGATCTAGACCGGTCGTGATCAAAACAGAGCAAGCTGGCAGCTTTGCGGACGTTCTGCTTCTTGGTGGCTCTCCGCACGCATTCGAAGGCCCAGTCTGCAGTACTCCTCAGATCGCTCGACGCACACTGAGCGAATACCGTGGCGCTCTGCAACCCGCCCTGTCGTAAGGCTTCCTCCGAATGGGTCTAGCACGACCGAGCCGGCCGGAAGGTGAGCAATCAGTAGCTCTGGAATCGCATCCGGGAACGGCGCGGTATGCCCATGGGTATTCTCGCCCCGAACCATCTTCATCACGGGCTGCTGTCTGAGGACGCGGCCAACCAGGGAGTCTGGTGTTTGTTCCCCGTTTCGGCCTCTGCCATTTCCATTCTTCACAGGCTTCCTGAAGACCAGGATGTGCTCCCAGCAGTTGAATGGTGCCTGGTAGTACGGTGAGAAATTCCCTGCGTTGAATCCCCTCTTGCCTTCAATGTCGCCTTTGTCCCATGCGATGTTCCCGAGCAGTTCAAAACCAATATGCCGAAATAAATCCACTGTGTATGCCGACAGCACCATACGGCGCTGGCCCATCGCCGAGAACACTATCGTGTTCTCGTTGTCGAAGTAGTCAAAGATGTTGTACAGGTAGAGGGCACCTGGCCGAAGTGTCCTGTAGACCTCCGCGTTGATGTTCATCATGTCGTGTAAGTGGCAGTACATGTTGGGCCACTGTGCATAATCCCGTGCGTTGTAGTACGGGGGAGACGTCACTGCGCCATCGAACTGCTCAGGGGGTAGGGCCTGAAGTACAGCAGCTGAATCCCCGAGAAGAACCTGGAAGCTCTCGTCGCCGAGATTGCGAATCGGTGCCGGGCTCGTTGCGGGACTACAGACGTACCTCTTGAAGAACGGCCCATTCCAGAAGGTATGCTCCTGCGGAATTAGCCTGATCGGGTGGTGTGTCACCTTTCGTCCGAGGTCAGCAGCGTCGAACGAGGGCCAGTTGTAGATGTGAAGAGTATCCCCGTGCATCGAGTAGTGGCGGACTAGCATCTCGACAACCTCGCGGTCCGAGACGCTGGTCACGACATCGCGGGTCCATCGACGCACACTGTCGACTGGGATTTCATTGCGGTCGTCGTAGATCGCCTGCTGCATTGCCAGCCCGCGAAATGAGTAACGCTTTCCTCGGTTGTACTTGCTCCGATCGGGACACAGGACGTTGTTACACTCCCAGCTGCGCACTCCTAGACTCGGATAGGAATTGCCCTGCACGTTGGCGCTTCGACAGGTTGGGCAAGGAACGGGCGACTCGTCTCTCTCATTCTTCTGGAAAACCAGCAGGAAACGCTCAATCTGATTGTCGTCGTTGGAGAGAACAAAGCAGTCCCGGTACGTAAGCCCTTCGTTGACTAGCTCAAAGTGGGCTGCGTCAACGTCGATACCGGGGATGTGGCTCTTCGTCTCGTCTCGCACGCGTTCCCAACGAAAGTACGCCTTCTTCAGCGGCGATTCGCGGTGCTTCTCTGCGAAAAGAATTGCGTCGGCAGCGACCTCCCATTCGATGCTGCGCCCGTTCAATCGTAGCGGCTCGATGAGGATGGCGAGGAATCCGTAATTATTGATCCTCGTGTAGATGGTGTCGATAAGGTGCGACACCGCCCCGCGGATTTCGCTGGCTGTCGTAGTGTGCTCGATGGACTCCGCAGTGAGGCGTACGACGTGCAGGGCGCTGTCCCGGCTAAACAGGTGCGGTGCGCGAGCATGGAGCTGCTCCCAGAATGACTCACGATAGCCATCGTCGCTAAAGGCCGGATCGAAGAAGCGGTGCATCTCCTTTTGTGGCAATGACACCCACATGAACGCGCTGAACAGGGCCTTTACGATCTCGCCCTCAATGTCGCGTTCCCCTTTGTCCCTACGAAGCTTCGTTGGCTCTTCGCACTCGCTGACCAGATGCTGCAAGGTGTGTTCTTCCGACACGGGGAGGAAATGACGCAAGACCCGGTCTTGGACATTGTTCGGGACGCCGCGGTTTATAAGTACAGACTCAAGCAGATCTCGGTCTCGAAGGTCAAAGGCTCGCTGGATCTGGCATTTCTGATGATAGTGGAATGTGAACCCGGCCCCCGCTGCTTCCGCGTAAAACCTGGCAAGACCCTTGCTGTTGAGGCGAAACTTCCAATTGGAATGGGCCAAGAACTCGCGCCGCCGCTCTTGAAGCGGACGAATCCCATGCGAGCCGAGATAGGCAATGAGACGTTCCAACTCCCGTCTGTATTCTTCATCGAACGAGGGGCGCAGTCCGGTGATCTCGACAAACTCCGCGACGAAATCACTATAGGCCCAGCCGCGCTTGCCGCCATTAAGTGAGGACTTGCTCATTTACTTCTTCTCCAAGCAGGGCAATACTGAGCGCCTTGCACTATTCTTGTGCAGCGCCACACGGCGCGCGGTTGCCAACAGTGGACCAGAAAATCGACGGAGCAGACCTACCACGACCCCGTGGACAGCAACTCCATCCTCTCCCACCGGAATGGCAGAGAACGCCGGATTGTCGGGAACGAGCACCGCGCGCCCTTCTTCAACACGAAGGCGCTTGAGCGTGGTGCCTCCCTCAAGACTCGCTACCACAATATCGTTGTTACCCGCAGAGGTCTGTCGTCGGACAACAACAACATCGCCGTCTAGAATGCCGCTGTCGCGCATGCTTTGCCCGGAGACACGCAGGGCGAAGAGCTTGGACGACCGCCCCCAGTCGGATGGCGCTGGAACCATGCCAAGGTCAACTTCCTCCGCTCCAACTGGAGAACCGGCGGCGACCACACCTACGACTTGTACAGTTGTCGCCAGTGCCAGCACCTGATCCGTCAGCCGAATCCTCCTAGCACGACCCTCCCCGAGCTCGACGTAGCCCTTTCTTGCAAGCGCTTGGAGGTGGTCTCTGGCGGTGCCTGTTGATGACCACCCAAACTCAGCGCAAAGATCCCGGTAAGTGGGGGGAGCCTCGCCTCGCTCTGAACGGCGACGGATGGCGGCGAGGATGCGTCGCTGGAGTAGGGTCAGATCGCTCATCGTTAGAACTAATACCACTCAAATGAGTGGTGTGTCAAGACGGGAGAGAATCAAGTGGCAAGATGCACCGAATTCTCTGTCTTTTCATGAAGAACCGCCGAGTAGCTCCCGTTTGCTCATCGGCTCGATCCCGCCGACGCGCGAGCGCTCGGACCTGATCCTGGATGTTCTGAGCGAGCATCGCGAGGTCCAGGTCGGCCTCGCGCTGGTCAGGCAGGCAGAGGCCGGCTGGCCACCTCTGCGTGGTCGCGGGCGACACCACTGTCGACGGCGTCCTGGATCTGGTCTGCCAGCCCAGCCCTGGCGGCCCAGCCCTGGCTTGAGATGCTTGAGTTGCACTCGTAACTCTTTGCTGGGCATATATATGACTATTTTGCGCTTCTTCAGAGCTGCATTTTCACTACAATAAAATCACAACCATCTGTTTTTGGAAAATCAGATATCGCCTGTATCATCCTGGTTCTTAGTATCATTGTCGTGCAGGTTGCCGGGTTGAAACAATCCACTTGTAACAACGGGCTCTTCGGCGTGCGGCTGTTCGTGACGACCATGCTGAACCGGCGGGGTGTCTTTTCAGGATTCACTGGACAAAAATAACTTTCAGAGTTATCCTGGTGTAGTGATTTCTGGAAGGGAACGACCCATGGCGGCAGTGGATGTCATCGACGACCTGGCGTCCCAGGGGCGGTACCACTTCACGATGAAGGAGGCGGTGGATCGACTTGGCGTGTCGGTCATCGCCGCGCGTTCCTCCATCCGCCGGCTTAAGAGCAAGGGGCTCGTTGCTGCTCCACACCGTGGATTCTATGTCGTGGTGCCCCCGGAGTACCGGAGGCTCGGGTGCCTGCCTGCCGACCAGTTTATTCCGCAACTGATGCAACATCTGGGTCTATCGTACTATGCCGCGCTCCTGACGGCCGGTCGCTACCACGGCGCGGCCCACCAGCAGCCTCAGGTGTTCCAGGTCATGGTGGCCCAAAACCGGCCTCCTCTATCGCCTGCGGAGAGGTACGAGTCTCCTTCGTCGCCCGCCGAAACGCAGCAGATGTCCCAACGGTGAGCTTCAAAACCCCACGAGGGTATCTCGCGGTCTCTACTCCGGAGGCCACGGCGTTCGACCTCGTCGGCTACCCCCAGCACTCGGGCGGCGTCGACAACGTCGCCACGGTCCTCGCTGAGCTTGCCGAGCAATTGGACCCCGCCGCCCTGGCTTCGCTCGCTCCTCTATCTCCCGTGCCCTGGGCGCAACGACTCGGCTTCCTACTCGAGCGAATCGGTGCGGCTGACAGAGCGATTCAGCTTGCCAGGCACGTCGCGGGCGTCGTGAACGAGACGACGGCGCTGGTTCCGAGCGCACCGGTGGAGGGAGCGCCGTATGACAAGCGCTGGCGGTTGCTGATTAATGTCCAGGTTGAGCCCGACTTATGATTCCCATCGACTTCATCACCGAATGGCGCCGTGTAGCTCCCTGGATCTACAAGTTGTACCGGGAACGGAGGTGAGGCGGAATGACCAGGGGATTCAATCCCGTGTTCACGATCACCAACCGGATTACCGCTGGCCTGACTAGCATTGAGCGGGCCCGTGGGTTCCTGGATGCCGCGACTCTGTCCGAGGCCTGGGTGAATGAGATGGGACGCCGTGCGCTGGTTCTTGAAGCCCATCACACCACGCACATAGAAGGAACTCGCCTGACCCTGGATCAGGCCGGTCGACTCCTGGAAGGCAAGCTGGTGCCCGGGGCCGATCGCGACGATGTTCTGGAGCTGCTGAACTATAAGAAGGCCTTTGAGTTCGTTTCCGAGTATGTCAAAGACGGTGGTCCGATCACGGAGGGGCTGGTCCGGGAAATCCACAAACGGCTCGTCGATGGCGTGCGCGGGGGAGCCGCTGCTCCAGGCGAGTACCGGAGAATCCAGAACTATGTGGTCGATTCCGTCACCGGCGAGATAGTCTACACACCGCCTCCGACGCACGATGTGCCGATCATGATGGCCGATCTGGTGTACTGGCTCAACAAGGAGAAGGCGATTCACCCGGTTCTGGTGAGCGGCATCTCTCAGTTCCAGCTCGTGCATATCCACCCGTTCCTGGATGGCAACGGCCGGACATCCCGGCTGCTCTCGACATTGTGCCTCTACCGGGCCGGGTATGATTTCAAGCGGCTGTTTACGATCAGCGAATACTACGATCGGGACCGGCCGGCATTCTATCGGGCTATTCAGAGCGTCCGCGAGCACGGGATGGATATGACCGTCTGGCTGGAATACTTCGTCGAGGGGTTGACTGCCCAGCTTGCCGAAGTCAGAGAGCGCGGTGAGCAGGCAATTCGACGGGATATGCTGGTCAAGGAGCACATGCTTTCGGACCGCCAGGCAAGAGCCCTCGCCCATATCCTGGAGCACGGCAGTCTGACCATCAAGGATTTCGAGGGCTTATGCCCCGATGTAAACCGCCGGTCTCTGCAGCGGGATCTGAAAACGATGGTGGACCTGGGATTGATCGTCACCGAGGGTGAAACGCACCAACTGTGCTACCGATTGGCGGAGGGGAACTGATCTTTGCGACAGGTTTGCGACAGTGTTTGCGACACGGCCCACGGCCCAGCCCCGGCCCAGCCCTGGCTTGAGATGCTTGAGTTGCATCAGTAACTCTTTGCTGAACAAATATATGACTATTTTGCGCTTCTTCAGAGCTGCATTTTCACTACAATAGAATCACAACCATCTATTTGGAAATCGGATCCCGCCTGGATCATCCCGGTTCTCCAGTAGCATGTCGTTGGACGGAGATACGGTCATTTCCGGCAGAATCGTCTTTACCGACCGGGCCATTTCTCGGCTGGGGACAATGTAGATAATTGCATTCTGTCGTCTCATTGATCACCATCCCGATCGGGATGATTCAGTCTTTGTTCAACTCCCAGACGTAGAACAATACCGAACGGGATGAATCTGCTTGACGGGAGGGATATGAAGTCATATTCTCCCGAACGGGAAAGAAGGTGGATGATGCCAGAGCGAGAGGCTCCAGTTTTCGGAGTGGTAGAGACGACGGAGGACCTGGGGAAGATGCTGAGGAGCAAGAGGAAGGCGCTCGGAATGACGCAGGAGAGAGCTTCCGGCCTTCTCGGGGTGGGCATCCGCTTCCTCTCCGAACTCGAACGCGGCAAGCCCACTGCTGAGATCGGCAAGGTTCTACAGGTGGTCAGGAGGCTCGGTCTCGATCTGTGCGTGGAACCGAAGACCCGGAGAGGCTGACAGACGATGTCCTTGGACAGTCTGAACGTCTTCTTCGAACAGAGGCTCGTGGGTCGGATTCACAGTGACAGCCGGGGCATGATGCTGTTCGAGTATGCCAGGGAATGGCTGGATTCCGAAGAACGCTTCCCGATATCGAGAAGCCTTCCGCTGGATGGCCCGCCGCTTCCGTCCGAACGCAGCCATGCCTTCTTCGCGAACCTTCTTCCGGAAGGGATGGTTCGAGAGGCGGTCTCGAGGAAGCTGGGCATCTCCGGGGGGAACGACTTCGCACTGCTGCGAGCCATAGGGGGCGAGTGCGCCGGAGCTTTGTGGATCGGGCCCGGACAGCCTCCGGTGGACAGCCCGGACAGGTACGAGCCGATCGATGCAGTGGAACTGGGGCGGCTGGCCTATACCTATGGCGCGATGGCTGGGGTGATGGCGCCGGGAGTGAGATTATCCCTCGCAGGGGCGCAGGACAAGATTCCGATCGCCGTAAGGGATGGAGCGTTTGCACTCCCTCTGGATGGAGCTCCGTCCTCGCACATCCTTAAGTTCGAGAACAGGGACTATGCCGACCTCCCCCTCAACGAATGCCTTGCGTCGGAACTGGCAAGGCGCTGCGGGCTGCCGGTCGTGCAGACCACGCTCGTCGATCTTGGCGGGATAAAGGCATGTCTCGTCGAGAGATATGACCGTATCACCGTCTCCGGTCGCATGGTGCGCCTTCACCAGGAGGATTTCTGCCAGGCCCTCGGCCTTCCGTCGGCGATGAAATACGAGGCTGATGGAGGCCCGTCGTTCCGTCAGTGCTTCACCCTCGTCCAGGAAGCCAGCGAAGAACCCCTCCCGGATGAAGAACTCCTGCTCCGGTGGCAGATCATGAACCTCCTGCTGGGAAATGCCGATGGTCATGCGAAGAATCTCTCGCTTCTCCACGGCCTCGACGGCAGTGTGAGGCTGGCGCCCTTCTACGACATGGTCTCTACTCTGGCATACCCTGGTCTGTCCAGAGATGCCGCTCTGAAGATAGGCGAGGCTTCCGACCTTGGAGGAGCGGGCCCGAAGCATTTCGACAAACTGTCCATGGATTGCGGGTTGGGGGCCAGATGGGTCAGGAGTGTCGTACTGGATACGGCAGAGACTCTCTGCGGGATAATCGAGCGCTCTATCGACGAACTGGCGACGGCATACCGGCAGGAACAAGCTGTGAGGCGGCTCCTGCGCATCGTTTCCAGACAGGCAGCAAATGTGCGAAACGCGTTCAGCCAGGCTCGCTCCGGCTGATCTATGGCCTGCTTCCTGTTACGCTGCTCCAACCACGTGGATTGCCGGGCTGAAGCGATCCTCTTGGATTCCGCTCTGGAAGCCTGAACCGGAGGCTGATCGGCAGGTTGGTATGAAACCCGGATACCGGTCGGTACACTCCAAGGGATAAGCGGGTCGAAATCTGTAGTATTCCGTCGATGTGGACGGCCGTCTCGCGGATCACCCGGCGCGATGATGCCATTCGGTTTATGAACTCTACTATCATCAAGTAGTGTGGATCGAAAGCCTTCCAGCCCCTCGGAAGCGGCATCTCTTTGAAGATCTCCTCCATCATCCCACAGCCCTTTTCGCTGGCTCTCCTGTCTTCAGACATCAGATCAGAACTACCCGATCCACGGTTGTTGACAAGAGTTACTCAACAGAATAGAGAACATGAAACTGGAGGTGAAGCGCATGAATAGGCTCCTGTGCCTTTTCGCCATATGCGGATTCTGCGCACAAGTTCACGCCTCGTGTTTTTTCACCGACTTCGAGGATAACGACCTGAGCGGCTGGACTCCCTGCTGCGGATCGGACTTCTGGTACGCTGTCAGCGGGCAGGTCAGAGTATCGACCGGCCGATCCTGCAGCGCGCTGCTCTGTCCCTGGGTGCCTGAATCGATGAATGTTCAGGTTTCGACTTCAGGGACTGCGATGAAGCATGTCCTGGGGCTTGTCGCGCGGATGAGCGATTCGAATTCAGGCATAATTGCCTATGTCTCCCCGGATAGCGATGTGGCCAGGATAAGGTTGATCAGCCTGGGCGAACTTTCCACCATACTGGCGTCCCTCTCGGCCGACTTTCCCAGCCATGTCGACTATGAACTCAACCTATCGTGCATCGGGGAGCAGATACTCTTTGAGATCATCGTTCCCTCCACGAATGATCACTGGCTGCTCGAGGCTGTCGATTCCTTTCCCGCTACAGGTCGATGCGGGCTGGCCACGGGGCAGGAGCAGCTTGCATCCTGGAACTGGTTCAGCGCACAGACGCCAGGATCGGGGTCGGATCATGAATCTGCTGATGGAGATGATGCGTCGATCAGTCCCTCAGCCTGTCCAGCCGGCAGGACGGTATCGATCAGGCTCAATGGAGGAGGGCCCGCTCCCGGAGTCTGCGATGACGGGGTCGATGCGGACAACAGCCGATCAAATCCGATGTTCGAGTATGTGATCGTAGAGATACCAGGCTTCGAGCCGATGAAGGGCAGGCTGGTCCCAGCCGGCCTGGCTCGTTAACAGTCCCCGGCCCAGCCCTGGCTTGAGATGCTTGAGTTGCACCAGCAACTCTATGCTGGGCAAGTACATGACTGATTCTCATTTCCCAGGGGTTGCATTCTCCCTCCATTTGGATCACAATCATCTATATGGAAATCGGATCGCGCCTCGATTATCCTGGTTCCCTGCACCATGTCATGGGACGTGGAGCCGGGGGTGAACACATTTTCGACACTGAAGCCGACAAGGTCAGTTTCCTCAGCCGACTCGACTTAATCGCGCCAGCCATGGGTTTCAAGTCCTATGCCTGGGCACTCATGCCCAACCATTTCCATCTACTCCTCGAAGTCGGTGATCAAGGGCTTTTCAGGATCATGCACCGACTCCTCACCGGATTCAGTGTCTCCTACAACAAACGCCACCAGCGCAAGGGACATGTATTCATGGCCAGATTCAAATCGATTCTGGTCTCAAGAGACGAGTACCTTCTTGAACTGATCAGGTACATTCACCTCAATCCATTGCGGGCCGGCATCGTCCGCAGCATTGAAGAGCTCGATGACTATCCCTGGACGGGTCACAGAGCGATGATCCATGGAAACGACAGAGTCTGGCATCGGACGGAAGAAGTCCTGAATGCCTTTTCGACTGAAATATATGATGGAAAGTGCGCATATTTAGAATTCCTCTCCGCCGGAATCAGAAAAAGGGATTCCATGGTGCTCGAATCCGGCAACCTGAGGATCGGCAAGAACGGTATTGTCCAGACCATCGGAACCGAATCGGATCAGCGCAGATATGACTATGCCGGAATGATCCTCGGAAGCCTGGGCTTTGCCGCAGCTTACTCAAAGCTTCTCAACCGGAGAAGAAGAAAGACCCGTGATAGGGCAGAGGAACACGAGCTGATCGAGGCACTCGCCGCCAGAGTATGCCTTCATTTCTCCGTTAACCCGGCCAGGCTCACCAGTAGTTCCAGGGGGGGAAATCTAAGCTCCGTCAGGAGAGTCCTTGCTCAACTGCTCACCGAGGTCGGAATCAGCAGAGCCGATATCTCAAGGAGGCTGAACATCACCTATTCCGGGGTCACGCGACTCATGGAATCGAAGATGAGCATCCGTGAAACAGTGATTCTAAACGAAATCAAAGCCAATTATATTTCATCACAGGCGCTCTGAAAAATATCTAACTACAAGTGGGGTAAGCAACTGCGAATGCATCTCAAGCATCTCAAGCCAGGGCTGGACCTGTCGGGGGCTGGACCTGTGAGGGTGGCGATGGATGCGGCGGTGATGGCGCATCCTCTTACCGGGGTCGCGCGATACGCCTTCGAACTAGGTAAGGCCCTCTCACTCCAGGGGCACGCGGTCGAGTACTGGACGTTCAACCGCCTCCGCGGCCCTCTAACCGCCAAGGTCGGAAGCGATTCGCGAATCCGCACCTTCCCCCACCTCCGCGGCGCCGGCCCATGCGTCTTCCCTCATCTCTGGAGCCTGATCTCCCGTCCCGACATCCATCACTTCCCCAACGGCGACCTGTTCCCATCACCGGTTCCCCGGACCGCGATGATCCACGATCTCGCCCCGTTCCTCTTCGACGACATCCTCCCGCCCGATCTCCGCGACTTCTACCGGGAGCGTACGCGGCGGATCGTCAGGCTCTGCAAGGTCATCACCGTGAACTCGCAGACCACCATGGACCATCTGCTCGACATCTTCCCCGAGGCGTCGGACCGTTGCCGCCTCACCCCGCTTGGTTGCGATCATGTTCTCCGCCTGCCTGCCCCAGCAGGAAAACCGCCCCAAGGGCTGGCCCCGGGATACCTCCTCTCGGTAGGCACCATCGAACCGAGGAAGGACTACGCGACACTTATCAGGGCATACCGGCTACTCTCCGACCGCCCGGGTGGAAGTGACCTCCCTCCTCTGGTGATAGCAGGCGGCGACGGATACCGGGCCGACGAGGTCAGGGATCTGGCGCGGACGCTCCTCCCGGACGACAGGGTCCGCTTTACGGGGTATGTCGACGGAGAGATGCTTTCCTCGCTCTACGCACATGCAGCCGCCTACCTGCAAGCCTCCCTGCACGAGGGGTTCGGCCTGCCGGTGGCCGAAGCCGCACTGCTCGGCCTGCCTGTCGCGGCCGCGGACAACAGCGCGATCAGCGAACTCTTCTCCGGCCTCTACGAACCCTTCGAGACAGGGGTTCCGGAGTCGGCTGCAGACGCCATGGAGAAGGTCCTCCATCGCCGGAGGCGCACACCTGACGACCCGACAGTCATCCGGAAGCTCGACGGGCTGACCTGGAGCAACTGCGCCGCGCTGACCGCATCCGCATTCGAATCCGTCCTCAAAAGGTCGAGCTGAGGTCCGGCCATGAGAATCCTTGTCTCCTCATGGTTCATAAGGCCCGGCATCTCCGGGGGATGGGGCACCGTAGCCGACCTGCTCCAGCCGGCCCACTTCATGGCCTTCCTCGGCGCCTCCGTTCCTGCGGGGATGACCTCCTGCGAGGGCGTTCCCATCACCGCCCTCTCCCGGCGGGCCCGCATGAAGGAAGGCTGGCCGGCCTTCAACCGTATCCGGGAGTCCCTGCAGAGGAGGGCGCTTGCCCGCGAGACGGCCGCTGCCTTCAGAAGGTTCCGCACCGATATCGTCCTCTGCACGGACGAGTGGGCCGCCTCGGGCGCCCGCGACGCCGGCCTGCCCTTCGCGATCCGTTTCCATTCCCGTCCCGGCCTGCTGCAGGGTGAAGCCTACCGGAAGCTGCTGGACGCCTCGCTCTTCGCCACGGGAAGCCAGCCGGACTTCCCCGGCGCGGTCTACCTGCCCCATTCCATCGACCTGGACCGCTTCACCTACTCCGAACCCGGGAAGGCCGAATCGGCGGTCATGACCGCGAGCCTCGTCCAGGCCGAGAGGCCGGACATCTTCGTCCGCGGAACCGCCTTGTCCGGGCTTACGGGCACGATAGCGGGGGACGGCCCGATGCGGGAGGAAATCCGGACGCTGTGCGCGGAGACGGGCGGCAGGGTCCGCCTCGTGCCGCCCGTGAACCGGAAGTCCCTGCCCGCCCTGCTCTCGGAGCATCAGATAGGAGTGGCCTGCCTCGAGAAGGGCTGGCACACATCCTACCAGATGAAGGTCGTCGAGTACCAGGCCGCGGGGCTCTTTCCCGTCGTCATGCCCTGGTCGGATCTCGCCGTGACCGCACCGGATCTCACAAGGACGTTCACCGACGAGGCCGGGCTGGCCTCGGTGCTGGACGGGATCAGAAGGGACTGGGCCTCCACCCTCGACATACGCCGCAGGAACAGGGATTTCGCGCACGCCCGCTACCACGTGAGAGACGCCAGAAAGCGGTTCGAGGAGATCCTGGCCGGGCTCCCGCCGTCGCTCAGGCCCTCTTCATGATCCTGGTGGACAGGGCCGACAGCGTGGAGGACCGGAGCAGCCCGGCAGCAAGGACATAGGCGCCGAGGGAAGCCGCGATCCAGACGGACAGCCTGCCCAGCCTCGCCAAGAAATCCATGTCCAGTTGCACCGGGAGAAGCCTCATCAGGACCAGCGCGGTGCAAACGGCCGCCGCCGTGGCGGCGACG
>Ga0302243_1001798_pt1 | contig 13602 bp, 12 predicted proteins | sample AAG_UR_Met_MG_FD_193514 | JGI IMG/M metagenome (GOLD analysis project Ga0302243, IMG submission 193514) | Enriched activated sludge microbial communities from anaerobic digester in WTTP, New Holstein, Wisconsin, United States - AAG_UR_Met | ecosystem: Engineered > Bioreactor > Anaerobic >... | reverse complement strand
GGGCTCCCCCGTGGAGATGAACCTGAAGGAGAGGGACGTGGCCAACATGTGGCTGGCCAAGGCGGTGCGTTCGCCGGTGGTGCTGGTCGCGGACATTGAACAGGGAGGGGCGTTCGCAGGCCTCTACGGCACGTACCTCCTGTTCGACGAGGAGGAGAGGGACCTCCTGAGGGGGTTCATCATCAACCGCTTCCGGGGCGACGCCTCGATCCTGAGGACCGGCATCGAGGAGCTGGAATCGCGCATGGAGATCCCATGCCTGGGGGTGCTCCCCCTGGTCCGCTTCGCCTCTCCGGCCGAGGACTCCCTCAGCCTTTCTGGCGGGGTCGGCGGGAGGAAGGGGGACGACGTGCGCCGATTCTGGATGAAGGAGCTCGACCGGCTGCTGGAGGGATGGGAAGGGGCTTGGAACCTGGACCATATCCTTGACCTTATCGACAAGGTTTGACAGTTTTACAGTCGTTGTTGCACTTTGGACAGAATGTAGTGCCCGATACATAAGCGGTCTCGCAGTTCCGGTAGGTATGACCTACTAGTGCTGCTAGAACAGCTATGGATATGACCTTACCATAGACCTTACCAAATGGACGATGAAAAGTATAGACCGTTTCATTCTACAGGAATCCCAGTCATCTAGGAGGTAGATCAACCCCATGAGTCAGAACATAATAATCAGAATGGTCTCAAAGATCCGATGGACCACGTTCCATCCCCGGTAGACCTTGATGGTCGGAAGGCGATAATCGAACCGAGCGTAAAGATATTGTTGGGTGAACATTTAAGGCACATCCGGGAACCTATACCGTCATTTCCCCCAAGTTATTGATGCCCTCAATATAATTGAGGCCTTGTTACAAAGTCACAGTGATCGGGCTAGCCCGGTCACTGTAATTTTGCAACAAAGCCACGAACGAGAAGAACCGCTCCAGCAGCGATGTCCAGCGTCGACTGGACATCGCTCTGCAGAGCACTGAATGATCCGGCACTCGGTCGATCTGGAAGTACCAACTCAGCATGTTCAGCAGACATTCCGTGTCGCGGAAGGTCGTGCGGAAGAGCTGCTGGATGAGGAAGCCTATCATGATCGTCCGTTCATCGGAAGAGGGTCGGCCGACCCTCTTCCTGCGTTGCCTGAACGGGAATCCGTTGACGTTCTTCCGTATCGCTTCAAGGGCTAGTTGCAACCGGTGCGCCTCGACCTCGGAGCATCGACCAAGATCGATGCTGAAGGTGTTGAGGCGTGATTGACCGTCACCTATGTAAAATAGGCTTCCCGCTTTGATCGTATTGATCTTACCCTACATCATACTTGTCCCAACCTACCTATCCCAACGCACCCTCATCTTTCTAAGGCACTTCCTAATGCGCTTTCGATCGCTGCGGTCTGACATTCACCTATCCGCGGTCGCAATGGCGCCGCACGATGACAGATTCGTCACCTGTATCATTGATCCGCCGCAATCAAACTAGGGCATTCTGTTGTTGCATGACACTTCCCGCGGTCGGGTCAATGAGCGTGATAGACCTCTCTTTTCTTGAGCATCTGATAGATCACTCCGAGCAGCTTCCTGGCCATGGCCACGATGGCCTTCTTCGTACCTTTCTCGGACTTCTTCCGCTCAAAGAAACGGGTCAGGTCAGAATCCTTGGAGCAGCGCACGTGGCTATATGCCGCCTCCACAACGATGTGACGGATGCGGGCGTTCCCTTGCTTGGTGATCGGCCCAGCCCATCCCTTCTCCCCCGATTGATGGATGCTGGAGACCATTCCAGCATAAGAGAAGAGGTTCTCCGGGGAGGAGAACCTCCGTATATCGCATATCTCCGCCACCAGGGTGTTGGCGATGACGTCGCCAACACCGGGTATGGTCTTCAGCAGCTCGACATCGTCTTTCCTCTGGTTTGACCGCTCGATCTCGCCTTCGACCTTCTCGATCTTGGTCAGCAGTAGCAGGTAGATGTCCAAGAGATCGTCGATCTGGAGCAGATGCAGCGACCTCAACCAGTCCTGATGTTTTTTGGAGAAGGGCGATCGATGTTCAGGAGGCGTCTCGATACCTCGAGACGCCAGGAACGCGTGTATCTGGTTCTTAATCTCCGTTGAATTCCTGACCAGGGACCGCCTGAATCTGGTCAGTTCGCGCAGTTCACGTAATTCCGCAGGCGGTATATAGGACTCGGGGATGGCGTTCAGACGGAGAAGTTCGGCAAGCATCTCCGCATCGTTCTTATCGGTCTTTGCGCGGCCAGCGGTCAACGCCTTAACCTTCAGAGGATGAGCGACCTTGATCTGGTGACCGCGGCCGGCGATGATGTCGTAGACCGGGATGCAGAAACCGGTCGACTCGATGACGAAGGAGGCCGGTCCGCCGGCCTCCTCGACCTTTTCAATGAAGGCGTTCAAGTCCTTCGGACGCGAAGGGAAGCGTCCTGTCAGCAGGACCTTCCCAGCCTCATTCTTCATACATGCCTGAGTGTTCTTCTTATGTATATCCAAACCTATGTAGTTCATGGTTCTCCCGCCTGGGATTCTGTACGATCGTTCCATTGGCGGGGAGCCTATTTTAGCATGTCATCAAACTTGAATATGCCGGACGTTATTTCTACGACCGTAGCAACCAATCCAGTCACCTTCTTTGGACAGCTGGCGAATGGATTGGACCACACTTAAATATTTTGTAATCAATATTATTAACAACATAAATCAATTAGAATTGAATTGTCTGAAGTTGGCAAAGTGTCAGGCTGAATTTTGCAACAAGGCCGATATTATATTGGAGGAGGATCGCTCGTTAACAGCGACCTTCCCATTTTCGTCCATCACGCATGCCTGAGCGTTCTTCTTATGAATGTCCAGATCTATATAGTACATGGTTCTCCTGCCTTCGGAATGTATGCAAACACCCGTATCAGCGGAGAGCCACTTTCAGCATGCCATCAACAGAGCCTAATTGAAAATGATCGCTAACGACTTTATACTTGAATGATATATTCATTTTAATTGGATTATACATCCAACTAACAATGAATGATTAAGGGTGTTTAGATGGATAAAAAGATCGTTACAGCGATTCTCATAGCACTAATCGTAATTAGTGCAGGAACGATAGTTATCTTCAGTGAATGGTTGGGTGAAAAGGACAGGGATAAAACATGGGCCTCATTGTCTGCGGTTGAAAATGATAAGGTTTACATCTTTACGGGTCAAACAGACAATATATTTACAAGGCCTTCTCCAAGGATCGTTTATGGTGTCGAGATTATAGCCAAGATAATTCATAGCGATACATTCAACGTAAGCATCCCCTACACGCTCGCCGATGACTATGTAGATTGGGTCACGCCATTATCATACAATTACACCGAGTGCGATGAACCCCAGAACGAACAAACCTCCATTACTATTGTTGATGCGGAGAATAGAACCATCTGTTTAGACGCCGCGCCCCTTCGTATAGTTTCTTGCTCACCGTCCATAACCGAAATCGTGTATGAAATCGGGCTTGGTGACCGTTTAGTGGCCGTAACCGATTATTGCAACTGGCCACAAGACGTTACGGCTAGGAAAGATAATGGGACATTGGCAACCATAGGTGGGTACATTACGCCTAGTATAGAATCAATCGCCGAAGCTGATAGTGATATAGTCCTATTGGATAAGGGTGTACAGGCCCAAATGGACATGCTTTCTCAACTGGAAGACCTGGATTTGAAGGTGGTGGTCCTCCACAAGGGACTAACATTCGACGAGGTCTACAAAAATATCAAGTTGGTCGGGACAGCATGTGGGGAAGGAGATAGAGCAGATGGACTTGTTACCGTGATGAAAGCTAAATTGGACGAGATCCAGGAGACCATAGGCGACGACGTCGATAAGCCAACGCTAGCCTTCGCAGTATGGCTAGACCCCATATACCTAGGTGGAAATGGAACATTCGCGCACGAGATGATGACGCGGGCGTTAGGGAAAAATATATACAGCGATGTGGCAGGTTGGCCAGAGATTGGGCTAGAATCTCTTTTGGAAAGGGATCCCGAATTCCTCCTTATATCAATGATGGCTCTTCCCGCCTCTCCCGACCAGATTATTCAAGACCTGAAGGAGGGCTCCTTGTCCTCCTCAGCTTCGATTATGGCGGACAATAGCAGCGTCATTGGTCTAGGAACGGATTTGATCGTCGGTATGAAGGATGCATTGGTTTAGTTGTAATGGAGCACTGATTTATTAATGGGTCATCGATACGCAGAGGTCACTGCGCCACGGTGGTAGTGATAGCAAACCGCCCAACGTCACTACGAGGGATAAGATGGAAGGAAAAAAGGCCGCTCATCCTAAGATCAAGCTGCTTATGATATTTATTCTTGGATCGATCAGCCTCGCCTTCCTTATAATTCTTTCACTATCAACAGGAACAGGCTTCAACAGCATGTCACTAACAAACACACTTGGAGCGCTGTCTCATCTTCTCAAAAATGGATTGGAGGCAAGTAGCACCTATGAGTTGGTGATATTAAACTTAAGGATGCCGCGCACTTTAGCGGTAATAGCCGTGGGGGTTGGACTGGCTGTCGCAGGGAGTGCCATGCAGGCTCTCATCAGAAATCCCCTCGTAGACCCATACATAACCGGTGTGTCATCAGGGGCTGCATTGGGTGCGACATTAGCTATGCTGGCCGGGATTACTGTTACCGAAATATCTAGCTATTCGATTCCGATTATGGCGTTCTTAGGTGCAGTCGGAGCCTTCCTCTTCACCATGCTCCTCGCCGAGGCTGCGGGAGGTCGCCCCATAAATTATGTACTAGGTGGTATGATCGTAGGCATCGCTCTCCAAGCTGGTACGACCCTATTGATCTATTTTAACACAGATAAATTGCATGGAGTATTATTCTGGCTTTTCGGTTCTTTCGCCTATGTAGAATGGAAATCCACACTGATCATCATCATAGTGGTTGCAGTTTTGGTATTAATTATGCTGCTTTTTGCCAAGGAGTTCAATGTGATTCTCCTGGGGGATGAACAGGCCAAACAATTAGGAATGAACGTCCGAAGGTTCAAAACCACCATGTTTATGATAGTCTCCGCCATGGCCGCGGTCTGCGTGGCCTTCACCGGCGTCATCGGCTTCGTCGGGCTCATCGTCCCGCACCTGGTCCGCATGGTCGTCGGGGGCGACCACCGACTGTTGCTCCCGGCCTCCATGATGCTCGGGGCGAACGTCCTGTTGGTGGCCGACATCGTATGCAAGACCGCGGTGGCCCCCTCGGAGCTCCCGATCGGGGCCATAATATCAATAATCGGAGCGCCGTTCTTTGGTTATCTAATGGTCCGGATGGGTAAGGAATATGTCATGTGAGGACGAGCTGACGGTGAGGGTCGATAACGTCTCCTTCAGCTACGGCACCAAACGGAACCCGTGCGGGAGGACGCTGAAGGACATCACCATCAGCGCCAGGAAGGGGCAGCTGATAGGGATCGTCGGCCCGAACGGCTGCGGTAAGACGACCTTCATGCGCTGCATCAACAAGGTCCTCAAGCCCCAGGAGGGGGCGATCTACATCGACGGTAAGGACCTGGACCGCCTCAGGATGATGGAGGTGGCGAAGCTCTGCGCCAACATCCCCGCGGACGTGCCCGACGATTTCCACCTATCGGTGGAGGAGTTCGTCTCCCTGGGCAGATATCCGTACGTCACGGGCATCTGGTGGGAGGGGGAGAAGGACGTACGGCTCGTGCGGGAGGCAATGGAGGCCTATCACGTCACCCATCTCAAGGACCGCAAGCTCGCGGAGCTCAGCAGCGGGGAGAAGGCGCGCGTGCTCCTGGCCAAGGGGGCGGTGCAGCAGCCGAAGATACTGCTGGCGGACGAGCCGAGCGCTCATTTGGACCTCAAGTTCAAGCTGCAGGTGATGCAGGCCCTCAAGGACCTCTCCCGCCAGGGGGTGACGGTGATCACCGCCTCGCACGATATAAACCTCATAGCGAAGTACGCCGATATGGTCATCATCATAAGCGACGGCGGGATAATCAGCTACGGACCTCCGGCGGAGGTCATCACCGAGGAGATCATCCGCGCCGTGTACGGCGTGGAGGTGATGCTCTTCAAGGAGAAGGGCGAGATCTTCGTCATCCCATTAAGGCCAGTGGACACGGGGAAGGGCGCCGATGCAGATCAAAGACCTTGTGAGAAAGGAATTGTTGCCGATTAAGCGGCCGGTCCACGGGGGGCAGGGCTGGAGGGTCCCGGGGGTGGAGGACTTCAGTCACAACCTGAACCCGTACGGCCCGCCAGCCGCGCTGCCGCAACTGGTCGAGGAGGTCGTCGAGCACCTAGGCCACTACCCCGACGACAGCTCGGCGGCCTTCCGGGAGGCGATCGCCGCCCACCACGGCGTGGCGCCGGAGAACGTCATCGCGGGCGCCGGCTCCACCGAACTCATCCGCCTCTTCCCGGAGGTGTTCCTCTCCAGGAGGGCGAGGGCGATCATCCCCAGGCCGACGTTCTCCGAGTACGCCCACGCGTGCCGCATGCAGGGGGCGAACATCATGGACGTGCCCCTGATCGAGGGGGAGGGCTTCCGCCTGGACATGAACGCCATCAAGGAAAGGCTCCCCCTCGCCACAGCGCTCTACCTCTGCAACCCCAACAACCCCACCGGCACGGTGGAGCCCAGGCGCCGGATCATGGAGCTGGTGGACGAGTGCGAAGCGTTCGGCAAGCTGGTCTTCCTGGACGAGACCCTCCTAGAGCTCGTGGAGGGGCACGAGGCCCTCTCCTGCATGGGCGAGGTCCGGAACCATTCCAACCTGTTCATCATCTCCTCGCTGACGAAATCGTTCGGCATCCCCGGGCTCAGGGTCGGCTACGGCGTGGGCAGCGCGGAGATCGTGGAGATGCTCGACCGGGCCCGCCCCTCCTGGAACCTGGGGGCGATCGAGCAGCATGTGGGCGCCAGGCTGCTCCGGGAGCATCAGGGCCACGTGCGACGGGCGGCGGAGATGATGGCCGCCGAGCGCGGGAGGATAAAGAGGGCGGTCGACCGCACCGGGCTGCTCTCCCCCCTCCCGGACCAATGCTTCTTCTTCTTCGCCCGGGTGAGCGATCCCAAGTTTGCCGCGGCGGACATCGTCGAGCGCCTCCTCCCCCGCAAGGTACTGGTCCGGGACTGTTCCACGTTCGGCCGGCCCTTCGACAAGTTCGTGCGCTTCAGCATCAAGGCCCCGGATAGGAACGACCTGCTCATCTCCGCCATCGAGGGGACGGCCCAGGAGATGCGCAGCACTGCTTTCGGGGCGAGGATGCATGTATGAGCTGGTCCCGTACGCACTGCTTACCCTGGCCGTCGCCCTGCTGATCGACCGGTTCCTCGGGGAGCCTCCGAACCGCTGGCACCCGGTGGTGTGGATGGGGAGGACGATCGCCTTCCTGGACCGAAGGGCGCCGCGGGGGAGGGCCGCGCGGGAGAAAGCGTACGGAACGCTCATGGCACTCGCCGTCATCCTCCTCTTCGGCCTTGCAACGCTCTTCCTCACGGCCGCGGTGCGGCACACGCTCGGACCGCTGGCCTGGGCCCTTGTCGGCGGAGTGGTCCTGAAGACGACGTTCGCCATCGGGGCCATGGCCAAGCACACCGAGCCGGTGCGCACGGCGCTGCTGGCTGGGGACCTGGAACTGGGGAGGCAGAAGGCGGCGATGATGGTCTCGAGGGACGTGAGCCAATTGGATGAGGGGCACGTGCTCTCCTGCGCGGCGGAGAGCGCGGCGGAGAACACCGTGGACAGCATCCTCTCCCCCCTCTTCTACCACGGGCTGCTCGGGGTGCCCGCGGCCGTGGCCTACCGGGCCTCCAACACCCTGGACGCCATGGTCGGCTACATGGACGAAAGGCACCGCCACGTGGGCTGGTTCTCCGCCAGGCTGGATGACTGCACGAACTGGCTGATGGCCAGGGTGGCGGTGCCCTTCATCCTGCTGGCGCTGGCGCTCCTGGGCAAGGACTGGCGGGCCGGATGGGCGGCCGCGCGGAAGCACCACGACCGGACGCTCTCCCCGAACAAGGGCTGGCACATGGCGGCCTTCGCCGGCGGGCTCGGGATCCGGTTCGAGAAGATAGGGTGGTACGTCCTGGGCGACGGGCCCCTGCCCTCGGACCCGGAGGTGCTCAGGGACACCATAAAGGTCATGACCCTGACGGCGTATCTCTTCGTGCTCGTCGTGGTGGTGCCGCTCTCCCTGCTGGTCGGCGTGCACCTGCAGGTTCTTATGGAGGATATGCTCTGGGGGCTCATAACTGGTTGCATAGGTGGTTGACATGAGGCTGAGCGAGATCAGGATCGACAGGGGGACGGTGGACGGGTACAGGTACGTGGCGATCAGGCTTCCCCGCCGCATGAGGACCTTTGCCTCCACCATTCTCAACGGAGGGCTCGGGGAGACGGACTCCGTGCTCATGGTCCAGGTCCCCCTGCACTATGACCATGCGGCCCCGGTGGAGCATCTGCGCACTATGTTGCGTGAGCTGAGGCTCCCCGAGGACACGGCGTGCTTCATGACCGCCGCCGAGCTGGACAAGGCGTTCTGCGCCAAGGGGGTTGAGCACAACGGCTCCAAGGCGGTAGCGCTGGTCAGCGCAGGCATCTCCAACTCCATCCGGGCGGGGGAAGCCTCCCGCGAAGGGTCCGTCCCGCATCGGCAGGTGGGGACCATCAACATCGTGGCGGTCACCGACCGGCCTCTGGCGGATTGCGGGCTCGCCAACGCCATCATGACCATCACAGAGGCGAAGGCCGCCGCATTGCAGGACCACCAGATCCCGGGGACGGGCACCACGAGCGACGCTGTGCTGATCGCCTGCCCGCTGGAAGGGGAAAGGTGCCTGTGGTCCGGGACCGGCTCCGACCACGGCATCGCCCTGGCCATGGCCGTGCGCTCCGCCCTGGGGGAGTCCATTGTCAACTGGAAGGGCGCCAATGGCAACTCCGTGCCCTTCCTGCGGCACCTGGCCATACGGGGCGTCACGTTCGACGACATGTGGGCCGCGGTCAAGGAGATGGATGCCCTCGACCCGGCGTGGGACGAGGCGCGGGTGCGGCGCATGTTCGAGGCCAAGCTCGAGGGCCTGGCGAAGGACATCAACGTCAACGCGCTCCTCACCGCAGCCCTGGTCCTGGAGGACAAGGGTCGGTACGGCCAGCTCTACGGCCTTGACGAGGCGAAGTTCCAGGAGGACCCGGTGCACCTCCTGGCCGACGAGCTTCTCGGAATTGCGCTCGCCGAGTACATCGGCGGCTCCAAGTGCGTGTTCGAGTACACCCGCTACGACAAGCGGAAGCCAGGCATTCTGGCCACCCTCGGCCCGTTCATGGACGACATCGTCGCCTCGCTGATAGGGGCGACCATGTCCGTCATCTACTCAGAGCTCCTGGAGGGAGAGGGACGACTGTCGTAGGCGCGCTGAGGGCGGCCGTCGCCCTCTTCACCGTCCTCCCGGCCAAGGCCAGGGAGGAGGACGTGGACGCGCTCTCCCATCGCTTCCATCTGATCACGTTCATAGGGCTGGCCTATGGCCTCCTCGCCGGGGGGACCATGTACGTGGCGGCCGAATGGCTGCCCCCCCTGGCGGGGGCCGCCCTCGCCCTGGCGGCGGTCCAGCTGCTGAACAGGTTCCTGCACTTCGACGGGCTCAGCGACCTGGGGGACGGGCTCGTGTGCGGAGGCACCCCGGAAAGGAAGCTGGCCGCCATGAAGGACTCCAAGACGGGGGCCGGGGGGGTCGGCTACGTGGTCACGTTCACCCTGCTGAGCCTCGCCGCCCTCGGTTCCATCAGAGGCAGGCCGGAACTCCTCTTCCTCCCGCTGATCGCGGAGATAATGAACAAGAACGCCATGGTCCTCTGCGCCTCCGCGGGGAGGCCGAGGGAGGGGTTGGGCAACGCGTTCGTCGCCAACACCTCCGGGGAGCAGGCGCTCGCATCGATCGTCCTCTCCTCTCTCTTGGCCTTCGGGGCCGTGGGCCTGCTCGACCTGGCGCTCGGGCACTGGGACCTGGGGATGGCCGCCGCCCTCGCCCTGGTGGGCGCCCTGGTCAGTTCCCTCGTCGGGCTGTACATGAGCAGGGTGGCCATGCGGAACTTCGGGGCGGTGAACGGCGACGTGCTGGGCGCGACCAACGAGATCGCCCGGCCGATCGTGCTCCTCGTACTGCTGATGGCGGTGGGGCTATGAGCGTGGCCGCCCTCATCACCGCCGGGGGGAAGGGGACGCGCATCGCGGAGCTGGGGGTGGAGAAGCCCCTGGCCCCCCTCCTCGGGAGGCCGATGGTGGACATCGTGCTGGAGCAGCTGATGCTGGTGGACGAGGTCTCGGCGGTGTACGTGTCGGTGAGCCCCAACGTCCCGAGGACGAGGGAGCACCTGGAGGCCATGGGCGTCAGGGTGCTCGAGACCTCGGGGACGGAGTACTGTCACGACCTGATCCAGGCGGCGGAGGGGATCGCCGAGGACCATGTCCTCATCTGCCCGGCCGACCTGCCGCTGCTGCGCGCCGAGCTAGTGGCCGACGTGGTCAACGAGTACTTGAGGAGAAAGGAAAGGTCCCTGACGGTCGGCATCCCGCTGGAGAGGGCGCTGGAGTTCGGGGTGGACGTGACCTTCTACGAATGCGTGGACGGCCGCTCGCTGATCCCCTGCGGGGTGAGCGTCGTGGACCGCCAGGCGATGCTCACCCGGGAGTATCTGCCCGGGGGATACTACGTGGCCGATACCTTGGACGTGGTGCTGAACGTCAACACCGTACGGGACCTGAGGGAGGCCGAGAGGGAGCTGCGCGCCCGCCTCACTTGCCCATGATCCGCATCAACCGGACGTAGTTCTCCTCCACCTTCTCCAGCATCGTCTTGGCGCCGATCCTCCCCTGCGAGCTCAGGAAGGCGGCGATCGCTATCCCGCCGGCGCCCACCCCCTCCTTCACCAGCCCCTTTTCGAAGACGGCGAGCCCCTCGTGCCTGGAGGACCCGAAGTCCAGGTCGGCGGCCAGGATCGGCACCTCGCCGACCTGCCGCACGATCGCCCGGACGTCCGAGCTGCGGTCGTTCACGATCCATTTGGTGGTCCCCAGCGCGACGTTCTCCAGGACATGGGGGGCGAGCCCCTTGACAAGGGCCATGACCGCGGCCATCTGCGTCCCCCCGGCCATGAGGACCGGGACGCTCTCCGCGGCCCCAGCCACCACGCCGGCCGCGGCCGGCATCATCGGGTCGCCCACGGCCTGCACCGCCTTGAGGGGGTCGGCCCTCATCTCCTCCGCGGAGAAGGGCGCGTTGGCGATCCCCTCCCGGGCGATCCGCTCCTTCAGGGAGTGGGGGTTGTCGATCATGCTGCTGCTGACCTTGCCCTGGCCGTCGTAGCCCATTGCGAGCAGGACCGCGAGGGCGGTCGTCGTCCCCCCGGCGATGCTCTCCCCTATCACCAGGTAGGGGCTCCCCCGTGCCAGCTGACGGCCCAGCTGCAGGGCGTTCTCGTACGCCCGCCGGGGGTCCTTGAGCGCCCGGCCGGTGCGGATATCCTCCCCCGGCTCGCCCTCGATCTCGAAGTAGGGGGTGTGCGGCCTCACCCGCACGCCGCCGTTGATCACGAAGGTCGGCATGGGCGCCAGCTGCAGCGCGCTCATCGATATTATGCCGGGCGTGGGCACGCCCGTCGGGGTGACCGGAACGCCGTCGATGCACTTGCACCGGCCGTAGTGGAGGAGCTCGACGTCCGCCGCCGGGGTGAAGTCAGTGATCTCCGGGACCGCCCCGGCGGCCGAAACGCCCGGGACCTTCGCCGTCTCGGTGTTGCCGATGACGACCGTGTAGGTGGGCACCTTGCCCCAAACGCCATCCACGAACCTCCTTCCCGCCTGCTCCTCGAACGCGTATATTATGTCAGCCTTGCGCATGATCGCCGCCCCTCGATGCCAACCAAATCGAATTGGCTGTATCATCCAACTCAATGCGAAGAAAATATTTAATCTATTGGTCCGGGCGCTCAATCCTCGAGGATGGTGTCCAGAAGGGCCCCCAACGGAAAGTGCTGCCCGCCGTTCTCATGGAAGGAGGCCGTCCCGTCCCCCTTCCATCTGGGCCCACGCACGGCAAAGGGGACCCTCATCAGCAGGTGCTCGCCTGTAACGGAGGAGGCCCCGTGGTCGATGAGCAGGGCGACCTCGCACCTCTGAAAATGCTTCTCATACCTGGCCAGCTCCCGGTCGATCTCCTCGATCAGCCGCAGCTTGTCCTTCGGGTTGCACTTGTGGCTGATGTCGTCCGTCTCCTCTATATGCAGGAAGACGTCCTCCCTGCCCAATAGCTGGGCGGCCACCTTCGCCCCCTCCTTGAACCCCGGCACCCGATGGGTCTGCATGCCCAGGAACCTGCCGACGCCCAGGGCGGAGGGGCTCTTGGAGATGACCGCGAGGTCCGGGACCTTCGTTATCTCCCTCCTTATGTCCACCGCCACCTTGCCCAGCCCCCCTCCCCAGGGCAGGAGGGTGATGCCGCCGGTGCTGTCTTGTACGCCCCTGGCGAAATCCTCAAAGGGCCCCAGGTCGGCGCCGTCGAGCTTGGCCTGGCCCGGGGGCTTGGGCAGGTCCAGGATGTCGTCCCCCTTGACCGTCAGCACCCCCTTCCCCCCGTGATAGAGCAGGATCTTGGGGTCCATGGAGGCCAGCTTGGGGCGGTTCTTGATTATGGCCCTCTGCAGGAACATCTCCTCGTCGCAGGTGATGTTGTAGTACCATTCCACGTTGTGGTCGCGCACCTTGGCGGGGGTCATGCGGTAGGCCACTCTCCCCTCGCCGATCGGCAGCTCCAGCCCGTACGCCTCGATGACCCCCCTCGGGATCTCGTACGGCCTGCCGGTCAGGAGCTCCAGCAGGAAGGTGTGGGTGTAGTCCTTCCCGTCGGTGGTGCCCACCTTCCCGTCCCTGGCCACGCTGTCCATGAAGGCCTTGCTGGCCGCCTCCAGGGGGGTGCGGTTGTCGAATATCGGGATGCGCTCGTCGGCCGCGCCGTCCAACAGGATGATCAGCTTTCTCATCGCCAGCCCTGACGTCCTCGAATGGGCGTAGCCATATAATTACTGTTGGTCGAACCCTCCAACCGAACGGTCCCCCGGCCCGCCGCCCGAGGCGATGGGAGAACGCTCCGACGGAAGAAGGTCGATCGGACCCCCCCGACCTTCCCCATCCAGCCCCGATCCGAGGAAGGGAGGGCGGGTGCGGTGGGCATCTTCACGGGAACTCACCTCATTCTGGACAAAGCGACGGCGCACTGCCCCGTGGAGATGCCCCCGTCGCCGTTGGGGACGAGGTCGTGGCAGACGAACGTGAGGCCGCGCGCTTCGACCAGTTCCTTGGTCCAGGCGGAGATGGCGTGATTGTAGCTCACCCCCCCGGTGAGGCCGATGTGCCTGACGCCCTCCGTCTCCGCCGCCTCCGCGGCTAGGTCGACGAGGCCCTCGAGAAGGGCGTGGACCATGCTCCCCGCCCGGTCCGCCCTGCTGCCCCTGGCCTCCATCATCGTCCGGAACATGGCGGGAGTGTCGATGACGTCGCCCCTCCG
>Ga0302243_1001789_pt1 | contig 13656 bp, 17 predicted proteins | sample AAG_UR_Met_MG_FD_193514 | JGI IMG/M metagenome (GOLD analysis project Ga0302243, IMG submission 193514) | Enriched activated sludge microbial communities from anaerobic digester in WTTP, New Holstein, Wisconsin, United States - AAG_UR_Met | ecosystem: Engineered > Bioreactor > Anaerobic >... | reverse complement strand
CAACGTGGAATCTAAAATATGGCGGCACCTATTCCCCCGCCTCATCGATTACCGGGCAGGGGGCGAGTGTAACGGGATCGGCAGGACTTGACACCAAAACCCTCGGCGACATGAGTGGTATGATCGCCGAAAACACGGCGGAGGTTGAAAGTTACTTTGCCCAGATCCAGGCTTCCGGGGAGAGGGTGGCCGACATGATCCGCTTTGCCTTTGAAGATATGGCCCGCGGTGCCGCTGAGGCTTTCGGGAACCTTGCCGCCGGTAGCGGATCAATGGCGCAGGTAGCGCAGGCCCTTATGAACCCAATCGCAAACTTGGCGATTGAATTGGGGGTGATCCTTCTGGGGGTCGGCAAAGGGATAGAGGCATTAAAGGCATCGCTGGCGACGATCTCCGGGCCTATTGCCACCATCGCCGGTATTGCCCTGATCGCTTTGGGTACGGCAGCGAAAGCCGGGGTGGCAAAATTGGGAAGCGGTGGCGGTGGTTATTCCGGCGCCAGCACTGGAACATACGACCTGAGATCCGCGGGCAACACACCGCAACTGAAAGGATTGAACGCATCGGCAATTAAAGTAGAGGTTGTTGGTGAAACCGTGATCCGGAATAAAGATATTTTCATCGCCTACAAAAACGCGGAGAGTTCCCGCAAACAGAATACATAAATGGCATACGGTCTCAAATATCGCCTTCACGCCGAAACGGTGAAATATAAGGATGATGTCAAAATCTACATCCTTGAGGATGGTTTCGCCGGTACTGAAGAGGATAAATTTCTCGGTGGCGGCGGTGTCACCATGACCAAAGATAATGCGGGGGTCATTTGCGGAACATCGTTGTCATTTTCCATCCAGGCGGATTCAGATTTTGAATACCTTTCATTCTTTGAATCGGACCCGCGCAAATATTTAGTTCAACTGCTCATCAATGAATCAGTGGTATGGCAGGGGTATCTGATCGGCGATGAATACAGGGAGGCATTCCGTGACCCGCCTTACGATGTGGCCGTTGTCGCGACCGATGGGTTAGGGTTGCTGAAGAATTACCCTTACACGGTTGTCAGCACCCCCACAACAAAGACCACGCGCATCGATGTGATCAGGGAGGTATTGGAAAACACCGGGCTTGAATTACAGATCAGTGTGGCGTACAATGCCACCACCACGGGGGGAACCCACCTTTTCGAGGTTTCGTTTTCCGATGATTATTACCAGGGGTGGACTTGTTACGAGGTGTTGGAGAAAATGATTCCACCGGATGCCACCATCACACAACACGGGGGAATGTGGTTGATCCGCCGAAATGAGCAGGATTCCGAAACCGCGCCGAAGATTTACGATTTTGTGGAGGGGTTGGGTTATATCGTGACCGATGATGCAGAAACGCCCCTCGCCCTGGCTCCTATGGGCGCGGGGGATGTCTACCCGATCGGGCAGCCAGAGTTGAATATGCAACACGCGTGGTCGTCGATGGAATTGTTTTCCGAACACGGGAAACGACCTTCATTCTGTTACAACCATGATTTTTCAGATGGGTTAAATCATTGGGAGGAATCCACGCCCACGGGGAATGTGACGGTTTGGAAAGCAGATCAGGGCAGTTATGTTAAAATTGCCGGGGAACACGCCGTCAATGCGGAAGATGTTACGGATGTATGGGTAAAACAATCATTCCCTTATACCGCCGTTGATGGCGAGGGGTTTTTACTTGAATTTAAATATTGTGCAATCGGTTATGTCGTTCTCCTTTTGGGTGGCGGGAAGACCGGGAAGAAGGCCACGAATGTCACGATAAAGGGGAGGATTGAATTTACCAACGGTGGGACAACTTGGTATCTCGATGAGAAGGATGGATGGTCAACAACCAACAAGAATTTTGAACACAAGCAGTTAGGGACACTTGCGGGGTTGACATGGACGGATTTCAAAATTTATGCCGACCGCCCGCCGCTTTCTTCCGGTACGATGACCGTCTATCTGTACGGGTTGATAGAGGAGGATTATAAAACCCTGGAGGGCGTAATGTTCACCGATGTCGTTATTCACCCGATCGCATGGAGTGATTATCCCGATTCCTACCGTTATGATGTTTCGATGAAATCGGGAGCCACCGAGCGGCAGGCGGTAACGATCCTGCCAACCTCAGCCCCTGACATCGCCAATTATGACCGGATGTTTTACAATGGGCAGACGCATGGGGGAACGCGTGTTGATGCCTTTGTCTCGGGTGGGAATACCTATACCTTTGCAAATCTGATCCTCAATTCGATGGTGTTCCTGCACGGTGCGACCCGTCAGTTATTGCAGGGATATTTCCGGGGTGCGGGGTTATCGCTAAACTCGGTGATCAGTTGCGCGGCCACGGGGGGGCGTAAATATGTCGTGGAATCCGGTGCCTGGGAGATATTGAATGACAAGTTCAATCTGAATTTATTGGAGATTCCCGGCACGGTCAGTGGGTCCACATGGGTGATGGGAACCACGGATTTCGCCACGGCGGCGGAATGGTCGAACAATACGACAAAAGGGAGCAGTTCATCGGAGACGATTTTCAGTGGTGGCGGCGGGAATTATTCCGTCGGTGGTGGCAGTTGGCTCGATCCGTATTTTGAATTGGTGAACAGCGGCACGACCGGCGAATATATCCGGGTGCTTCGGGATTTTGCCAGCACCGGAGAAGTGACGGCATATAACGCGGCATCACCGACCGGTTCATTTTGGGATAATATGCCCGTGGCCACAACCGGCACATTGGGCGGGGTGATCATCGGGAGCGGGTTAGCGATAACAGAATTAGGGGTATTATCAGCAACCGGAACGGGAAGCACTACGGGAACCATTGATGTTGTAGATGGGATATTGGATTTGGCAGTAACAACAGGTGTTTTATCTGTATCACCATACCCTGCGAAAATTACACCTGATCCCGGATATGCCTATTTATACGGCGGAACATCAAACCCGACTTTCACAAACAGGCTTAATCTTGATGGCATTTTATATGTTACAAGGTTATATTGCGGGATTGTTAATACAACACTTGATACTTACCTTACCCTAAATGAACTCTATTTCCGCAATGGGTCTAAAATAGTAACCATTAAAAACGGAACGGATTTTAATATTTCCACCAATGGAACACGGTTAGGGTTGGATTCAGTTGATGGTATAGTCTTAAATTATTTCGGGACAGGGAATTTCACCGGAACAGTAGCGCAAATATTAGGGGTAACATCATCGGGGGTATTGGTTGAACTGTCACCAACAACATATTTAACTGCTATAACAAAGCAAATGGTTGAGGCTGTTCTAACGGGAACGATAACAAGCCATAACCACAGCGGGGTATATCAGCCTTCCGATTCGGACTTAACCGCGATAGCAGCATTAACGGGTACAGGGATTGCAAAGCGCACAGGTGTAAATACATGGGCTTTGGATTCATCCACATATCTGACAGCTATCACAAAAGATATGATTGAGGCGGTATTGACCGGGGCGATCACATCACACACTCACGCATACGAGGGGAGCATATCCAAATCCACCGGTTACCTCACATGGAACGGAACGGCATGGGCGTGGAAGAATGAGACCTATGCGAGTTCCACGCACAATCACGATAGTCTGTACGAGCCGAAACTCACCAAATCCACCGGTTACCTCACTTGGAACGGAACTGCATGGGTATGGAAGAATGAGACTTACCTGACCGCCATCACTAAGGCGATGGTGGAAGCGGTGTTGACCGGAACGATAACAAGCCACAACCATAGCGGAGTGTATGAACCCGCCATCACGAAATCTTTAGGGTTGCTCTATTGGAATGGAACGGAATGGGCATTTGATACCAACAGTTACGCCCTTTCGTCCCACAATCACGATAGCCTTTATGAGCCGAAAATAACTGACCTGACGGCAATAGCCGGTCAGACCGGTACGGGATTTCTCAAACGCACCGCAACAAATACCTGGGGGATGGCTGCCAACGGGGCGAACCTTGACGCCATAAATCAGGATTTGGCAACTGATGATGATGTCCATTTCAATTCCGTGGATGTTGAGGATTTGGAGGTAGGGGAAATCATTGACGGCATCCTTCAGACGGGTTATGGGGCTAACATCCTGCGGTATTCTTCCGAGTTTGAAAACGCACTTTGGACAAAATCAAATTGCACCGCAACAGATAATTCCGTGGATTCCCCATTCTCAGGGTCAACCGTAAAGGGATGTTTTATGATGGTGGATTCATCCAATCCATTGTTCCAACAGGCGGTAGGCAACACAAAAACGGGAAATCACACATTTTCAATCTGGCTCCGTAGCAGCGGTGAAAATGAAACGGTAATTCTTAAAGTCTATTCAAACGCACAGAGCCACTCCGGCATTTCCGTAACAGTCACAAGCACCTGGCAGAGGTTCAGCGTTACAAACAATTTATCGACTGCCCACACCACGAAATATGTTCGTGTTGAGTGGTCGACACAGGACATTGAGGTTTGGGGCGCACAGTTGGAAATCGGTTCATCGGTCGGTCGATATACTCATACTGAAAGCCTTGTTGGTGGAGGGTCTGGAGCACACATATATGATAATCTCCGCGTAGCCGGGAACCTCTACGCCTCGGACATCCGAGCAGAGGGGGACATTGTAGCAACCGGTGAGGTAACGGCCTATTCTGATGCCCGGCTGAAGCATGATATTGAGCCAACAGGGGAAGCACTTGAGAAGGTTAGGAAAATTGAGGTTGTGGATTACCGCCTCAATAGCGATAGAAGTGAAAAGTTGCGTACAGGGGTAATTGCACAACAGATTCAGCCTTTGTTCCCTCAATTTGTGGAGGGGTCCGAAGATGATTATTTCAGCGTAAATTATGAGAAATTGGTCAGCGTGGCAATAAAAGCGATTCAGGAGTTAACGGACAAGGTAGAGAAACTTGAAAAAATAATTGCAGAAAATGGCATTACCCAAGACTGACATATCGATTTCATTGGTGAAAAAAACCGTGGGCGCACCAACTTACGCGCTCACGGACATCATCGGCAATGCCAAATCCGGGGGTTCCGCAGGGGAGGCGTTCGATTCCGCGGGGGAACTGATCAGCGGTGCGGAAACCTATTGGAACAAATTTGCCGCCCATATTCCGGGAGATTGGACGCTTGACGGAACAGATTTGAAACTGCATCTTCCTTCGCTCGATGTTGTCACCTTTCAGCATATGTTAGGGCGGTTTCGGCAGTATAACCACAAAGCACCGGAGCCACGGGCAATCATCCCGTCAGAGCAGTCATGTTTTTCCGGGACAATCAATGTAGCCATAAATGCCGACCTGGGGGAATGGGCATTGCCGTCATCGATTACCCATCTCCTGATAAAAGTCACCATCGGAGCCACCACAAAAACTCTTTTATTGGCTCGTGCGGATGTGTGGCATGACGAAAGCGGGGACCCCGTGGAGGGTAATCTCATACAATTCACGGGGGTCAGCACCGGCACCACATCGGGAACGATCAAAATATATGGGAGCAACGCATCATCTGATGAACTCACCGACCTCACCCCCTGGATGACCGGGGTGACAACCTTCACCTTTGACATTATCCACTCATCGGAATACGGAACCCTCTCCCGCACCGTGGGGGGCATCCTTGATGATGTGGAGGTGTCGGGGACAATCACAGACCCATCAGGATCTGGGGACATTCAGATAGCGGCTGGGACCACCAAACTTGACGGGATAATCATTTCAGCCACAGCGACATCGGAAAGTTATACGAATTTCTCGGTTGACCTCTATGTGACGCAATCGGGGGAATCAAACAAATTGGTAAACACCTATGCCGGGACTTGCAGTCCTTCGGGAGTAGTGAACGCCTTTATCATTCGTACCCTGACGCTTAATTCCGCAGTTGCCGGTGGCGATGTCCTTACCTTTTTAATGTCAAACCTCACATATTCATAAAATCATGGTATTGCACAAGGAAACAAAGTTCAGATTAACATTTGGTCAGGTCATCTCACTTTTGACTTTGGTCGGAGCGATCCTCACCGTTTGGATCTCTCTGAATGTCCGCATGGCGCAGGCTGAAATCAGGATTGAAAGTTTGGAATACAATTTTCAGCAAACGATCAAATCGGTCGAGATGATCAGAACGGAAAACCGGGAGGATCACCGGGTGCTGATGGATAAACTTGATGAGATAATGAAAATTAAGGCAGACAAATGATCAGTGATAACCGGTTCATCGATTTTTTTCACCGCCTGATGAAATACGAAGGGGGTTATGTAAACGACCCCGATGACCCAGGTGGGGAGACCAAGTTCGGAATATCGAAGCGGAGCCACCCGGAAGAGGACATTACCAACCTCACGGAGGCGAGGGCGAGGGAGATTTACTACCACGATTATTACATGAAATTGCGCATCCCGGAGATGAAGGATGCCCGGGTGGCGTGGCAGATTTTTGATTTCGGGGTTAATGCTGGAGTTAGCAGATCGGCAAAGATGATACAGGGGATTGTCGGGGCAAAAACTGACGGGGTAATCGGTCCCAATACGGTAGGAAAGATAAACACCTACACCGGGCGTTATCCGCTTTACATCGAGTTTTTATCCGAACGGTTAAAATATTACATGATGCTAACAGAAGTAAGGATTAAGAATTTAAAATACCTGAAGGGGTGGGTCCTTCGGGCGATGGAATTATGAGCGGATTTTGGAACATATTGAAGGAGGCGGGTCGGTATATTGTGAAAAACTGTATTTGGCTGATCCCGATTGCAGAAACCGTTATCAATTCAATCACTAAATTAATAAGGAGGAAAAAAAATGAACGAATCACTGAAAGCGAAGATCAAAGCGGCGGCGGAGAAGCTGGACCGGATCGTAAATCTGAATCTGATTGCCTCGAAAATCAGCAATAAACCGGTTAGGTTTGTTGTAAGCAGTTTTGAGCTTGTTGATGGCTATGTTTTTAAGGTGGCCCTCACGGAGGTCATTAAGTTGATCCCGGAACAGGCCCACGGAGTTGTCGAGTCGTGGCTTGATGCTTTTCTCGCTGACGATTATTTTCTGCTGGTAAACGCCACGGGGGAGTTTTTGGCAGAACTGAACCTGATCCCATTTGTTGAGGATGACGATGAGAAAAACGTCTATGTCGCCCTGCTCACGGCTTTGGTCCGCCTGATCCCCCGTAAAACCGTTCCCGCAGTTGAGGGATAGCGGTCGGCTTCCGGGAGGTCCGCACGGTATAAGGGTAATAAGGATCACAATTAAAATTCAAATAAGTAAACTCATCAAAAGAATAAAAAAATGGCAACAGGAATAGATTTAACGAAAAACCTTACGATCCCCGCCGAGGGACCGACCCGGATGGCCGGGAATATCGTGGCGGTAGAAATGTTTTCTTCAAACCTGATCAGCACCGGGGCCGCGTGGGTTCTGGATTTTTCGGTTTCGGGGGCGCACTTTGACCACGCAGAAGATAGCGCCGGGAACATCGTATCCGGAACACTGGCATTAAATGAGACAACCATTCTTAGCTTTGAAAATAAGCCGGGTATGTTCTGGTGTCTGAATTTCACATCCGGGAAGGGATCCACTGGGGCGGTCGCTTATTCAATCCTGGATTGATATGGATGCGACTACGACCGACATTAATGATCTTGAAAAATGGGTCATCGGGTCTGACAAGAAGCCACAATTTCAGATATTCGCATTGGAAAATAATTTGAAACAATGATACGAGCATACATATCGGCAATAACAAAAGCCTACACCCGTGCCGTAATACCAGGAAATATAGGGTCATCACTTGCAGACGATTATTGGTACGGTATTGAGATTGACGAGGCTAATTCATCTCCAGATGTGACACGGATAGCATCTGATATGACCTTGCATAATGCTAAAACGGGATTGCCTTGTCACAACAATATTAAAGCCTGTTTGCTTTTGGACAATGGCACGGTTAATTATTACCTCGACCCAGCCGATTGGACTAAGAAGGCTGACGGTACTGCGAGTAAATTGGATGGTACGGATGGTCAGGTCATGATGGAGTGGCCTGACTTTTACTACAAGGTGGAGAATAATTTTCCTGCCGCAGGGCAACATCAGATAAAGATTTCCCCCTATTCGGGAGCAGGATGGACTCTTGTGCCGAAACACTATATTTCTGCCTTTGAGGCAGGGATACAAAGAAGTACCAACAAACTTGCCTCAGTAGTAAACACCTCTGCGGACTATCGTGGAGGGGATAACACCTCTGCGTGGGATGCTTCTGCCAACAGCCTGCTTGGTAAACCGGCAACCAACATAAACAGGACTAATTTCCGAACCTACGCACGAAACAGAGGGACAGGGTGGAACATTAACAGTTACACGCATCACAAGTGGCTTTTGTGGTTCTACGCTATTGAATTTGCAACCCTTAATTCACAGAAAGCCGTCAACACTGCCCTCACTGTTGATGGCTATAAGCAGGGAGGACTTGGTGAAGGGGTAACTACTGTAAAAGGATGGAGCACCTTCAATAGCTATAACCCATTTGTCAACTGCGGCGCAAGCAATAGCCTTGCAAGTGGAAGCGGAGAGGTAAATATTACAATTACCGACTTTGGTGGTAGCGGTGTAAATGTTGATGTAAAAGTGCCTCGTTTCAGGGGACATGAAAATCCGTTCGGTCATGTTTGGAAAATACTAGATGGTATCAACCTAAAAGTGCAGTCTGTTGCCTCGGGAGGTTTAACGGAAACATGGATAAGCGATGACCCGGCAACTTGGAATGATGCAAACTACACAGGTTACACAAATGTAGGGAATCAGGCAAGAGATTCTGGCTATATAAAAACTGCTTTGATGGGTAGTGGTGCAGAGTTTGTCCCTGCGGTAACAAGTGGGGCAGACCAAACACATTATTATTGTGACTATTACTATACAACCATACCAGCAGCGGGGGTATCACTAAAGACGCTGATTTCCGGTGGTCGCGCTTCTAATGAAGTTGATGCGGGTTTGACGTATTCGCGTACGGATCGCGAACCGTCGTATGCGAGTACGGCGCTCGGCTCGCGCCTTGCTTTCATTCCTGCGTAGCAGGCTAAAAGCGAAACCGTTCTTTGAAATATTGGGTTTACATCTAAGCGTTTTTTCATAGTTGGTTTTAGTTGGTTCAGCGAGGGGTGGCAGTGGCCGCCCCTTTTTTATTTGTCTATATGTTATAAAACATATCAGCATTAGATAAAATAATAGATAAAATATTTGCATAATTGAAAAACGCGTTGTATCTTTACACCATAAAACAGCAACGAAGCAGTTTTGGTAAAATTTAAAAACAATGAAAAAATCAATTGAAACTAAAGTAAGAAAATTCTCGCAGAATTATTTAAATGCCTGCGATTGGGAAGAAAAGGAAGAAAGTGTTGATATGCTTTCTGGTTATATTTCTGATAATTACGAGTTATTTGATTTCACAGAAGAAGAGATAGAGTTCATAGAAGAAGAAGATTTGTTTCCATTCATCCAGGAAATTATGGATGAAGAAGTTTATTCCTTCATGAATGAAAAATTCAGTTATGATGAAAATTGCTTAACTGGTTCTTATGCAGGTCAAGATCATATCAGTTGCAGCCGGGATGACTATTTTGATTTTGATGAATTAGAAGAAAGATGTGATGATGATAAAATTTATCTTTTTCAACTTCACAATAATTCTGAATTATCACCTCTTGTATTATTTGCTGTTTTTAATGAAAATGATGCTGAGCAAGCGGTTAATTGTGCAAAACAAAATGATTGTGTTACTTATCATAATGGTTCATTTGATGATGACTACTGCAATTCATACTTAAACAAGTAATATGAAACGCCAAAACGTAATAGTAGTAATTGCCCCGACTTTAGAAGTTTGGGGCAATTTTCAAAAAATGAGGGAACTGTTACCAGATTATATTGTAACGAGAAATGGTTTCCAGGGGTCAGGAGTTATTCATATTTGGGAGAGATAATTAACCGGAGGGGCAACCCTCCATAAAACCTTTCTCATGTTCAAAACGCAATTAGATTTTAATTTTTCCGGAGTCACGTTTAAAAATCAAACCTATTCCGATAAGGTTAAGGTAGAGAAAAAAATGCTCATGAAAATTCAGAAGCACAATTTCAAAAGAAAACACAAAATCGAAGATGATATTTCCACGATCCGGGACCTGGTTTTAAATTTCGCCCCTGATGAGGAAGTTGTCCTAATAAGCAAACGGTTTGATTCCCCAAATATAATAAACGCCTTACTCCCCGAAATCAGGAATATTTATATCGCGACCTGGGCCATAACCCCTGCCGGGATTGATGCGCTGCTAAAATTAGTTGAAACAGGTAGGGTTAAGGAAGCATGGTTAATCTTGGATAAAACCCACTCCTATAAATGGATATTTACCTCAAATGCATACGATATTTTAAAGGGGAAAGTGAAAATCAAATTTTGCGCTAACCACTCAAAATTTATTGTTATCGAAACAGAAACCGGAGTACTTAATTTTGTTGGGTCAATGAATTTTTCAAACAATCCGAGGTTTGAGAACATTACAATAGATAAAGATATTAATACCTTTGAATTTTATAGGGATTTTATTAAAAACGTGGATGGAGAAACATTATGAAAAAAACAAAGTCACCGGCAGGGAGAAAACCCCTGCCACCGGGTAAAAAGAAAAAAGCCGTAACAATTTACCTGGACGGCGAAACAATAGATCGTCATGGAGGAACTGAGGCGGTCAGACGCAAGCTGTTGCAATCATTGATCAACAATACTACAGAGCTATGAGCAAGAGAGATCCGCTTTTCCCAGTTTACAAACGCCTTAAAGATCGCATTGAATCCGACACCGTTGGTGCCGAGATCACGGATGGCTTGGCCGAAATCTGTTATAACATCCTGATATACTGGGTTAAATACAGTTTAACCCGGGAATTTAACACGGTGTATTATGATTATGACACCGAACCGGACAACCGGAGCCAGACCTTTGTGTCGATCCACGACTATGCCGTTTGGGATCAGGCAGGGGAGGCCGTTTCCTGCTCCTTTGACCCGCACGCGCTGGAATCTATGTTTAGTCAACCTGATTTTGACTACTGAAGATAGTTTATTCAATTCCAATCCAGGGGCGGTATATTCTGCCTACCATAGCAGGCCGCCCCAATTTAAAAAAAAAACAGCAATGACAAAACCCACCCGCACCTTTAAGCACGTTCTGGCCGAAAAGGCCAAAGCCGCAGGGGCAAAACACCCCAGCGAGTACAAGGCATTTTATGACGCCTGCCGGTATGTGGCCGACAAGTTTGATACACGCGGTAAAGACTTTGAAAAATGGATGAAAGAAGAGTCAATGTTCGACTGAACCGCCTCCACGCCCAGACCCGGCACAACTGGCGCTGGGTGGCGATGGTGGCCATAGCGACAATAGCAATCACAATAATTTACCAATTAATACAACTGACATGACAATGAAACACTTAAAAATCGATGTTATAATATCAGAGTGTAAGGATTGTATCTACTACAAAAGAAATTGGGTTATACGGAGATACTGCTCATTGGAATATATAGACCTGAGATACTGCTCCGAAATACCAGAAACCTGCCCCCTCCCAAACTTTGAAGACAATGAAGACTCACCAATTAATAACCAACAAAAATGACAATAAAAAAAGCAAAATCAATCGGGGAGTGGCTGCTGGGCGGCTTTTGCCTCGGAGTGGGGGTGATCATCGGATGGATCGCCGCTAAATTCACATGGACGGACATTCTGGTCGGGTTTTTCAGCTTCATCGGCTTTGTCGTGCTGGCCGTGCTGGTATTCGCCGCGATCTTCGACGACACGACAGAGCAAGAGGAGTTGTTTTCCTACCCGAAACCCCAGACTTGGGATAAATCCTACGAGCATGAGTGACGACCTTAAAATAATCCGCCTGCACGGTAGGGATTATGTGCTGCGACCGCAGACGCGCGGCCTCAATGAGTTTTACAACCAGGCCGTGGCCGAACCTATTCCAAATGCCAACTTTGCAGGAACCGGAATGGCCCTTTACGGGGTGCTGAAAAAAGGGGAAACCCTCGACAGCTACCGGAAACGCAGGGTAAACCAATTCAGAGAGTTATTAAAAAACAACGAAAAAATAAGAGAGAAATTATGAACACACCAGCAACAGTTAAGAGCCTTTTGTCGAATCAGAATGTAAAGGCAAAATTTGAGGAAATTCTCAAAGAACGGGCAGCGGGGTTTACCGCGAATCTGGCCGTAATGGTCAACAATTCCGCCGCCCTATCGAAGTGCGACCCAATGACGGTAGTATCTGCCGCCGTCGTGGCCGCCTCCCTTAATCTTCCCCTTGATCCAAACCTGGGCTTTGCCGCCGTGGTGCCGTTCGGGAATCAGGCATCATTTCAAATCATGTATAAGGGGCTTATCCAGCTTGCCATGCGCTCCGGGCAGTATCAGACTATCAATGTTACGGAGGTATATGAGGGTGAAATGACCGGAGAAAACCGGGTGACGGGCGAATACACCTTTGATTTCTCCGGGAAGAAATCCGATAAGATAGTCGGGTACATCGCTTATTTCAGGCTTGTTAACGGCTTTGAGAAAATGGAATACTGGCCGATTGAGAAGATCGAACGCCACGGGAAACGCTACTCTCAGACCTACAAAAAGGGTTTCGGGTTATGGAAGGATGACTTCGAGAGTATGGCGAGAAAAACCGTGCTTAAAAGCCTAATCAGCCGGTGGGGGATTCTCTCCATTGAAATGCAAAACGCCGTTAAATACGATCAGGGTGTAGTCCGTGACGTGGAATCCGGGGCAGTGGAATACGTCGATAACGACCCGATAGAAGCCGCCTTTGCAGACGACGAGCCGGTAACGGTGAGAAGGGCAAACGGAAAAACAAAATAAAAAATTTAATAACCAATTTAAAACAAGCGCAATTATGAACTACAATGTAGAAAATCCGGTTGAAATCATTGATTTATCAACAATGAGGATAAAAGGCGGGTATAACAGAATAGCCGCAAATAAAATAAGAATCACGTCATCAAGTGAAACTGAGGCCAATTTAAGCTTTAGCAGAGAGTTAACTAACGAGGTTATTAGCAGAGGGTTAACTTATTTGAATTTTGCAGTTAATAACATCACGGGAGAGGTATTCTTTGTATTTAGCAAAAGAGGGTATTCGTTAAAACTTTACAAAGGAGCAACAAGTTTACGGATTGGGAACATTTCTTTAATTAAAAAACTAATTGAAATCATGGGGATGAATGCTATTCCAAAAAATATGAGTTTAACAATAAGTGACGATATGAGCAGAACGGATACGTCAATGACATTTAAAATAATTGATATTGAATTATGATTGACCAGCGCACAGACGAATGGAAGGAACAGAGGCGGGGTAAATTTACCGCCTCTGAAATCCACAAGCTGATGGGTGCAAAAGGCCTCGGAAAGACCGGAGAAACCTACATTTTGGAGAAGGTAGCCGAAGAATTAGGCGCCACAATGCCTGAGATCACCACCTATGCCATGCAACGGGGAACAGATTTGGAACCCTACGCTAAGCGGGCCTATTCGAATGGCGAAGGCGTGGCGGTATCAGAGCAGCC
>Ga0302243_1001788_pt1 | contig 13661 bp, 9 predicted proteins | sample AAG_UR_Met_MG_FD_193514 | JGI IMG/M metagenome (GOLD analysis project Ga0302243, IMG submission 193514) | Enriched activated sludge microbial communities from anaerobic digester in WTTP, New Holstein, Wisconsin, United States - AAG_UR_Met | ecosystem: Engineered > Bioreactor > Anaerobic >... | reverse complement strand
AGGAACGGGGGTTCGGTGCCTCTAGTCAATCAGTTGTCCGACAGGGCATGCTGAGCAGCCACGCACTACTGGATAAGAGCTGAAAGCATCTAAGCTCGAAGCCACCTTGAAAAAGAGGCATCTTAGGACGCTCATAATTGATGAGCTTGATAGAATCGGGATGTACGCATCGAGGTTTTTCCGAGATGTTCAGTCCGCGGTTACTAACGTCTTTTGCCGCGAAGCATTGTAGGCTTGCCTTAATGGTAGGCTTTGGCTTAACCGTTAAACAGGTTGCGTTTGTACCTCTTCCAATGAATTATTTTTTATTTATTATCAGGTGGATTATTGTTGCGTATGATCGTTCATGAGCTTCAGCTACAGATCTTTTCAGGATTTGAGTTGCCGAAGGTCGTTCCCTAGCGACCGAATAAAGACATTGATCGAACCATCGCTCACCATCATACACCATTGATCGATGACCAGAAAGAGCATTCGTGGTCAGCGAACGGATAACTTATTGTCTTCTTCGCACCAGGTTGCGGTGTTGTCGATCGACGGTCGACTTGATCTGATAATGTAAATTATTTTAATCTAGTGGCCGAAGAACCTTGGGACAATCTATAACTACGATTTGCTGGATATTCAACAGCCTATGTCATTCAATATTGTGAGGGGTGCGCTTTGAGCGATATACCCCTGAACGTCCAGGAGATGCTCAAAAGCCATCCCTGTTACAACGAAAAAGCCCACAAGGAATTCGCCAGGATGCACCTTCCGATCGCCCCCCGATGCAACATCCAATGCAATTACTGCAATCGCAAATATGATTGTACCAACGAATCAAGGCCTGGGGTCACTAGCGAAGTGCTATCGCCCGAGGAGGCGGTCAACAAGATCCGGGTGGTCAAGGAGAAGATCCCCCAGCTCAGCGTGATAGGTATCGCCGGACCGGGTGATCCGTTGGCCAATGAGGAGACCTTCGCCACCCTTGAGTTAGTGAAGAAAGAGTTCCCGGATCTCACCCTCTGCCTGAGCACCAATGGCCTCAACCTTCCAAGATCGGTGGAGAGGCTGAAGGTCCTGGGGGTCAAGTTCGTTACCGTCACCATAAACGCCGTGGACCCTGATATCGGGTCCAAGATATACGACTTCGCGATCTGGGACGGCAAGTTGTTGCGCGGAAAAGACGCCTCGGAACAGCTGCTCAAGAATCAGCTTGAAGGAATCAAGATGTGCACTGAAGCCGGCATCCTGGTAAAGGCGAACATAGTCATGGTGCCGACGGTGAACGCCGACCACATCCCGGACATAGCAAAGAAGGTCAAGGAGCTGGGCGCGTACATCGTGAACATCATTCCGCTCATACCCGTTCCAGGCACCAAGTTCGAGCATATGCCTGCGCCTACCCCGGAGCAGCGCAAGATGCTGCAGGACCTTTGCGAGGGTGACATACGCCAGATGCGTCATTGCCGTTTCTGCCGGGCCGACGCCATCGGTATGCTGGATAACGATAGGTCCGCTGAGTTCGCGCATATCACCTGTGGAGCCCGTGAATCGCCGCAAGGCGGACCGGTGGGCATTCAGATGGAAGGCATGGCCAGGCATAGGGTGGCGGTGGCCACCTCAGACGGGAAGAACGTGGACCAGCACTTCGGCCAGACCAAAGAGTTCTGGTTGTTCGATGTGGAAGATGGGAAGTTGAAGTTGGTGGACAAGGTACGCACCGACCCGTTCCTGGAAGAATCCATGTTCGGCCCCAAGCATCACAACAAGATCGAGCGGATGGTGTCCGCGCTGATCGGTTCGGACATCGTGCTCACCTCCGGTTTCGGAGACAAGGCGGATGCCGAGATAAGGGCCAGGGGAATGCGCCCCTACAAGAAGGACGGGCCGCTCGATGAGGCGGTGCTCTGCGCGGTGAGGGACCTTTTCGAGGAGAGGGCCAAGGTCTTTGAGTGATCCGATGAAAGCGTCCAGGTTGCTGGTGGAATGCCTCAAGGCCGAGGGTGTCGAGCGAGTGTTCGGGATCCCTGGCGAGGAGAACATGGATGTCATGGACGACATTCACCAGGCGGGCCTCGAGTTCGTGCTGACCCGGCATGAGCAGGCCGCGGCCTTCATGGCGGCCACGGTGGGAAGGCTCACCGGCCGGCCTGGGGTCTGCCTGAGCACGCTGGGCCCCGGAGCCACGAACCTGGTCAGCGGCGTGGCCGACGCCTATCTCAGCAACCTGCCCATGGTGGCCTTGGTGGCGCAGGCCGGCGCCGTCCGTGTGGATCCTCCGCAGAAGCAGGTACTGGACCTGTTGGCCATGTTCCGCCCTTTGACCAAAAGGGCCATGGACATCGGCGGACCTGATGATGTCCCCCGGTCGGTGAGGAAAGCGTTCGATGCGGCCTCGTCGGAAAGGAGCGGACCGGTGATGCTGCAACTGCCCGAGGACGTGATGAGGAAGGAAGCGAGCGGAACCTCATCACCGATCCCTAAGAAAAGACCGAAGATGACCGGGGACCCAGATATCGCCAAGATTCGAAATATCCTGTCATCGTCCGAACGGCCATTGGTGCTGGCCGGACACGGAGTGCTGCGCGAGAACGCCGTATCGGCGCTAGTGAAGTTCTGCGAGGACTGGAACCTTCCGGTCGGATGCACCTGGATGGCCGCCGGTGCGGTCCCGTTCGATCACGAATTGAGCCTGGGAACGGTGGGCATGCGCAACAGCGACCTGGTCAAAGGTTCCTATGAGGAAGCGGACGCGGTGCTGCTGGTGGGCTTTGATTCCACCGAGTTCCAGCCGCAATACTGGAACCGCGGACGGACCAAGAGGATCGCCTACCTCGGTCGGTCCAGGCCCATACCTTGCAGGAACCTGACGCTGGAATCGACCGCCTTGGGCGATCTGACCGATTCCTTGAGGCGGCTGTCCGAGAGAGCCATGCCAAGGAAGAACTGGCATTCCATACACCGTCGGAAGCTGATTGACGACCTTACCGGAAAGGCCGAAGGGCCCCTGGCCCTGGTGCAGGCCATGCGGCGCTGCATGTCCAGGGATGACATCATGGTTAGCGACGTCGGAGCGCACCTCATCTGGTTGGCCAAGTATTATCCAGCCTATGGCCCCAACACCTTGCTGCTGCAGAATGGGCTGATACCCATGGGGATCGCCATACCATCGGCCATCGCCGCCAAGATGGTCCATCCTGAAAGACGGGTATGCGCAACCGTGGGAGACGGAGGGTTCATGATGTCCTCGGCCGAACTGGAGACGGCGAAACGTCTGGGAGTGAACTTCGTCACGGTGATATTCAACGACGGCGGGCTGGGCCTGATACGGGAGAAGATGACCCGTAGCCTCGGCCGAAGCTCGAACGTCGATCTTGGCAATCCAGACATCCCGACCTTCGCCCGCTCGTTCGGGGCGGAAGGCCATTCCGTCACCGGAAAGGATTTCGAAAGTGTGTTCCAGGATTGCCTGGACCGGGACGCGTTAGCGGTAATTGACGTGCAGGTCGATTACTCGCACAATCACCACCTCTTCTGAACGAATAAATATTCGCAGCTGCGTTCGAAGGATGGGAACGAAATGACGCTGAAGAAGGCCACCTTCGCCGCAGGATGCTTTTGGGGAGTGGAAGCCAGGTTCATGAAGGTCAAGGGAGTGGTCCAGACCGAGGTCGGTTATATGGGCGGCCACACCGAATCACCAACCTACCGCGATGTTTGCACGGACCGCACCGGTCACGCCGAGGTCGTGCAGCTCACCTATGACGATTCCGTGATCAGCTTCGATGGTTTGCTGGATGTGTTCTGGAACTCGCATGATCCGACCCAGAGGAACCGCCAGGGGCCTGACGTAGGTACCCAATATCGAACGGCCATATTCTATCACGACGAGGAGCAGCGTTCGGTCGCCGAACGTTCCATAGCGACCATGGATGCCAGCGGCCGTTTCAAAAGGCCGATCGCCACCCTGGTGGAGAGGTCCGGACCGTTCTGGAAGGCGGAGGAATATCATCAGAAGTACCTGCAAAAGAAGGGGCTCGACACCTGCCACATCTGACTGGATGGAAAGCCCTCCCGTGCGATGGCATGACAATATTCTTATAACGACCTAGAAATAACGCCAGTTATGACCGGTTCGGAGTTCGACCTCGCCTTCTTCCAGGAGAAGGGTTTCATGCGCAAGCAATGCCCCAAGTGCCAGAGGCACTTCTGGAGCCTGGGCGACTGGCCTACTTGCGGTGAACCGCCTTGCGAGGAGTACACCTTCATAGGTAACTCTCCAATGAACCGGAAGCTCGAACTGCACGAGATGCGCGAAGCTTATCTGGGCTTCTTCGAGGAGAACGGCCACGGCCGGGTGAAGAGATACCCGATAGTGGCTCGCTGGAGGGACGACGTGTTCTTCACCCAGGCCTCCATCTATGATTTCCAGCCCTGGGTTCTGAACGGGGTCATCGAGCCTCCCTACAACCCATTGACCATATCCCAGACCTGCGTGCGTTTCAACGACATCGACAACGTGGGGAAGACAGGCAGACACTTCACCTTCTTCGAGATGTGCGCCCATCACGCCTTCAACAAGAAGGACGGCAAGTTCATCTATTTCAAGGACCGGACGGTGGAGCTCTGCCACCGCTTCTTCACCGAGCGCCTGGGAACCGACCCGGGCAAGATGCGTTACATAGAGGAGTGGTGGGAGGGCGGCGGTAACGCTGGACCTTGCGTGGAGGTGATCCTGGACGGGGTGGAGGTCGCCACGCTCGTGTTCATGATGTACCGGGACACCCCGGACGGACGGAAACCAATGGACATGACCGTGGTGGACACTGGTTACGGCCTGGAGCGCATGACCTGGGTGTCCCAGGGGGTTTCGTCCGCATACGAGGCGGTCTTCGGACCGGTGGTCGATTGGCTCAAGGGCCTGGCTAACGTGGAGCCAGACAAGACGGTCCTGACCGAATACTCCAAGGTCGCCGGGGCTACCAATATGAAGACCGCGGCCGACGTTCGCCGTATTCGGGAGACCACCGCCGAGAGGATAGGGATCAGCTACGAAGAGCTGATGAGGACCATATCCCCCCTGGAGGACATCTACGTCATATGCGATCACTCCCGGGCGCTGATGCTTATGCTGAACGACGGCGTGGTGCCCTCGAACGTCAGAGAGGGTTACTTCGCCCGCATGCTCGTTCGCCGGGCCTTGCGTTCCATACGCTCCCTGAACCTGGACATCCGGCTCTCGGAGGCGGTGGGCAGACAGGTGGACCATTTCCAGGACATATTCCCGGAGCTGAAGGAGAACCGCGCGGACATCCTGAACCTGGTCGAGGTGGAGGAGGAGCGTTACTTCGAAACGTTGGGAAGGGGAAAACAACTGGTCGGTCGGCTGGTCAAGGACCTCAAGAAGGGGGAGAAGCTGTCCAACGAGAAGCTGATCGAGCTTTACGATTCCCATGGACTGAACCCGGAGATAGCCCAGGAATTCGCGCCCGGGCAAATTGACGTTCCTGATAACTTCTACATGCAGGTGGCCGCCAGGCACGAGAAGCCCGAGGCGGATGTCGCGGAGGCGAAGGAACGCCCGGAGAAGATGCCGGAGACTCGAATGCTCTACTATGAAGATCCGGAGCTGGTGGAGTTCGAGGGAACGGTCATCGCCGAGATCGATGGCGGAATTGTCCTGGACCAGAGCGCCTTCTACCCGGAGGGCGGCGGGCAGGAGTGGGACCTCGGCATACTGGATGGAAAGAGGGTCTGCCGGGTCATCAAGATCAAGACCACCATCGTCCACTTCGTGGAAGGGAAGAACCCCGAGATAGGGACCCGGGTGAGAGGCGTGATCGACCTTGAGCGTCGCCAGCAGCTGATGCGCCACCACACCGGGGCGCATCTGATAAACGGGGTCGCCCGCAACCTGTTCGGCAATCACGTCTGGCAGGCCGGAGCCCACAAGGCGGTGGACCAGGCCCGTCTGGACGTCACCCACTTCGAGAACCTCAGCACCGAGCAGCGTGACACGCTGGAGAGAGAGGTCAATCGGGTGGTACTGCAAGATCGGCCGATAAGCATTCGGTTCATGCCCCGGGACGAGGCGGAGAAGCTGCACGGCTACCGGCTGTACCAGGGCGGCGCCGTGCCGGGAAAGATCATCCGCGTGGTGGAAGTGGAGGGTCTGGACGCCGAGGCCTGCGGAGGACTGCATTGCTCGCACACCGGAATGGTCGGGCCGGTCCGAATAACCCGCACCAAGCGCATCCAGGACGGCATCGTTCGCGTTGAGTACACCGCGGGCATGGCTGCGGTGGCCGGAATGCAATCCGACAAGCGCCTGGTCGAGGGACTGGGCGATTCGCTCAACGTACCAGGCGAGAGGCTGCCCGAGACCGTGACGAAGTTGCAGGACGACCTGCGCGAACAGCGCAAGAGCATCGAACACCTCTCATCGGTCATCAACGACATGAGCGTGAAGGAGCTGGTCTCCGAAGCGCCCAGGGCCGGGGACGCCCGCGTCGTCGTGCACGAGGCGCTGCCGGGCGAGGACCCCGAGGAGATGTCCAAGCAGCTGGCTTCCATGCCCTGCACCGTCGTCGTGATAGGGGTCCCGGGGGAGAGAGCGAAGTTGCTTGTTGCCTGTTCCTCGGACGTCAAGATGGACTGCCGCAAGGCCCTGAAGGAGATCATGGCCTTCATGGGCGGAGGCGGGGGCGGGAAGCCGGACTACGCCCAAGGCGGGGGCGGGGACCCAGTAAAACTTAAGGATGCCCTGTCGAAAGCTTATGATGTCGTCTCCAAGGAGATCGGCGTCTGAAACCCCTTCCCATACCTCATTTTCAGTGCAGAACGGTTATATACAGCCTCAAGCTTGGCATGTCCGACAGAATCGATACTGTTGAGGGAGCCCTTCGCAATAGGGGCTTGTTCCCGGACCGGTAGCCCTATCCGGAGATGGGAACTGCAAACCGCGCTCTTCGGTGCGGGGCGTACTTCGCGAGGGCGAGCTTCGATTCGCGATCACCAGCGAGGGATACTCTTGGCTGAAGCGAAAAAGACCAATACACCAGAGGAGAAGGACGACTTCCGGTACATTGTCCGTATAGTGAACACGGACATTGACGGCAACAAGCCCACCGTGGTCGGACTGCAGAGCATTAAAGGCGTTGGAAAGAGGGTTGCCGAGGTCATCGTCCGGAAGGCCGGCGTGGACCGATCGGTCAAGATCGGCTCCCTGGACGAGGCGGCCACCACCGAACTGACCAACCTCATCTCCACCTATGCTGATTACGCGCCCAACTGGGCCATCAACCGGCAGGCGGACTACGAGACCGGCGAGGACCATCACATGGTCGGCGTCGATCTGGACATGGTCCTGAAGGACGACATCAACCGCCTGAAGATGATCAGATGCTACCGCGGGGTGCGCCATGATACCGGACACAAGGTCCGCGGTCAGCGCACCAGGTCCAACGGCAGGAAGGGTCTGACCCTGGGCGTTTCCAAGACCCGGAACCAGCCCGCCGCTAAGAAGGAGGCCTGAACATGGGTGATCCAAAGTTCCCTAGAAGGAGCTACGACACTCCCTCCCATCCCTGGCAGGGCGAGCGCATAAAGGAGGAGGCCATACTCGTAAAGCAGTACGGCCTGAAGAACAAGAAGGAGCTGTGGAAGGCCAAGACCATCCTGCGGAACCTGCGCAAACAGTCCCGTGATCTCCAGGCCCGCCTGAGGATCGGGGAGCAACAGGCCAAGATGGAGACCGAGAACCTGCTGCGCAAGTGCGCCAGGATCGGGCTGTTGCCCATGGAAGGCACCAGGCTGGACGACGTACTGGGACTTTCGGACCTGGCACTGCTCGACCGCCGCCTGCAGACCGTGGTTTTCAACAGGGGACTGGCCTCGACCGTCGGTCAGGCCAGGCAGTTCATCGTTCACGGGCATGTGTGCATCGACGACCAGAAGGTCACCATACCCGGTTACATAGTCACTCGTGATGACGAGGAAAAGATCGTGATCAACCCGAGGTCGCCCATCGCCAACGAGCTGCACCCGCTGAAGCAGGTCCAAGAGTCCGCTTCCGACCGGGCCCGCCGCGTGGAGGCTGAGGACGCCAGGAAGGACCTGGGCAAGAAGAAGTTCGTCAAGCATGTGCCCAAGGAGATCGAGGCCGCTGTCCAGGATGTCGAGGATGTCCCGAACGAGCTGCCGACCGAGGAGGTGAACTGATGGGCAAGTGGGGAATAGCGAACGTTTTCGCCAGTTACAACAACATCATAATCACTTTGACCGACGTCACCGGTGCCGAGACCATAACCAAGTGCACCGGCGGAATGGTGGTCAAGGCGGCCAAGGACGAGTCCTCGCCCTACGCGGCCATGAGGGCCGCGGAGAAGGTGGCCGAGATAGCCAAGGAAAAGGGGATCGATGGCATTCATGTCAAGGTGCGCGCACCTGGCGGAAATCGCTCCACTTCACCTGGCCCGGGCGCTCAGGCGGCCATCAGGGCCCTGGCCCGCGCTGGACTGAGGATCGGGCGCATCGAGGATGTCACCCCGGTTCCGCATGACGGCACCAAGAAGAAGGGCGGTCGCCGCGGCAGAAGGGTCTAAAGAGGCGCTTTATGCACATAAAGATGCTAGAGGAGATGGAGACCAGGGCCAAGTTCCTGGTCACCGATGCCAGCCCGGAGAAGGTCAACGCGCTGCGAAGGGCGTTGATGATGGACGTCCCCAAGTTGGCGATCGACGACGTGGAGTTCCACCTCGGTTCTTCGGTGGACGCCGATGGCAATGAGTACGAGAGCATCAGCCCGGTGTTCGACGAGATCGTCGCGCACAGGCTGGGCCTGGTACCCATACCCACCGACCTGGACCTGTTCGGATTCCGCGACCAGTGCTCTTGCGGCGGCGAGGGCTGCCCGAACTGCACCATCTACTACTCCCTGGAGAAGAGGGGGCCGTGCGAGGTGTATTCCGGTGACCTAAGCTGCCTGGGCGACTCCAAGTTCCAGGTCAAGGACCAGCTGATCCCCATCGTGCGATTGGGGGAGCGCCAGGGAATACTGGCCTATGCCATCGCTGAGCTGGGGACCGGCCGCAAGCACGCCAAGTGGCAGCCGACCCATGGTGTGGGATACAAGTACTTCCCGACCGTGACCATCGACCAGTCCAAGTGCGACAACGGCGGCACCTGCATCAAGGTCTGCCCCAAGGCGGTCATGAACTTCAAGGACAAGAAGGTGCAGGTGTTGGACAACGACGCCTGCGTCCTCTGCGAGGAGTGCGTGAAGGTCTGCCGGACCGGGGCCATCAAGGTCAAGTGGTCCGACAACAAGTTCCTCTTCGAGTTCGAGACCGACGGGTCCCTGAGCGCGAGGGTGGCACTGTCCAAGGCCCTGGAGTCGTTGGAGAAGGGCTTCGACGAGTTCAGAGAGAAGGTCGCTTCCCTGGAAGGCTGAAACGGCGGTGACCCCGCCATCTTCCCTTTTTCCCATATTTTAAAAATCGTCCAGGCTTATCGTTCTTTTACCTTCCGATACGCTAGTTCCTTCCTCTACCGGATCGTCAGCGTCTGGATCGCGTGGAAAATCCAGAGATTGTTCCTCTCCCCCCTCGTCGTAGGCGTCCAAGGGCGTCGATGAAATCTCATCCCCGAAGATCGAGGTGATCGACCTCTCTATCAACCGTATCCGTTGCTGGGTGTACTCCGAAACGCCGTAATCGCGCCCGATCCTGCTGGTAACTTCCAGATACTTCTTCACGCTCGCCTCGTACACCGTCAGGTTCAGCTTGTTGCCGCAGTAGCAGTGCCCGCTGAGCGGAACGCGCCGATAACTCTCCGCGCACTTGGTGCAACGGAACTTCTGTCCCGAGAAGCTCTTCAGGTTACCGATGAGGTCCGGCAGGAAGTGCTTGGTGATGACCCGGTGCACCACGTCCCCCTCGTCCACCGCCCTGATGCGCTTGGCCAGCTCCAGCTGGGCCGTCATCTTGTCCATCATGGTCTCCAAGGTCTTGTACGCGGATTCGTCCGGTCCTTCGGCGATGTCGCAGGTATCGTGAGTGAAGCCGAACCCCTCATACTGTAGCAGCGATTTGATGCGGTCGGCCACCAGGTCCATCTTGGACTGGATGTCCTTGGGGTGGCGGTATTCCACGCAGGCCCGGTAGAACTCCAATGGATATTCCCAGTGCACGTCGATGTTCTGCGCCTCCTTGTCCACCTCGTTGGGGTCCAGGCGTAACGCCAGCACCAGCGGGGCGTCCATCAGACCGCCGCGACTGTCCGGGAGGTAGGAGCGGGAGAAGTTGAGAAGACCGTCCAGCAGGAGCACGACGCTGTCCTCGTCCCCGTCGGCGTTGCGCCTCTTGGCGGCGTGAAAGAACGGGTGCCCGAAACAGACGCTGGCCTTGGTGAAACCTATGATGCGGCAGAGGATCCCGCCCGAGGTATGAGGGGCCAGTCCGATGGCCAGATGGCCGATTATGTCCTCCTTTCTCCGGGCGTTGTAATGACGGGGCAGCTCGTAGAACCTTTCCAACAGGTCGTCTATGAAATCGGCCACCCGGACCATGAAGTCCCCGCAGGAGTTGGAAGGAACGATGTCCTGGACCTTGAGCTCACATAGCTGCTCGGGATCCGTCAGCGGCTGATCGTATATGTCGTGGTCATAGCCGAGCTCCAAAGCCTTCTGCACGCTCAGACCTATCTCCCGAGGGCGGAAATGGGTCAAGGGGACGTCCGTGAGGTCAAAACGTATCGTCCCGTCCTTGTTGACGTATATCTCGTGCTTGCGCCGCAGGATGCCCTTCTCCAAGGGTTCGGGGCACATGTCCTTGGACTTAAGCTCCTTCTCCCCCTTGAGCTTGGGCAGGATGGACCTCTCCCCCAAGGCCTTGCGAGCTTTGTCGAGCTCCTCGGCGATGTTCACCGGAACATCCTTGGAATCACCCACCGGCAGGGTATGCCCGCCGCAGGGACAGCGGTAGTAGACCCGGTGCTCCCCGCACAGCTGGCATTTCCTGACCCCCAGCTTCACGGTGATGTTGCCCTTGCCAGCCGCCTTCTCCATGAGGCGCTGAGGACCCCCATGCATCCCTATCGGGAAGATGGTGTGCGAGGGGGCTTTCGCCGAACGGTCCTTGGCCTTCTCCGGCCGGGCCATGCGCGAGCCTATCCTGGTCACGGCGCGGGGATTGACCTTGACGCCCGTGCATCTGGACACCGCCTCCATGACCGTCGCCCCTTCCAGGGGAACCCGGTCCTCGATCCCTCCCTCACCTAGAAGTCCCAGACCGGCCAGGAGCGGCTCGGCGTACCTCTCGATGATGACCTCCCCCTCGACCACCCGGTGCAGGGCCCCCAGGGTCTCCAAGGTGCGTTTGGACCCCGGTTCCAATGGAACGCGCAGGGAACCGCCAGTGAACTTGCCTTGGGACAGCATGTGGACCCGAAGGCCCTGTAAGGCCTCCAGCGTCAGGTCGTACCAGAAAAGGTTGTACTTGGGGTGAAGCGGAACGTTGTAACGCCTGGACATCTCTTGAGCGGTCGCGAAGTCCTCAGGGTCCTCCCAGCCCTCTGGAAGCTGCCAGTCGTTGGCGGCGTACAGCTCGGCGCGATGCCATTCCAGATCATAGTCCCCGGGAACCAGCACGTGGTTGTTCTCCACGAACTCCCCGAACGGGAAGAGGATCTCGCCGACATCGGTTATCTCCTTCATCCGCTCCTTGATGGCCTTGAACTCCGCTACGGTGTTGGTCTGCACCAGGTCGCCATTGTCCAAAAGCAGTATCGGCCCTTCCAGACGATCGCAGGGCGTAACCGCCCCGGCCTTTCCCGGACGCTCGATCTTGATCTGCGTGCCTATCGCCAAAAAGTCATCCAGGGCGAACATCGTCGCCGGGCTCAGGGCGATGGCCGCCAGCCCGGTGGTCCTGGCCCTCCCGTAGCGCAGGCGTAGCCCGCCCGGCCGGGAAGGATGTCCGATGACCGGTCGTCCGGCCACTATGTCCTTGAGGTACTTGTAGTCAGGAACCACCTTGACCTCCTTCTGCTCCGTGGCCGCCCCTTTCTTCAGCTTCAAGTATTCGCCTATGAAGTCCCATCCTTCCAGACCCAGCTTCTTGACGTGCTTCTCTATCTTGGGCGCTTTTAGGCAAAGGCCTTCGGCTATGACCAGGCACACCCCTCCGCGAACGGCATTGGTCTTGATCCGCGGAAGATTGCGGTATCCGGATATCTCGGCGTCCTCGGTCTTCTCCCCGTCAACGCACACCGGGCAGTTCCGGTAGATGATCTCTATCTCCTGGTTGCTGGGGGTGAACTGGAGATGTTGGATCTGCTTGTAGAGGGGTATCTCCTCCTTCAGCCTCTCCACCTCTCCGACGGTGGGCTTGTAGGTGCCGATGCCGAACTCCCGACGCACCACGTCCGCGATGAGCACGCTCATGGCCTGAGCGGTGCCCCCCGCCGCTCGTATCGGACCGTTGAAGAACACCGAGATGTACTCGGTGCCGTCCGGATTGGCATTGATCTTGACCCCGGCGATGCCGACGATGGGAGCCACGAGTATCCCTTCGGTGAGAACCGAGAGACCGACCCGGACCGCCCGGTCCATGGCCATCTCCCTTCCCTCGTTGGCGGCGACGGCCTCCATGGCCAGTTCCTTGGCGATGAACAGGGAAAGTTCCTCCCGGCTCTCGATGCGCTTGGCCAGCTCCCTGATGCGTTCCGCCACCCCCTCCACGTGCCAGTCGGCCAGTTGCTTCTCCACCCGGGCCGCCAGGTCCTCGGCCTGAGGTATCTCCACCATAGTGCTGGGGTCCAGCCCTTTCGCCCGGGCCTCGCTGGCCAGAGCGTAGCAGCGCTCGTTCTCCTGGAAAAGACCGGAGAAGTATCGGCGCATCGATTCGCTACAGGCCAGTTCTTGCAAGGGCACCCCATCCGCACTAAGGGGAGAGAAAATTAATAAGTTTGCTTAGAACGCCGGCTCGGCCTCTTCCAGATGCTTCACCGACTCGCGCAGGGCGGCCATGACCTCTTGGACACCGACCCCGGTGGCCGCGCTCATCTTGAGCCGGTCCGAACCGCTGTCGATCATGTCGACCTTGTTCTCCACGACCAGGATGGGCACGTCGGGGAACAATGCCTTTACGGACTCCAGAAGGCGCAGCTGTCCTTCCATGAGGTAGCCGCAGCTCTCCGATGGGTCCAATATGAACAGGATGGAATTGGCCAGGTGCTTGAGGGCGGTGACCGCCTGCATCTCGATGCGGTTGCGGTACTCCAGCTCCCTGTCGAGCAGACCAGGCGTGTCTATCACCTGATAGCGGCGGTGGTTCGCTTCGTGTATGCCGACCTCGATGCCCTTGGTGGTGAAGGGATAGGCGGCCACCTCTGGCTCGGCGGCCGAGATGGTGCGCAGGAACTGGCTCTTGCCCACGTTGGGAAAGCCGGCGATGACGAACGTGAGCATGTCGTCATTGAAATCGGGGACCTTGCGGAACTCGTTCCTGGCGTGGGCGAGGAACTCCAGGTCCGGACCGATCTTGTTCACCACGGATGATGCCCGGCCGTAGTAGGCCTTGCGGGCGTTGTCGGCGGCGAACGTCGATGTGGATGTCATCACCTTGCTGGTGTACTGCTTCTGCAGCTCCTTGATCTTCGAAGCGGCCCAGTCCAGG
>Ga0302243_1001782_pt1 | contig 13676 bp, 10 predicted proteins | sample AAG_UR_Met_MG_FD_193514 | JGI IMG/M metagenome (GOLD analysis project Ga0302243, IMG submission 193514) | Enriched activated sludge microbial communities from anaerobic digester in WTTP, New Holstein, Wisconsin, United States - AAG_UR_Met | ecosystem: Engineered > Bioreactor > Anaerobic >... | reverse complement strand
TGCGCAGCGGGATCAGGGCCACCGACTCGTAGCCGTAGGCGTTGCACAGGTTTCTCAGCCGGATATTCAGACCCGCTGCCGCGGCTTCGGCCGCGAGCTCGGTGGTGCTGTTGGTCCAGAAGCTTCCACGTCCGGTAAAGAACGGCATCGACGCATCGATGCTGCCTCGGATGACGCTGCCGCACAGACATTCGAGGGCAGGCCGGCCCGAATCCTCGCGGATGACTGAGCCACGAGCGCCCTGCTCGCACAGCCGGCTCTCGATTTCAACGAACTCATTGGGAAACCCTGATGTGCATTGATAAGGGTAGTCCCCGTTTTCCTCCAGCCGTATCCCGACAGCCCGGCACCCTGACTGCCTCTGGAAAAAGTCCACGGCCATGCGGAGAAGATCCTGCGATGTCCGGGCCTTGTTGGCGAGGCGGAGAAACTCCACCGCCGCCTCACGTTCGCGTTCGGCCGTTTTGCGTATGCTCACGTCGTGGAATACGAGGACGACCCCGCTCACCTTGCCTTCGCTGTCCACAATCGGCGCGGCGCTGTCTTCTATGGGGATCTCACGGCCTTGACGGGTGATGAGCACGGTATGGTTCGCCAGAGCGGAGATGCGCTTTTCCTGAAGCACCTTCTGGACGATGTCCTCGGAGGGCTGATGGATTTCTTTGTTCTTGATCCTGAACACCTCACCGATCGGACGGTTCAGGGCCTCTTCGGGCTGCCATCCGGTAAGATCGGCGGCAGCCGGATTGATGAAAGTGATCCGGCCTTTCGTGTCCGTCGACAGCACCGCATCCCCGATGCTGTTGAGCGTGACCTGAAGCCACCGGCTCTGCCGGCTCAGGGCGTCCTCCGCCTCACGGCGCCTGACGATCTCCGTGTTCTGTTCCTGCACGTGCCGTTCGAGCACGAGGTTCGCCGTGCCCAGCTCTTCCCTGCTCTGCTGCAGGGTTCTGAATATGAGATGATAAGGCTTTTTCAGGCCGGTCACGATCACCGCCCGGTACAGGAGATAGTACGCGGCGATCTTGAAGAGGTGACCGAGTTCGTTGAAAAAGTCGTAGACGCCGAAGTAGCGGGTGAATGAAAGCTCGGCCGCCACATTCAGCGCAATGGATCCGACAATGAGGCGCAGTACCCACGGATCGAACGACCGCCTCAAGGCGGCGACGATACCGAGCGACACGAGGAAGATGAGGCTGATGATATACTCGCTGCCGACCTTGAAGGCTGTCAGCCCGGATCCTTCTACATACGAGTCGGGGAAAACGTCCCAGTAAAAGATCGTCATGAGCGACAGGACGGTCACCGCCGCAAACGCGGCGAATGCATAGATCGGCCTGAATGTCCGCTTCAGGAGCACCGGAGCGATGACGAACGAAACGGCGTGGATATAGCGAGTCAGAATCCACAGCTCGGTCGCAAGGTTGGCGTCGTTCCCGCCGAACACTCCCATGCCCTTGTACGCCAGCGCGTGGAGACCGTCGAGAAATCCTATGAACAGCGACGCTATGCCGAGAAACAATACAAAGTTGTTGTCCATCAGCCTCCGGGAGTTCCAGGCGAACATGAACATGCCCGCGGAGATGGCGATGCAGAAGCCCTCGGCAAGACTGTGAAAAAGGGTGTAGCTGTACAGGGTGGTCAGATGCAGCAGCACTGCGACTGCCGCCCCGACGGCCATTGCTGCCGCCGGCCTGAACTCAGAGCCGACGTATTCTGTCTCTGGATGTCTTCGCTGCTCCATAACGCCTTAACAACAGACGGCGAAGCCGGCAGGCGTTCTTTTTCCGGGAAGAAGGGCAAACGCCCGGCCTGTGCTCCTCCAATGTATGGCCTGATGCTATACAATCGCAGACGTTCTGTAAACTGTTGTTTTTCTGATTTATTATGACCATATATTCACTGGCTTTTACAGTGTTTTTCAGTTTTTCTCATTGCCCTCGGCCGATGAAGTGGTGTATTTCTCACAGGTCTTTTGAAATCTCTCTGGAGGAACACATGGGTATCATGTCAAACACCGTGAGCATCTACCAGTACGAGGTCGCGGGCGACATTCCCGACGGCGACCGAAGGCTGTGGATCCAGCAATGTCTCGAGAAGAGAAGGTTCGAGCCGGTCGAGAACGTCCCCGACGGCGAGGCGACGGGATGGGTGCGCTTCGATGAGCATACCAGCTCTGATTTCGGTGTGTTGGGTGCGTTTTCATTCGAGCACTACTGCCTCTTCACCCTGAGAAAGGACGTACGCAAGGTGCCCGCTGCCCTGCTCAAGAACCTGGTCGAGAAGGAGTGCGCGCAGTGGCTCAAAGAGCGGCCCAAGCTTCACAAGGTGCCGGTTTCCAGGAAACGGGAGATCCGGGAGAATATCCACGCCTCCCTGCTGGCCCGATCCCTTCCGGACCCGTCTGTCTACGACGTGCTCTGGAACACCGAAACCGGGATCGTCACTGTGGCGAACATCAGTACAAAGGCACTTGATTTCGTTGAAGACGAGTTTGCGAAGACCTTCGAGGGGCTCTCGCTCGTTCCCATTCATCCGATCCGCCGGGCGGAGATGGTCATTCCCGCCGAGCACCGCGACGCCCTGGACCGGATCAACCAGGCATCCTCCCGGGACGTGCTGCTCCAGATCAAGAAGAACCGTTGGCTTGGCTGGGAGTTCTTCCTGTGGCTCATGTACAAGAGCGCCGAGGGAAGCTCCGAGTACCGGGTGAATCAGGAGGGGCCCGCCGAGATCGGCGATCATTTCATCGCTTATGTCTACGACAGGTTCGTGCTTGTGCAGGATCATGAAGACGGTCCTCGAAAGAGCACTATCAGCGGGCCTCAGAGGAACTTTTCCGAGGCGTGCAAGGCGATTCAGAGCGGTAAGAATATCACCGAGGCGACCCTGTACTTCGAAAAGGACATGTTCAAGTGGAAGATGAGCCTGAAGGGCGACATTTTCGCGTTCGGGTCGTTCACCTGCCCGCCGGTCAAGATCGAGAAGGACGAGATGACCGACCCGGCGATGGAGCGGGACGCTGTCTTCTTCGAGCGCATGAACCTCATGGAGACCGGACTCCAGCTCTTCGGGAGCCTTTTCGCCGCGTTCCTCTCCGACAGGCTGACCGGCCCCTGGCCTCAGATCACACGCGCCATGAACGAATGGCTGCAGAAAACCTGACAGAGCGGAGGCGCGGGGGATGAAGATCTTTGTCATCGTGGGAATGCCGGCGGCGGGTAAGAGCATCGCTCAAGCCTATGCACGTGAGAAAGGCTATCCCTACCATGCGACCGGAGACGTGGTGCGGGCCGAGGTGAAGGCCAGGGGGCTCGAACCCGGGCCCGAGACCATGGCCGGGGTTTCCGACGAGCTCAGAGGGGAAGACGGCATGGGGGTGACGCGCATCGCCCTGAAGAAGGTGCTGGAAGAAAAGAGCCAAATCGCTTTCCTCGAAGGCATGAGATCCTGGCAGGAGATCGAGCTCATCCGGGAGCAGGCGGATGCGGTGGTGGTCGCTTTTTTGGCGCCGAGGCCCCTGAGAAGGAAGCGCATGATCGCCCGGGGGAGGCCGGATGACTCTCCTGCGGGGTTCGAGGAGCGCGACTGGCGTGAGATTTTTTACGGCGCGTCCATACCGATCGCCTTGGCGGACGCCTATATCGTGAACACCTCCACCATGGAGGACGCCCGGAGAGACCTGGACGCCATCGTCCGCCGGTGCGACACGGACTGACGCCGGATCGCACGCCCCGGTCCTCTGATCACAGGCGCTCTTACGCCGGTATGAACTCCGCGGGCCGTATCTCGATCAGCGTAATCGCTCCGGTCGGGCAGACAGAGGCGCACAGCCCGCAGCCGATGCACGCCTCTGTGCGGAGAGAGACGTCGTCGCCCGGGCCGGTGCTGACGGCGTTGACCGGACAGATGTCTTCGCACAGGCCGCACGACGTGCAGGACTCTCTGTCGAGATGGGCCTGGTAGCGGCTGGGCGCGAGCACCCCTTTCGTCTTTTCGTCCGTGGCGTAGCCGAGCACCACGCAGCAGCACGTGCAGCAGTTGCAGATCACGTTCGAGCGCCCCGTGGTGTTTTCCGTCATGGGCACGAGGCCCGCCTTGCGCGAGCGCTCCAGGATCTCCCGCGCCTCGGAGATGTCGATCCGCCTTCCGGTGCCCCGCCTGATATTGTACTCTGCGCCGCGGTTGATCTGGAGGCACACCTGAAGCGGAGCGTCGCATTTTTTCATGAGCTTGCGGCAGACACAATCGGTCACCGCGATAGAGTTCGCCGACTCCAGCATCTTCAAGGCATCTTCGTGAGCCAGCACCTGGTTCTTGACCGCGATGCTCTCCCCAATGGGAATCACCCGCATGAACGATGGCATCTTGATCTGGGTCACGAGCTCGAGCAGCCCCGGATACTCGGTTTCGGTGAACTCCACCCAGAGGTCCATGAGGGCTTGGGGAGCTTCTTTCCACAGGATTGTCGCATCGTGGAACTGGATCACATGCCTGGGCATCCGGTAGGTGGTCACGCCGTTTCTGACAGCTTCGAAGACCACGCCCTTGTGGAAGAGCGAATCCAGGACCGCGAGCATGTCTTCCTCGGTCTTGCCGAACCGGCCGGCCAGCTCTTCGGCGGTGGCGGGCAGGGCGTTGATCACAGCCGCCTCATCCGGGGAGCAGACTGTCTCCCATATCTTGGGCATAAGTTTCGAATGCTCCATGAGCAGCTTTTTCGAAAGCTCCCGGTAAACGTCCATCCGGTCCATGAGGTCCTCCTTTGAGCGGGCATATGAAAAAACAGCTTATACCGGGTATGTAAGCATGGATTCTTGCCTGCGACAAGCACAATCATTATCATAGAGAAACGGACCGGATGGTTCTGATAGGGGGAAGTATAGTGCCGCGTCTCTATTCCCGGCAAGACATCCGCAAAACCTACGAGCTCATTCAGGAGCACATGCGGGCCAAGGCCATCATCCGGGAGCATGCGCTGAACCGCCGTGATATCAGGGAAGTGGCGCTCGAAGGCCTGGATCTATCCGCCGTGAGGCGGGTGCTCGACCTCGGCTGCGGATACGGGTTTTTTACCGAAAAACTCCAGGGGAGGCTTCATCAGGGGGCGCACATCCTGGGCATCGATCTTGTGGACAGGGAAAACCGCCGGGTCTTTCTCCAGACAGTGAAAGATATCGGCTACGAAGGAGAGTTCGTACGCTCGCGTGCGGACATTATCAGGAGCATGGACGAATCGAGCTTCGACATGGCGATCGCGAGCTATTCCCTCTATTTTTTCCCGCACCTCGTGGGCGCGATAGCCAGGGTCCTCTCGCCCGAGGGTGTGTTCATCGCTGTGACACACAGCAAGTACTCGCTCAGGGAGGTCACGAGCTTTGTCCCGCGGTGCATGGAGAGGATGGGGATCGTGCCGCCCGGCGAGATTATGATCAACCGGCTCTTCAGGGCGTTCAGCCTGGAGGAGGGCGAAGAGATGCTCAGCCCGTTCTTCGGGCGGGTGGAGAGGGTGATCTACGAAAACGATCTGCTCTTCCCCCTGGACCGCATCGGAGAATGCATCGATTATCTCGACAAGAAAAAGCATCTGATCTTCAAGGAGGTCATGGAAAATCATCCCCAAAAGGTGGGCGACATGGTATCATATTTTAATGACATGGTTTTCGCATATGCAAAGGAGCATGGAAGGATCGTTCTCACCAAGGACGACGCGGTCTTCCGGTGTTTTCGCCCTCGCAGGAGGGGGTGACGCGGCATGAGGAGGCAGAGGATATACTGCCCCTACTGCGGCAAGCCCGTGGTCCAGCGCCATATGGAAGGCAGGATGCGGGATTTCTGCATGCAGTGCACCAATGTGTTCTACGAAAATCCACTTCCGGTTGCGTGCAGCATTCTGGTCGACGAAAACCGCCAGGTGCTGCTCGTCAAGCGGGGCAAGGAGCCCTACAAGGGCATGTGGTGCCTTCCCATCGGGTTCGCCGAGGCGGACGAGGAGGTGAAGGACGCGGCCCTGCGCGAGCTCAGAGAGGAAACCGGGGTGGAGGGTGAGGTGGTGCGGCTCGTAGACGTAGACACCGTCGACAACTACTATTACGGGAGTCTTGCCATCGTCACCTACGAGGTGAGGCCTACGGGCGGCATGCCTGTGCCCGGTGACGACGCTGAGGACGCGCGGTTTTTCCCGGTATCAGACCTTCCGCCCCTGGCGTGGTCGTCGAATGAAAAGGCCCTGAAGCTCTACGTGGAGTTCTACCGCGACACCTGGGCCATGATGGATTCCTACCGCCAGCTTTTCCCGGAAATCGCGGCGCCGGCGAACGTCGATCCGGGCCCGCAGGGGCAGAGGAGCTTTTTATCGAATGTCCTGGTGAAGATGATCGAGAAGGATGCGGCAGAGATCACGAGAGAGTGGATGCAGGAGATGAGGCTGAGGATCCCGGCCCTCTCCGCGCACGCGGATTTTTTCGGCGAGATGAACCGCAAGGTGCTCAAGGCGGTCCGGCAGGGCCTGCGCGAGCACGGCGGCTCCTTCGATTTCCTCAGGTTCAAGGACGCGGGCAAGGACATCAGGCGACTCGAGATCGGCCTGCCGGATGTGCTCAACGCCATGGCCCTGAGCAGGAAGAGCATCTGGATGCACGTGATCCGCAAGAAGATCCTCTCCTCTCCCATGGAGATTTACATCACCCTGGAGCTCAACAACCGGATCATCTTCCTCTACGACCGGATCATCTACCACATTTCTTCCGGCTATATTGAGTAGCGCCGGCCTTCAGGCAGGCACGCTCCAGACAAAGGTCTTTTCGGAGAGAAACCGCACCACCTGCTCGGCCGACTGGCCGGCCTTTCTCTGAAGCGCTTCTGTGGTGTTGAAGGCGTTGTGGGGAGTCAGGATCACGTTTTCCCGGTCTTTCAGCCCGAGATAAGCCTGCACGGTCTCGTTGCCGCCGGCAGAGCCCGAGCGCAGACCCACGGCAAGCTCCGCCTCGTTCTCGTAGACATCGAGCGCAACGCCGCCCAGGCGCCCCTCATCCAGCAGGCGGAGCAGGTCGTTGTGGGGAGAGAGCTCGCCCCGGGCGATGTTCACGAATACCGCACCCGGCTTCGCCTGTTTCAGCACCTCGTAACGGAAAATCTCCCGGTTCTCCTCTGTCAGGTTCATGGCGCACACGATCACGTCAGCCTGCGGGACGCCTTGGGCGAGACTCACATACCGGATGTCACGGTGCTTTCTCACGATGTCCGTACCCACGACGTCCATGCCGAGCGCCCTGCCCAGGCGGCAGATTTCTGACCCTATGTTGCCCACGCCCGCCACCAGGAGCGTTCTTCCCAGGCATTCACCACCGGTGAGGCCGTCACGGTCGAAGCACACGAGCTGCCGAATCTGTCGCCGGAGCTTTCTCAGGAGCGCCATCCAAAGGAGCACGGCCTGCTCCGCGACCGCCCGGCTGCAGTACAGGGGAAGGTAGCCCGCCGGTACAGCTCTCCTTGAGGCCTCGAGGAAGGCCTTCACGTGATCGTATCCGGTGCTTCGGGTGAGGAGCCCGTCGAGCAGACCCGCCCACGAGTGCGGGATCACGGACTGGGTGCGGATGCTGATAAAGGAAGACGGCGGGAGGCCGTACGCACATTCCTGGATGGTCAGCGGCGTGAAGGCGGCCCGGATCCCGGAGGGGAGAAGCCGCCGCAGCGCCTCCGCCTCCTCTTTGAACGCCTCGAAGAAAAACACGTCCGTCGTTTCCGGCCCGTCCGCCATACCGAACTCTCTAGCATGTCCGTCGATTTTTGAGAACCGCATCATTCAGAAGGTGCCCCTCTGCATGAAGCGGGGACTCCTCTTCTTCCTCTCCATCGAGAGACTGTCCACAGGAGAAGAGGGGCGATGGAACAGCTCTTTGGTGCCCCGCTGATCGGTCTGAAGGGACGGATCATTCGATTCCCTTCAAGTTTCATAGGCGAATATCCGTAAGTTAGACCAGGAAATATCCACGTCAGGGGGAATCGGCTTGAGCATGGGCAGAGAGGTCCCTTTGAGATGAAGAGATGGATCTCGTTTTTCATTCCCGGCGGCATTCTGCTCGGTGCAGCTCTTGCCATGGTCGGTCTGGAGGCGCTGCGCCCCCTGGTGCTCCCGATCGTCAGGGTCGCTCCCCCCGTTATCCTCGCCTGTGCGGTGCTCATCGGCTGGCGGTTCAACCGGAGCTCTCTGGTATTTGCGGCGCTGATCCTGGCTTTCGCCGACCGTGCGCTGCTCGTATGGGCTCCCGGCTTTCCGCTCGAAAACGATCCGGGCATGATCGCATATCATGCCGCCGCGCTGTTGCTGCCGCTCAATCTCATGATGCTGTCACTGATGCAGGAGCGGGGGTTCTTCACCTCGCGCGGCGCGGCAAGGATGGCGCTCATTGCAGTCCAGCCGCTTGCCGTCGTGATTTTTGCCCGGACCGATCCCCAGGCCCTGCTTCGATGGCTCAGCTATCCTGTGCTCCCTGTCACGATGCCCGAAAGGATCCTGATCCACCAGCCGGCGCTTCTCGCTTTCTGTCTGGCTCTGCTGGTGGTCGGGGTAGGGTTCGTCCGGCATCAGGGCGCAAAGGAGAGCGGGTTCTTCTGGGCGCTCGCCGCTCTCCTCGCCGCTCTCGCCGCAGGCTTTCCGGCTCCCGACCGGGTGTTTCTGTTCTCTGCCGCAGGGCTCATCCTCCTGGTGTCGATCATCGAGGCCTCGCACGCCATGGCCTTCAAGGACGAGCTCACCGGTCTCCCCGCCCGAAGGGCGCTCAAAGAGGATCTCCTGAAGCTCGGGAATCGCTATACGCTCGCCATGGTCGACATCGACCATTTCAAGAGGTTCAATGACCGCCACGGCCATGACGTGGGCGACCAGGTGCTGCGGATGGTGGCTGCAAAACTCTCTGGGGTATCCGGGGGAGGGCGGGCATTCCGCTACGGAGGCGAGGAGTTCACGGTCATCTTCCCGGGAAAGTATGCAGACCAGGCCCAGATCCATCTGGAGGAGCTCAGGCGGGAGGTGGAATCATCCCGGTTCGTGATCAGGAGCCGTAAAAGGCCGCGCCGGAAGCCCAAGTGCGTCAAGACGGGCGGCAGGCCCGGACAGGCGGTGTCCATAACCGTCAGCATCGGCATGGCGAGCCGCAACGAGAAGCATACCAAGCCCCAGTCCGTGCTCAAGGCCGCGGACAAGGCCCTCTACCGCGCGAAGAAGCAGGGCAGGAACCGCCTGTGCGCATAAGAGTATCGCCACACGCCCAGCAGCCGCACAGGCATCTGATGTTCCGGGCTGCAAGGCGCATGGAAAGAGAAATGCACCCGCTCCTGGAAAGATTTCCATAGGGACGGAGCAAGAGAAGAAATCCACGGTCCGAGCACCGGATAGCGTCATTCGAAGCTCATCGAGCGAGCATCAGAACCAGCCCCGTCACGAATTGTAAAGGATTTCGACAGTGAACGCGGTCCCAATGCTTCTCATAAACGAAAAAGGCAGGACCGCTGACGGCCCTGCCTCTGATCTCGGGTTGATATAGTCTGCTACTTGCTGACCTTGTGCCTGAATCCCGCCAGTCCCAGCAGCCCTGATCCGAGGAGCAGCAGTGTCGCTGGTTCGGGAACCGGAGCGCCTCCGTTGAATTCGTCGATATGGCTGACTCTGCCGAGGCATATGATCTCTGCGATACCGAGGTTTGCAAGATCCACAACTCCCCAGGCCAGATTTGGTGTGTTCCGGTACAAGAAGTGGTCGATGGGTTCGCTCAGACCGCCGGCGCCGATTTTAATAAGGAAATACTCGGGGTTGTACGTGGCAAAATCTATTGCATACGTATGAGCTTGATCTGTTGCATGCCAGGTCATGTCTTCATATTTTGCATCCAGGGTGATATCATCCATGCCGAGAACTTTTTTGACCCAATTAAGCTCAGTGGCATCTCCACTGTTGCGGAGAGCGGCAGAGGCCAAAAGCGTGTCCACGCCGCCGACATCGATTGTTCCGTCCAGGATTGCGAGGGACCAAGCCGAGCTTGCGAATGAGCAAAGGAAAACCGCTATGATGAATGCCTTCAATGTCTTCTTCATATATTACCTCCGTTGGTGCCGTTGCTGAAATATATTGCATATAATTATCTGCAAAAAACAGGCCATTAGAGCATTTATGCGAAATTATAAAATAATATCAATTAATTGCAATTAATTACTGAAATGCCCATTACTTGGAAATAGATAAAATAGTAAAGAATTCCGACACCTTGAATGTTGTTAATCAGACAATAGTTTCAATAAATGAAATAATATAAACAAGTTTCAATCGCATTGCTGATAGTCAAAATGATATCAACAACTCCCCGAGCTACGGGAAAGGGTCGTATATGGATATATCCAATAGGGAACCCGGCACCATGTCTTTGAATACTGGCAGCAGCTTCAGTCGTGACCGGATCACAGATACTTGGAAGCCGCTGCTGATATATCAACAGCCTTCTTGAGAGTGCGAGGTGGAGATTGGCTAGTTGTAGCGGATCAGCGCGAAATCATAGTCGACTCCATCGTTCGAACATCCTGCAGCCACGATCTTCCCGTCAGCCTGGATGGCCAGGGCATAAGCTCTATCAGTAGTAACACCTTCTTCTACCGATGTTGTGACGATCCCTCCTGTACCGAAATCTGGGTCGAGCTCTCCGTGTTCGTCATAGCGGACCAAGGCAAAATGAGAAGATGAATACCCCGCTGCTACGATCTTCCCGTCAGCCTGAATGGCCAGGGCTTGAACCCTATCCGGTGATATACCTCCCTCCACCGGTGTGATAACAATCCCACCTGCGCCGAACGTTGTATCCAGAGATCCATCATCATCGTATCGTGCCACAGCGAAGTCATCATCAGTGATTTTGTTTGATCGTCCCGCAGCCACGATTTTTCCGTCGGACTGGATAGCTAGGGCATATACAGTGGCGATCCTCTCCGGACTCACCTGTGTGATAACAATCCCACCTGCGCCGAACGTTGTATCCAGAGATCCATCATCATTGTATCGTGCCACAGCGAAGTCATAGTCGGCTCCATTGCTTGAATCTCCTGCAGCCACGATCTTCCCGTCAGCCTGGATGGCCAGGGCATAGAAGACATCGTTTATTCCCACCGGTGTGATAACAATCCCACCTGCGCCGAACGTTGTATCCAGAGATCCATCATCATTGTATCGTACCACAGCGAAGTCATCGTCGGCTCCATCTCTTGAACATCCTGCAGCCACGATCTTCCCGTCAGCCTGGATGGCCAGGGCATAGAAGACATCGTTTATTCCCACCGGTGTGATAACAATCCCACCTGCGCCGAACGTTGTATCCAGAGATCCATCATCATTGTATCGTACCACAGCGAAGTCATCGTGGGCTCCATTGCTTGAATATCCTGCAGCCACGATTTTTCCGTCGGACTGGATGGCCAGGGCATAGAAGACATCGTTTATTCCCACCGGTGTGATAACAATCCCACCTGCGCCGAACGTTGTATCCAGAGATCCATCATCATCGTATCGTACCACAGCGAAATCATAGTCGGCTCCACTGCTTGAACGTCCTGCAACCACGATTTTCCCGTCAGCCTGGATGGCCAGGGCTCGCGCTTCGTCTTGAGTATCTTCCCCCAGCGGTGTGGTGACGATCCCACCTTCGCCGAAGTCTATATCAGGGATTCCTGTACTGTAAGGAAACCATCGTGCATAGAGGGTGACGTTTGCAGTTCCCATGACGAAGGGTTGCCCCTGCGTGTAGGTGGTACCTTCGCCGTTCTCATCGACGCACCAGCCTGCAAAGAAATAACCGTCTTTTATCAGATTGCCGGTGTTGCCGAGCACGGTCACTAGAGCGCCCTGCTCGTAGTTGGTGGTGTCCACGGGCACGCTCCCGCCGGTGCTCCCGTTGCCGTTGTAGGTCACTGTGTAGGTGGGATTCGTCGTCCATCGAGCATAGAGGATGACGTTTGAGGTGCCCATGGTGAAGGTCTGTCCCTGGGTGTAGATGTCGCCCTCGCCGTTTTCGTTCATGCACCAGCCGGTGAAGGAGTAGCCGGTTCGCGTCAGGCTGCCGGTGTTGCCGAGCACGGTCACTGTCGCGCCCTGCTCGTAGTTGGTAGTGTCCACGGGGACGCTACCGCCGGTGCTCCCGTTTCCGTTGTAGGTCACCGTGTAGGCGGGCGCCTTCACGCCCCCTCCGCCACCTCCTCCACCGCCCCCGCCGCACGCCGGCAATACAAGCGCGGCAAGAAGCGTGAACAATGCAATGCTCCTCAGCAGAGTCTTCATATCATCTCCTCAAATAGTTTTCGTATGCACTGCCCGTGCCCTGATGTAAACAGCCGACCCCGGTCACGGGTTCATATATATTTCGGCATATACCCGTGTGACAATAGATTTTCAATGCTTCGGGAAAAAATTGAACGCAGGGCTGAAATCCTGACGATATCCTCGGGATGAAAAGGGGAATCCTTTTCACAGGAGAGACAGACATCCTTATCATGCCGTGTCGGTTTCCTCTGGCCTGCTGCTGCAGCCGGCCTGTTCAACATTCCATGGAACGCGAGATTCCTTCAGTGAAAAACCATATCAGCGTCCTGTTTGCGTGTCAATTCAATGATATAATACAATGCCCGAAACAATGAATATCCTGCCCGCGAGCTACACTCTTCATCGGGAAGGGCGCAAAACCTCAAGTCCGTGGGCCGTACCCTTCACAGAGAAATCGCCTGCCGCGCGCATCCGGCTGCAGACAGTCGTGTCAAGCGGCGATCTCCCCGATCACCATGTTCCCAAGGGCCTGGAAAGACTCTCCCGCTCGCGTCCGGCCTCATGGAAAAACGCCCCTCTCTTGACTGGCGTCAATTCCCGGGTATGAATAATGAGATAATCATAAAAAAGCTGGCGCGATTCTGACACGGCAATTATGACGTGTCGAGTTCTTCGACACAGAGCATGAAGGAGATAGAGATATGACGATGAACATGAGAAAAATCACAGAGAAGGTTTTCTGGCTGGGTGCTGTCGACTGGGACAGGAGGCTCTTCGATTCGCTCATTCCCCTTCCGGACGGGACGAGCTATAACGCTTACCTGGTCAGGGGGAGCGACAAGACGGCCCTCATCGACTCGGTCGATCCGGCCATGACAGGGCAGCTCATGGAGCAGCTCGAGGGTGTCGAGAGCATCGACTTTGTAGTGGCCCATCATGCCGAGCAGGATCACTCGGGGACGATCCCTGTCGTGCTGGAGAAATACCCCGGGGCCAAGGTCATCGCGACACCCAAGGGCAAGGAGCTGCTCATGATCCACCTGGGGATATCCCCGGAGAGGTTCATCGAGGTGGAGGACGGCCGGAGCATAAGCCTGGGCGACAAGAATCTCCAGTTCTTCCATACGCCCTGGGTTCACTGGCCCGAAACCATGGTGACCTGGCTCGCGGAAGACAGGATCCTCTTCTCCTGCGACTTCTTCGGCTCGCACATCGCCACCAACGAGCTCTACGTGACGGACAAGGGCCGTGTGTACGAGGCGGCCAAGAGATACTTCGCCGAGATCATGATGCCTTTCAGGAATGTCATCGAGAAGAACATCGCCAAGGTGAAGAAGCTCGATATCGGCCTGATCGCCCCGAGTCACGGCGCCGTATA
>Ga0302243_1001775_pt1 | contig 13728 bp, 7 predicted proteins | sample AAG_UR_Met_MG_FD_193514 | JGI IMG/M metagenome (GOLD analysis project Ga0302243, IMG submission 193514) | Enriched activated sludge microbial communities from anaerobic digester in WTTP, New Holstein, Wisconsin, United States - AAG_UR_Met | ecosystem: Engineered > Bioreactor > Anaerobic >... | reverse complement strand
AACCACGCATTGTACATCAGCCATTTCAGCAGTTCTAACTGTCTGAATATTAGACAACCCAGTAATAAGCACTAATTTTTCGGTAGGAATAGTAAGCACATCGCTCATCAAATCCGAGGCAAAGGCATACTCTACCTCATGGTCAAGCATATCATCAGCTGACAGCACTACCCCTTGAACAATATCGGCAACCTCTCTTATTTTCATAACCCAAACTTAATATATTTAATAATCTAGAATAAGTACAACAACACTTTAACCCTTAAAAACCTGCCACAAAGTTATAATTTATTTGTTAACATACAAACACTGTTATTTTAATAACATTTAATTTAACAAAGGAAAGTTATATTAACCGGTTGTAATTATACTCTATTTTTTTGTATATTGCTGCGTTTTTTTGCAGATTACAATCAACCCAATGAGTTATATCATTTCAAAATTAATGCTAATTATGAAAAAAATTGTCATGTTTACTGTTTCTATTGGATTTTGTTTATCCATGGCATCATGTAAAAAGGATGCAAACCCTTTACTATCGCCATTCGATACTCCATTTGGAATCCCTCCTTTTGAAAAGATTAAGGTAGAGCACTTTGAGCCGGCCTTTGCTGAAGCCATGAAGCAGCAAAAAGTTGAAATTGAAGCCATTCTCACAGATGAAAATGATCCAACATTTGAGAATACCATTTTACCATTTGAGTATAGTGGCAGGCTTTTAATAAATGTTGCAAATATCTTTTTCCCTCTGACTTCAGCCAATACAAGTCCTGAACTTCAGGCTGTTGCACAAACCATTGCGCCCATGCTTAGTAGCCACATGGATGATATTAACCTTAATCCAAAGCTCTTTCTGCGCATAAAATCGGTGTATGAGAAAAAGGATGAACTTGATCTGAATGCAGAACAGCAAATGCTGCTCAGTAGAATATACAACGAATTTGTAAGAGGAGGAGCCAATTTACTCGAAGAAAAGCAGCAGCGTTTTCGCGAAATCAACGAAAAACTATCCACACTTACCCTCAAATTTGGCGACAATGTCCTTGCCGAAACCAATGGATTTCAGATGGTAATTGACGATGCAAAAGATTTGGCCGGCTTACCCGATGCCATTGTTGCTGCTGCCGCCGAGAGCGCTACCGCCTGTGGTAAGGATGGGAAATGGGTATTCACCCTGCACAATCCCAGCTGGATACCCTTCCTGCAATATGCCGAGAACAGGGACCTTCGTGAAAACCTTTTCCGCGGATATTTTATGCGTGGCAATAACAACAATGAATACGACAACAAGGAGATAATCAAAGAAATTGTTGCCCTTCGACTGGAACGCGCACAACTACTGGGGTATAAAAGCCATGCACAGTTTGTTTTGGAAGACAATATGGCCAAAACACCCGAAACGGTCAACGATTTTCTCATGAAATTGTGGAGTCCTTCCATCAACCGTGCAAAGGCTGAAGCTTACGATATACAAAAAATGATTGATAAGGAAGGGAGCAAATTCAAATTGGCTTCGTGGGATTGGTGGTACTACACCGAAAAAATAAGAAAAGCGAAATACGACCTGGACGAGGAAATGTTGAAGCCCTATTTCCCATTAGAAAATGTTAAGAAGGGAATATTCCTTTTAACCGAAAAGTTATATGGGCTAAAATACGAGAAACTATCCGATGTACCGCTCTACCACCCCGAAGCTGAAGCTTATGAAGTAAAAGGTGCTGATAACCAACATATAGGCATACTGTTCCTGGACTTTCATCCTCGCGAAAGCAAAAGGGGCGGTGCCTGGATGACCAGCTATCGCGATCAGTACATTACCAGAGATGGAGAATTCATTACACCCATTGTTACGCTGGTTTGCAATTTCACTCGCCCTTCGGGCGACACTCCGGCCCTCCTTTCACTTGACGAGGCCAGCACATTTTTCCATGAATTTGGCCATGGGTTGCACGGATTGCTATCCAAGGTAACCTATCCACGGCTTGCAGGGACCAATGTTCCACGCGATTTTGTTGAACTGCCATCGCAGATAATGGAAAACTGGTGCACCGATCCTGAATTTCTCAAAATGTATGCATTCCATTACCAAACAGGAGAGCCCATGCCTGATGAGCTGATTAAAAAGATGGAGGCAACCGAAACCTTTAATCAGGGATTTATCACCACTGAATACTTGGCTGCAGCCATCCTTGATATGATGTATCATACAATAGAATCGGACGGAGTGCAGGATGTAATGGCTTTTGAACAGAATGCGATGCAGAAAATCGGGCTTATTGACGAAATAATTTCAAGGTATCGCAGCACCTACTACCAGCATATATTTAGCGGTGGCTACTCCAGTTCATACTATAGCTATATATGGTCGGGGGTACTCGATTCTGATGCTTACCAAGCATTTAAGGAGACGGGAAATATTTTTGATCCTGCAACGGCAAATCGTTTCCGCGAGTTTGTACTGGAAAAGGGCAGCACCGAAAAAGCGGATGTGCTATATCGCAAATTTAGGGGCGCAGATCCCAATCCCGAGGCCCTGCTGAAAAAGAGAGGACTTATGTAATTTCTTGATTACATTACACATACAAAAAAGCTGCCTAAAAAGGCAGCTTTTTTTGCAGTGTAAAAAATAGTATTATAAACAAGACCAACGGTTATACGGTATTGAAATCCTACAGGCAGGTAATTGTCAAATGCATTTAATGCATTTTTTTCTAATAATATCTATTGGAGATAAAAATGAAATAGGTACATTAGTAACTTTAACCACACCATAATTTCCATCGTTATGATAAGTTTACCTTCTCTAACAAAACGTTACAATCACTTAAAAAAAGTGGTTGTGGTTTGGTTTATTCTGGTTTTTCTAACCATTCTGGGGTCAACATTGGTGTACCAAAGGCAAAAGAAGCATAACCTTATGCACCAAAAGGATGATATTAAAGAGTTGGCTGAAATAAAAATCAAACAATTTGTAAACTGGCATCATGCTAGATTGGCCGATTTAAATCTGTTCTCTCAATGTCCTTATGTATCCAATACTCTTTCGGCATGGCTTAGCCATACATCGAATGATGAGTTAAAAGCCATCATAGAGGAAAGGATTAAACTCTCCAATGCCAACGACATATATGCCAATATCATAATTACAGATACCGATGGAAAAATTCTTATTAATCAGGGGAAGCCCCTGGAATACCTTGATGACACCACCCTCGATTTCGTGAAAAAATCAGTGGCAACAGGAGAAAGCCTCTTTACTGACTTCTATCAATGCCAGCTACACAGCACTACCCACATCGACTATATAGCTCCCATTAAAAATTCTTCCAATCGGGTGAATGCTGTAATTATTTTCAGAATTAATCTCGACGAAGATATCTATTCGCTTTTAGACAAACAGCTTACAGGGGCAAGAATGGTCAATAGTTTTATTTTTAGAATCGAAGACGATTCGTTGGTTTTTTTACGGGGTCTTGAGGGAATGGTGATACCGGATAAAAGTATGAAAAAACTTTTGGATCATGGATCTTTTCCCGGATTTGGTGAAACGTATAATGTGGAAAATGAAAAATTACTGGCATACGTTGCACCGGTTGGGATAAACAATTGGTTCTTTATTACAGTAGTCGAATATAAAGAGATATACAATGCCATAGCTGCTAACCTATTAATTACCACCTTCGTCACTATATTGCTTATTATATTCCTATCATTGGGTGTATTTACACACCACTACTATTTAAGAAAAACTGCATTTTTACATTCGCTTATGGAAGAGCGTAAACTCAGCTCTTATTACAGAGAGTTTCATACCATACTCAGCAGCGTGGCCGATGGCATTGTTACCACTGATTTAAACGGGATAGTGGTCAAAATGAATAGTAAGGCCGAAACCCTACTGGGTATATCTGAAATCGATTCTATTGGCCAACCTATAAATAAAATCACACAGCAATTGTTAGGTTTCGATAACTTGGTCTCCGATGTGCTCATCCAGCAGCGTACCCTTGAGGTTAACATTGAAATCCCCGTGAAGCATGAAGCAACACCAATAGTGTATGCCTCTGTTAGCGCATCGCCCATTTACAACGAGAACAATGTGCTGCAAGGGGTCGTACTCACCTTACATGACAATACCAACTCAACCCTCTCGGCTATTAAAATTGCTGAAAGTGAGAAGCGCTATAAAATGCTTTTCGACAATATGGCACAGGGATTTGCTTTGCATAATCTTGTGACTGACAGCAACGGAGAACCTAAAGATTTTCTGTTCACTGATATTAATAAAACTTTTGAAGAGATTACCGGACTTAAAAAGGAAAAGGTGTTGGGGCACACCATGTTGGAACTAACTCCCAATATTGAACAAGAATGGATCAGAACCCTAGGAAAGATTGCCCTGGGAGGAGAACCCTTACATTTTCAGGAGTATTACGAGCAATATGATAAACACCTAGTTTCCATCGCATTTTGCCCCCAGCCGGGGCAGTTGGCTATTCTCACCTCAGATAGTACGAATCGCTGGAAAGCTGAACAGGAAGTATTTCGGAAGAATGAGTTTATCCAAACCATTCTCGACAACCTACCCGTTGGGATTGCTCTGAATTCGATTAGCAATGGTTACGTTACATATACCAATAAACGTTTTGAGGAGATATACGGATGGACAAAAGAGGAAATTAGCAATACTGCCGTTTTTTTTGAAAAAGTCTTTCCTGAAAAAGGATATCGCGATGAAATTAGCAAGCGAATACTGGAAGATTTGAGTTCTGGCGATCCCAACCGGATGAAATGGGACAACGTTATCATCACTAAAAAAGATGGGGCGTTTAGAGTAATAAATGCGGTGAATATTCCAATGCCCAAGCAGGATACCATGGTTTCCACGGTGATAGATATAACCGATATCAAACAAGCAGAAGAAGCCGTCCACGAAGGGGAAGCCCTTTTCAGCAGCCTGTTCTACAACAACAATTCCGTGATGATTATCGTCGATCCTAAAACCCAAACACTAATCGATGTTAATCAGGCAGCTGAACGCTTCTACGGGTGGAGCCAAAATGAGATGATAGGCATGAGCGTTAGCGATATCAATATGCTATCGACAAACAAGGTGGGCAACATACTTCAAGATGTATCGGCCCATGGAAAGGCAACCCATAACTTGCAACATAGGATTAAAGGAGGGGAAGTACGAGATGTGGAAGTTATTGCCAGCAGGATTACCCTTAAAAAGAAACATTATATCCACGCCATTGTTTACGATGTTACTCAGAAAAAGAAAATTGAAGAGCAAGTTTTTAAACTAACAAAGAGTATTGAGCATAGCCCGGCAGGGGTTGTTATTACTGATGCAGCAGGAAAAATTGAATATATAAATCCGAAATTCGAAGAACAAACCGGATACTTACAAAGCGAGGTAATGGGTTTAGATCTCAACTTTTTGAACTCGGGCAAAGAGCCAAAATCATTTTATGAAGATTTATGGAATATAATTAAAGCTGGAAACGATTGGCGGGGAGAGGTGTTAAATAAAAAGAAGAACGGAGAATTATACTGGGAATCAACCCATATCTCTCCCGTAAAGGATGAAAAAAATCGAATAGTGAATTTCATCGCCATTAAAGAGGATATCACCCAACGCAAGCTCACTGAACTTGAACTTCACGAGAGGGATCTAAGGCTCCAAGAACAGAACGAAGAGTATTTGGCCATAAACGAAGAGCTAAAGGAAAGTTATCAGAAAATCAAGGTAATAAACGAAGAGTTGGAAGAGGCTCGAAAGATTGCCGAAGAGAACGACAGGCTTAAATCGGCTTTTCTGGCCAACATGAGCCACGAGATCAGAACCCCCATGAATGCCATTTGCGGCTTCTCCAATCTACTGCTTAACAAATCGCTGGGCGAAGAAGAGAAGGAGGAGTTTGTACACATTATCAATGTGAATAGCCAACAATTGCTCAGCATTATCAACGATATAATCGATGTTTCCAAAATTGAAGCGGGGCAGGTAACGATTTCAAAAATCGATTTCTCGCTAAATAACCTGCTGAATGACCTCCAGCTACTTTTCAGGCAGCCTGTTAGAATGAAAGGTATTCATTACTCTACCACCTATGGTTTATCAAACGAGCAGAGTAAAATTAATTCTGATGAGTTGAAATTGAAACAGATACTTAGCAATTTGATTTATAATGCCATTAAATTTACCAGCAGGGGCTTCATTGAAGTAGGCTACACGCTCAAGAATGGTTTCATTGAGTTTTTTGTAAGGGACACAGGTATAGGAATAGACACAAGAGATTTTAAGCGGATTTTTGGCCGTTTTCAACAGGTTGAAAAAGCAACTACCGAAAGTCGGACAGGGACAGGCTTAGGCCTTCCCATATGCAAAGCCTACGTTGAACTACTTGGGGGAAAAATTTGGCTTTCATCAACCGTTGGTGAGGGATCTGTATTTTACTTTTCAATACCCTATAATTCTTCAGAAGCACAGGTATATGAGGCAGCGCGGGCTGAAGGCGAGGTTTATTATTGGCACGGCAAAACCATACTTATTGCTGAGGACGATACCACCAATTACCTGTATCTGAGAGAGGTAATAGGTATCACGAAAGCCACTATTTTCAGGGCAAAGAACGGCGAGGAGGTACTTGACGCATGCTCCAATACCCATTTTGACCTTATTCTTATGGATATAAAGATGCCTATAATGGATGGCGTGGAAGCTACAAAAATATTGAGGAGTCGTGGCAATCAAATACCCATCATTGCACAAACTGCATATGCCTTCTCTGAAGATAAGCAGAAAATGTTGAATAGCGGGTTTAACGACTACATATCGAAACCCATCCGTAAAGAGGAATTACTATGGTTAATGGGCAAATGGCTTAATCATCCAAAAAACAGTTAACCGTTAACCAGCCCCAAGGATTTCCTTTGCTACTATAACATTGGCCTGGTTGAATATGTTTTTACCTTCGGGGGTATATAGCCCATCAATCCTGTCGCTATATGCCTTTTCAACTTTGCCTCTCACCACTTTCATGGTGCTGTTCACCATACCATTTTGCTCGGTGAAAGGTTCGCCAAGCAGGGCAAAGGTAGCCGGGAGCCAACGATCGGGGAACATTCCTTCGAATTCACCACCGGACTTGAATTTCGCCAGTTCATTATTAACAAACGTTATGGCAGCCTCTGCTGCTTCCTGGCTGTTAAAATCAATACCCATCGCAGTAAGCGATCTTTTGATAGCCTCCCGGGAAGGTACGATAAGAGCTACCGTATAGGGTTTTTGGTTGTTGTATAGCACAACCTGTTCTACTGCAGCAGTTTGTTGCACCAGTGCCTCTTCAATACCCTCAGGGCTATACTTTTCGCCATCGCTGGATATAAGCAAACTCTTGAATCTTCCCAAAACGTAAAGGAATCCATCCTTATCCATATAGCCCAAGTCACCGGTGTACAACCATCCATCTTTCACCGTTTCATTCGTTGCCTTTTCATTTTTCCAGTAGCCCATCATCACATTCTCTCCCTTCACCACTATCTCTCCCTTCTCTCCCAACGGCAGTGCTTTTCCATCCTCGTCACAAATTTTCAGTTCCAAAGGGCTAACCAGATAGCCCGATGAGCCAAGCTTGTGGCGGGTAAATGAATTTGAACTTATGATTGGGGTTGCCTCCGATAGTCCGTATCCCTGGAACATGGGAATGCCGATGGCATAGAAAAAACGCTGCAACTCGATATCGAGCAACGCACCACCGCCAATAAAGAAATCCATTTCTCCCCCGAAAACCTGTCTGATCTTAGAAAATAGAATCTTATCGAAAAGCCAGAGCAACGGTTTGTACAGGAATGTCAAACCTGCACCTTTGTTGTATCCTTCCTTGTTATACCTATATGACAGTGAAAGGGCAAAGTTGAACAGTTTCTCTGTGAAGGCTCCCTTTGCCCTAATTCCTGCCTCAATATTCTTTTTAAAGTTTTTTGCCAATGCAGGAACGCTAAGAATAAGGTTTGGCTTTAACTCCTTAATATTTATGGGGATATTTTTTAGTGTGTCCATGGGTGTTTTACCTACCTGCACCGTACCAATACTGGCGCCCATGGCCATAAAGGAATAGAGTCCGGCTACATGGGCAAAGCAATGGTCGAGCGGGAGGATGATCAGCGTACGGTAATGCGGAGGGATGTTCATCAGGGTAAGCGCCTGCTCAACGTTGGCGGTGTAATTCCTGTGCGAGAGGATAACCCCCTTGGGGTCGGCAGTGGTGCCTGATGTGTAGCTAAAAGTGGCATAGTCGTTTGGTTTGACCGCACGATATGCCTCTGTAAGCCGTTCGCTGCCCTCGGCTAAAAACTTAATGCCCTTACTGATTACGGTCGATACATGTAATTCATCGTCTGTGTAGCTATCCTTTTCATCCAAATATATAATGGTTTTAACCATTGGCAACTTATCCCTAATCTCCTTAATCTTAACGGATTGTGCACCGGATACAATAATAAACTTCGTTTCGGAATGCTGAAGCCTGAAAAGCAAATCGATACTTTCCAGTTTTATGGAAAGCGGAACGTTAACAGCACCTGTATATAAAATGGCCAATTCGCTAATAACCCAAAATTTCCGCCCTTCGGAAAGTAATGCAACCTTATCATCCTTTGCTACGCCCAAGCTCATCAAACCTGCAGCCATTTGGTAAACCTCATCTCGGGTTTGCGCATAGGTAGTTGGAAGAAATTTATCGTTTTGCTTTTCCCATATATAGGGATTCTCAGAAAATTTTGATATACTCTCTTCAAAAAGGTCGATAATTGTTTTCATATCACTATTTTTAAAGTGAGAAATAGAGTAAAAAGCCACATTATAAATAAAGGTTAAATGTAGTAATTATTATTAAATGGTGTAACAAGGCATTTAACCGGACACTAATTACAAAAACGATCACATTGAATGCCGGATATTTCTGCAAAACTGTTTGAAGACTGTACCATTTGCCCAAGGGAATGCCACGCCAATCGGGCGAAGGGAAAATTGGGCTATTGCCAAGCAGATGATAAACCCTTGGTCGCCAGCATTTTTCTACACAAAGGCGAGGAACCAATTTTCTCGGGAAGCCAAGGGGTATGCAATGTTTTCTTTGCACACTGCAACCTATCATGCATCTACTGTCAGAACTACCAGATAAGCCGTAATAGCTCATTTTGCAGCTATTGGCTGCAGGATTACGATGAGATTGTTGAAAGGATAGCGTCCATTCTCGGCACCGGTATTAGGCATCTTGGCTTTGTTTCCCCAACCCATCAAGTAGTGCAAATGGTTGCAATCATTGAACGGCTGAAAAAAAGGGGGCATAACCCCGTGATTGTTTACAATACCAATTGCTATGATAATGTAGGCATCATCAAATCTTTGGAAAAGTATGTTGATGTTTACCTACCCGATATAAAGTACTTTTCCCATCATCTGGCAGAAGACCTTAGCAATGCTCCCAATTATTTTAAAGTGGCCATGGCTGCCCTGAAAGAAATGGTATGGCAAAAAGGCACATCCATAAGCATAGGATCTGATGGACTTATCGACTCAGGTGTAGTAATCCGACATTTGATACTTCCCGGGCATGCCCAGGATAGCATAAATATAATGAAGCAATTGGAAGAAGCCTTTTCTGCTAATCTTTGTATTTCGCTGATGTCACAGTATTATCCAATGGGGATGTTAGAAAAAAAGCATAATATGGATAGGATAATAACCAAAACGGAATATCGTAGGGTATTGGATTGTATGAAAAAGTTGGGTTTTTACCGGATTTTTGCTCAGGAACTGGACAGCAATAGTTTCTACTGCCCCGATTTTGATTCTAATACTCCTTTTTTATAATAAATTATTTTTTACAACGTGCTGATATACTGATATTTTATTATATTTGGTAAAAAAATTATTGTTGAAGCACAAATATTTATGGCAAATCATTTTTGTTTGTAAAAAAAAATTTAGATTTTTGATAACAAATTTAATAAACCTTCGCTATGAGAAAAGTACTCATTCTTACCTTATTACTTGCATTTACCCTTTCGGGTTGTAAATTTTTTCGTGACAAGTTTGGCAAGAATAGGGCTGCTGACACTTTAGCAGTGTGGGAAGCAAAGCAGGACAGTGTTAAAAAAGCTGAATTGCTTAAAGTTAAAAAGTTGGAAGAGGCTCGCCGTGCCCGCGAAAAAGCAATGCAGGATTCTATTGCTCGTGTCAGAGATTTGGAAACTCGCAATCGCTTTCATGTTATCATTGGCAGTTTTAAAGTACCATCCAATGCCGATGATTACCAGAGGGAAGTCTCTACTTTTGGATTCCAGAATCCGAAAATTGTTGAATCACCCAATGGATTTCGTATGGTATCGGTAGGCGCTTTCGACACCTATTCAAGGGCTGCCAATGAAATCCTACGAATTAACAGAGGGAAGGAAGAACCCATTGAACTCTGGGTTTACGAGGCAAGATAATACTTTTCAGATGCCTTTCCTTCATTTTACCTTGACTGGTATTTTATTATTTTCGATATACACAAAAAAAGAGCTTCGTGCTCTTTTTTTGCTTGACAATTAGATTGCCCTAGTTATAGGATAATAAATAAATTGTAATCCTTTCGTAGTAATAATTTCAATTCAAACAAAATGGTAGATACAGTAAAAGCAAAACTTAGCGAATCAAAAACAGCACGATGGATAGCACTACTGCTGGTTTCATCGACAATGTTTTTTGCATACTTTTTTGTGGACATTGCCTCTCCGTTGAAAACCATGTTCGAATCACAGTACCATTGGAGTTCGGATGCGTTCGGGTTTTATGGCGGTCAGGAGTTTTTCTTCAATGTTTTCCTTGGGTTTTTAATTATCTCAGGTATCATTCTGGACAAGATGGGTATTCGTTTTACCCTTATCACCTCCGGATTAACCATGGTGGCCGGGGCGCTCATAAAGATTTATGCGCTGACCTATGTCAATGTGGAGGCCCATACCACCCTTTTCTGGATGAATTACCCCAACACCGTATGGGTTGCCTGCTTAGGATTTGCCGTTTTTGGCATAGGCGTTGAAATGGCCGGTATCACCGTTTCCAAAACCATTGTAAAGTGGTTTACCGGCAAAGAGCTTGCCCTGGCCATGGGTTTGGAAATGGCCATTGCCCGCCTGGGCGTTTTCGCCGTGATGTGGCTCTCGCCCATCTTTGCCGAAAAACACGGACCTGCCAATTCGTTTGTCTGGGGCTTTGTGTTCCTATGCATAGGCTTCCTGACCTTCTTTATCTATACCTTTATGGATGCGAAGTTTGATAAACAGGAAAGCCTCACCACTGTTTCGAATCCCGAAGATGAATTCAGGATAAGCGATATCGGGAAAATATTCTCCAACCCGGGCTTTTTGGCCATCGCAGGGCTTTGCGTTCTTTTCTATTCGGCCATTTTTCCATTCCAACGATTTGCACCCCAGATGCTTGCCAGCAAGCTCATGATTGACGAAGGGATAGCCTCACGCTACGTATCCATGTTCCCCATAGGCGCAATGATTCTCACTCCTTTTATTGGCTATTTCCTCGATAAAAAGGGGTTGGGTGCCAAGATGATGCTATACGGAGCTATACTGCTCACAGTTTCGCATCTCATTTTTGCCTTGGTTCCGGCACACGCTTTTAACGCATCCATTGCCGTATTTACCATTATCATCTTAGGCATTGCATTTTCTTTGGTGCCGGCATCCATGTGGCCATCGGTTCCAAAGATTGTCGAAAACAGATATCTTGGTTCAGCGTATGGCCTAATATTTTGGATCCAAAATATTGGACTGTGGGGTGTGCCCATGTTAATAGGATATGCGCTCACTAAGGCCAATCCGGGTGTTTTTGAGGATATTGCTGCCGGTTTGAAGGATCAAACCGCATACGACTATACTGTCCCCGAACTGATATTTACAGGCTTTGGCATTTCTGCCATTATCCTAAGCGTCGTTTTAAGATCAGTGGATAAAAAGAAAAGGTTTGGCTTGGATCTGCCAAATAAAAAGTAAAAAATTATAATACCCTTTTCAATCCAAATCATTAATAAAGGAATAGTTTTTAGTCAGTTTCTATGAGTTGAAAAAAACCGCCCCTTTCTGAGGCGGTTTTTTTATAGGGAAAACTAATTGTAAACTTGTTAGAACCTATACCCTATCCCTACTTTCAAAGCACCAGAGAATGGATATGTGCTCTCGTAGTCGTAGCTAATAGGAGTGACGCTCAGCTTAAGGCTTGGCTCAATGGAAAAAGTCAGATTATTCCTAAGGGGGAATGCTATACCCACCGATGCAATGGCATTGGTAATGAAGGGCCGTACATTTTCGGTTTTGCCGTAAAAAATACCCTCGTTACTGATAACCTCAAACCAGTTGGCCACCAAAACTCCTGTAGAGCATCCCAGTTTAACCTCCACTTCAAACCTTTTGTCGTGAAAGTGGGAAGAAAAGAAAATGGGTATTTCCAAAAAGTAGAAATTTTGGTTTAACCTTGCGGGTGTAATGGATGAAGATTTTATTACGGAAGAGGGTGCGCAGGGAAGGTATGAGAAATTCGATACGGCAACAACCCTATTTTCCAACGAAACCATGCCGAAAGAGGTGTTAGCTGAAAGCACCATCATATCCTTGTTAAACCCTTCACTTCGGAGCAATACCAAATTCTTATTTACTTGCCCAAGGGGGCTTAACTGCAACCCTGAAGAGATAGAAAAAAAGCGGCCAATTCGCCTTTTAATTAAAATATCGCCTCCCCACATCCACGTTCCTAACTCGGTAGGGTTCATTTTTTGGTTAAGGGCAGCAGTTGTGTGATATGCAAAGGTGGGGTTGACAAATGCCACTATTTCCCAATCTTTCGATCTCTTTGCGGAGGTGCTTTCTAAAGCATTACCCGAATTAATACCTGTAGGTTGGGAACTCTTTGCTTGATCCTCCTGAGGCTTGTCAGCCAATGGCCTAATGCTACTCGAAGAAGACCATGTTTTGTTAAAAACCATCGGAGAAACAGGGGTAATCCTAGTGATAATATCCTGACTGTTAGATGCATAGGATTCATCGCTATTTGCATTAACACCGGTTGGTGGAACATTCGGAATACCTATATTGCTAAAACGATGGTCCTTAAACGTTTCCCTGCCATAGAGAGGTTGAAAAGATGAAAAGTCCTCATTTGAACTATGCAACGATACTTCATTGTAAAGCCGCTTTCCGGAAAAATGGATGAACATCCAGCTTATGGTGAGAATCAGAACAAAACCTGCTGCATAGGCAAACCGGTGGAAAAGAGCCCTTTTTCTGGCTCGCTCTTTTCTATAAAGATAATCGGAGATTGACTCCCAAACCCTTACCGAAGGTCGGATACTAATGGAAGCTAATTTACCAATAAAATCCTCATATTTCCCCGGCTCATAAAACTGCATGGCTCTCCAAATCTGCTATTTTATTCACTTTTTCTCTCAATATGGCTCTAGCCCTACTATAGTTTGACTTGCTTGTTGATTCGGTAATTGCAAGCATTTTTGCAATCTCAGCATGCGAATACCCCTCAATGGCATAAAGGTTAAAAACCATTCTATACTGATTTGGCAATTCCGATATCAGCAAAAGCAATTGCCTATAATCAATATCAACACTCAAAGGCTCCTGCGATAGCAATAAGGCATCCGACAGGTCAAC
>Ga0302243_1001755_pt1 | contig 13872 bp, 8 predicted proteins | sample AAG_UR_Met_MG_FD_193514 | JGI IMG/M metagenome (GOLD analysis project Ga0302243, IMG submission 193514) | Enriched activated sludge microbial communities from anaerobic digester in WTTP, New Holstein, Wisconsin, United States - AAG_UR_Met | ecosystem: Engineered > Bioreactor > Anaerobic >... | reverse complement strand
TCGGTGGAGGGGATCGGCGAGGAGATCCCCGTGACCTACGTGCCGGCCAGGAACATCATAATGCTCAGCCTGGCGGCCGGGCTGTGCGAGACCGAGGGGGCCGACTCGATATTCATAGGCGCGAACGCCATCGACTATTCTGGATATCCCGACTGCCGTCCGGACTTCTTTGAAGCGTTCCAGAAGGTGCTGGCGGTCGGTACCAAGGCCGGCGTGGAGGGGCGGCCGATCAAGATCGAGACCCCCATCCTGAAGATGAGCAAGGCCGACATTGTCAAGCTTGGCAAGCAGCTGGACGCTCCGCTCCATCTCACCTGGTCCTGCTACAACGGCGGGGACAGGGCGTGCGGGCACTGCGATTCCTGCCTGCTCCGTCTCAAGGGCTTCCAGGACGCTGGGTGCCAGGACCCCGTTCTGTACGAGGGAAGGCCATGAGGGTCTGCGAGATATTCTATTCCTTGCAGGGGGAGGGGGTGCTGATGGGCACCCCCACCACCTTCGTCCGTTTCGTGGGGTGCAACCTCGACTGCGCGTGGTGCGACACCAAGTACGCGAGGGAGGGCGGCTCCGAGATGTCGGTCGACCAGATATTCGATAAGGTCGAATCGCACGGCACCCCGTTCGTCTGCCTGACCGGGGGGGAGCCGATGCTGCAGGACGATATCTATCGGCTCATCGATACGCTTTTGGAGAACGAATACCAGGTCACCATCGAGACCAACGGGTCGATACCGCTGGAGAAGCTGCCCAATTCCGAGGACATGCTGATCTCGATGGACGTGAAGTGCCCCAGCTCGGGCATGAGCGACAAGGTGGCGTACGAGAACCTCGAGTTCCTCTCTCCCCGCGACCAGCTGAAGTTCATCATCGCCGACCGGGTCGATTACCTGTTCGCCCGGAAGCTGCTGAGGGAGCATGACATAAATGCCCCGATCATCATGACCCCGGTCGGAGGGACGGACCTGTCTCAGCTGGCGGACTGGGTCCTGAAGGACCGCATCTTCGTCCGCGTGCTTCCGCAGCTGCACAAGATAATATGGGGCGAGAAGCGCGGCGTCTGATCGAAGAATGTCCGATCGTTCCGTCGTCGCCTCCCTCGCCATGCGGGCCGTCCACGCCCCCGTTCAGGCCCGGCTCTCTCTGTAAAGATTATATATTGCTAACGATTTTACTCGAAGCGCCGTAAAGAGGCCCAAGCAATGTGCATCATAGCCACCAACCTGGCATTGATTTTGCGTGAGTTCTAGACGCATTGCTGTAAACTGGGCTACCTGAGGCGATTCTTATGGTCGACCGATGTGCTACAGAGCAATCCATATCCTGCCGTCCCCCGCTGGACCGAAAGAGAGTGTACACCAGCCAGTTCAACTCCCACGCCCTGATCGATACGCTGCCGGCGAGAGTGATGGTGTTCGACACCACCCTCCGCGACGGGGAGCAGACCCCCGGCATCGCGCTGTCGGTAGAGGACAAGGTAAAGATAGCCCAGGCCCTGGACGAGCTGGGCGTGGACGTCATCGAGGCGGGTTTCCCCGCGTCCTCGCCCGGTGAGAGGGACTCCATCAAGAGGATCACCTCCCTCGGTCTCCGGTCCCGGGTCTGTGGGCTGGCGCGGTGCAACAAGAAGGACATCGACGCCTCCATCGACTGCGGCCTGGACTATATCCACACCTTCATCGCCACCTCCGACATTCATCTCCAGCACAAGCTCAAGATGACCCGCGAGGAGGTGAAGGCCCGGGCCATCGAGTCGATCGAGCATGCCAAGGCCAGGGGCGTGACGGTGGAGTTCTCCTGCGAGGACGCCACCCGCACCGACCTGGAGTTCCTCAAGGAGATGCATATCGCGGTCCAGGGGGCCAAGGTCGACAAGATTAACGTCCCCGACACCGTGGGAACGATCTCCCCGCCGGCCATGGAGTACCTTATAAAGGAGCTCATGACCGTGACCAGGGTCCCCATCGCGGTGCACTGCCACGACGACTTCGGGCTGGCGGTGGCCAACTCCATGGCCGCCGTCCGGCAGGGCGCGCAGCAGGTCCACGTCACCATCAACGGCCTGGGGGAGAGGGCGGGCAACGCCGCCCTGGAGGAGACCGTGCTGGCGTTAATGGCGTTCTACAACATCGAGACCTCGGTGGACACCCGGAAGATCGGCCCGACCTCGCGCCTGGTCAGCCGCCTGACCGGTATTGCCGTCCCGGGCAACAAGGCCATCGTCGGGAACAATGCCTTCGCCCACGAGTCCGGCATCCATGTGCACGGGGTGATGGGCGACCCCTCCACCTATGAGGCGTTCGGGCCGGAGCTGGTCGGCGTCCAGAGGAACATCGTCATCGGCAAGCACTCCGGGGCGCACTCGATCAAGGACAAGCTCGAGGAGTATGGGGTCGAGCTCTCCGACGACCAGATCGCCACCGTGGTGAGCAAGGTCAAGAGGCTCGCCGACAGCGGAAAGGATGTGGACGACGCCGAGCTGGTCGCGCTGGCGGCCCATATCCTGGGGCAGCGCGAGGCCAAGAAGGTCAAGCTGAAGGAGTTCGCGGTGTTCACCGGCATCAACACCACCCCGACCGCGGTGGTGTCCATCGAGGTCAACGGGGAGAAGAAGACCGGCACCTCCACCGGCATCGGGCCGGTGGATGCGGCGATCAACGCCATCAAGGCGGTAATGGGTAGTGACATATCCCTGGAGGAATATCGCCTCAGCGCCATCACCGGGGGCAGCGACTCGCTGTGCGAGGTCAGCGTCCGGGTGGCCAGGAACGGCGGCAAGAAGACCATGTCCATCGGCAAGGCGGTGGGCACCGACATCGTCCAAAGCAGCGTCGACGCCACCATGGAGGCGCTGGACCGCCTTTACTGCCGCAAGAAGGAGTGATCACGATGACAGGCGAGAAGACCATATCGGAGAAGATAATGTCCTCCCATTCCGGGACGGACGCTCACGCCGGCCAGATCGTAGAGGCGGAGATCGACTACGTCATGGCCAACGACGTGACGGCGCCGCTGGCGTTCCAAGAGTTCGAGGCCCTGGGGTGCGAACCGGTAAAGGAGAAGATCGTGCTCATCCCCGACCACTTCGTCCCCAACAAGGACGTCGCCTCGGCCGAGCAGGCCGCGGAGATGCGCCGGTTCGTCCAGAAGTATGGGATCCCCAACTACTTCGAGGTCGGACGGGGGGGCGTCTGCCACCAGGTCATGGTGGACGAGGGGTTTGCCGCCCCGGGCCGCCTTATCGTCGGCGCCGACTCCCACACCTGCACCTACGGGGGCATCAACGCCTTCTCCACCGGCATCGGGAGCACCGAGGCCGCGGCGTGCTTCGCCGAGGGGCGGCTGTGGTTCAAGGTCCCCGAGGCCATCGACGTCAGGCTGAAAGGCAGGTTCAGGGGCATGGTCTCCGGGAAGGACCTGATAATCAAGATAATCACCGACATCGGCGTGGACGGCGCCAACTACAAGGCGTTCGAGTTCTCCGGGGCAGGGGTGGCGAACGTACCGGTCTCGGACCGGCTGACCGTGAGCAACATGGCCATCGAGGCCGGCGGGAAGGCCGGGATATTCCCGTGCGACGCTGCCACCGAGGCGTTCGTCAAGGGCCGCGCCAGGGGCGCGTACCAACCGGTGGCGCCGGACCGGGGCGCGCAGTACTGGAAAGCGCTCGAGTACGACCTCGGCGAGCTGGAGTACATGGTGGCGATGCCCCACCTGCCCAGCAACGGCAAGGTGGCGAGCGAGGTGGACGTGGTCATCGACCAGGCCTTCCTGGGCTCCTGCACCAACGGCCGCATCGAGGACCTCCGCGTCGCCGCCAAGGTGCTCAGGGGCAAGAAGGTCCACAAGGACGTGAGGATGGTGGTGGTGCCCGCTTCCACCCAGGTGTACGAGCAGGCCATGAACGAAGGCCTGCTGGCCGAGTTCGTGAGGGCCGGGGCGTTCGTCTCCGGGCCTACCTGCGCGGCCTGCCTGGGCGGGCACATGGGCGTGCTGGCCAAGGGCGAGAGGTGCGTGTCGAGCACCAACCGCAACTTCATCGGCCGCATGGGGCACAAGGACTCGTACGTGTACCTGGCCGGTCCCGCGGTCGTGGCGGCGAGCGCCGTTGCCGGCCGCATAGTCGCTCCGGAGTGATATAAATGGACAAGTTCAAGGGAAAGGCGTGGAGGTTCGGCGATCATGTCGACACCGACCAGATAATACCGGCCGACCGGCTCATCAGCCAGAACAACAACTGCCTGGGCGACTTCCTGTTCGAGCGGGTCCGCCCGGACATGACCAAGGGCGTGAGGAAGGGCGATATAATCGTGGCCGGCAAGAACTTCGGCTGCGGTTCGTCCCGCGAGCACGCCCCCCGGTCGATAAAGCAGGCCGGGGTGGACTGCGTCATCGCGGAAAGCTTCGCCCGGATATTCTACCGCAACTCGATCAACATCGGCCTGGTGCTCGTGGAATGCAAGGTCGAGGCCAAGGAGGGGGACGTCCTCTCGGTGGACGTCGACCAGGGCACGGTCAGGAACGAGACCGCCGGGGCGTCGTGGACCTTCCCCGAGTATCCCCAGTACGTCAAGGACCTCATCCGCTCCGGCGGCCTGATGGCCCGCATCAAGGAGGCGAAGAGATGTACAAAATAGCGGTGGCCCCGGGGGACGGCATCGGCAAGGAGGTAATCGCCGAGGGCGTCAAGGTGCTTAAGGCGCTGGCAGAGGTGGAGCACATCGACCTCGAGCTCGACTACATGGACCTCGGCTCGGACCGCTACCTGAGGACGGGAGAGCTCCTCACCGACGAGGACATCGGTTTCATCGGCAAGCACCAGGCGGTCTACTTCGGCGCCATCGGCGACCCCAGGGTAGCGCCGGGAGTGCTGGAGAAGGGCATCCTGATCAAGATGAGGACGACCTTCGACCAGTACGTCAACATGCGCCCGTCCAAGGCGTGGCACCCTTATACCCCGCTCAAGTCGGAGAAGGATTTCGACATCATGTTCCTGAGGGAGAACACCGAGGACTTCTACATGGGCGCCGGAGGCGTGCTGAAGGGCAAGGACGCCAAGGTCGAGCTCCAGCTCAAGCGGGAGCTTTACACCATGGACATGACCGTGGCCGAGCGCTCGACCGCCTCCGACGATTACGCCTTCGAGGTCGGCATGATGTCCCGCCGGGGCATCGAGCGGTTCGCGGACCATTGCTTCGAGATGGCCAAGCAGATGGGCAAGCCGAAGGTCACGGCGGTGGACAAGGCGAACGTGTGCACCTCCCTCTACGGCATGTGGCGCGAGGTGTTCACCGCCAAGTCCAAGCAGCACGGCATCCCGGTGGAGTACATGTACGTCGACGCCATGGCCATGGCCCTGGTGCGCGCCCCCGAGCGGTTCGGCATCGTGGCGTGCCCCAACATGTTCGGGGACATCCTCACCGACATCGGGGCCGAGATCATGGGCGGGCTGGGGGTGGCGGCGTCCGGCAACATAAACCCCCGCGGGGTGTCGATGTTCGAGCCGGTGCACGGCTCGGCCCCCGACATCGCCGGGCAGGGCAAGGCCAACCCCATCGCCGCGATCCTCGCCGCCAAGATGATGATCGACCAGCTGGGCCGCCCCGACCTGGGGAAGCAGATCGAATGGGCGGTGAGGATGGCCATGAAGCAGAAGCTGGTGACCGCGGACATGGGCGGTTCGCTCAATACTGGTCAAGCCGGCGACGCCATCGCCAACCTGGTCCGCTCATCGGGCTGAGCCTACGTTCCCCCGGGGCCGGAGTTCGGACCCGGCGGGTACATATCCATCCGCATCAAGGCAGGTTCTCCCTGCCTTGCCAAAAGACCATCTCTGATCCCTGCCTGCCCGGGGCATGCGGTTTGATATATGTTTTTCAGAGTTCACGGTCCATGCCCGACAAGACACCTTGTCAGATCCGATGCGCCATATGTGGTCAATGGGCTGATTCGAGGGTTCAGTTCAGTACGGAAGATGACCTCTTCTCCTCCACGCTCCTGGAGCGAACCGTACGATGCACATGGTGCGGAGAGCTCACCCCTTGGACGATAGGCCAAATGCGATTCTATAAGGAAAAGGTCGGTGAACCGACAGGCGCATTCATTGAGGGGAAGGACTGGAGCAAGAGTAAAAAGGGGGTATAAGGGAACGGTGTTCCTGTTAGTCGAAGGGATTCGCGACATCAGCATGAGCTTGGAACTATTGTTGGAGTAGGATATAGCGAGCTTCTCAGCGGGAGTGCTCCAATATTTGTCGCAAGCATCTCATTTTGGTAGGATGCCGTAGTAACTAATGCGGTTTACTCGATGGCCGTTACAGGAATAGACGCGCTTATGATTATCATTCCCGACGTCATATTTTTTCATGTGCGCCATTAAATGGATTAGAATTAATTTCATTTTGGAGCAGTTGGGGTGAGGTAGTAAATAACGCATCCAGTAGCGAAGCTGCTGAGCTTTGAATGTCCTATCCTGACTGCCCTTGGGGGTAGAAAAGTGGAGAAGGAACTGAGTAATGGGAAAAGGATTCTTTACTCGATCGCTGTGATCTTTGGATGCCTGGCCATGATGGTGCCGACCATCATGGCGCCGATCGTCTCGGCGGCGGAGGTGATGCCGCAGACGAGCGACGAGCTCGCGGACGTGACATTGACAGACACCTTCAAGATGGACAGGACGGCGACCGAGGCATCGGTTTCCAAGAACGAAGCTGTTACCATGAGCATCGATGGTCAAGAGATCTCCTTCGTCCTAGTGGAAAGGGACATACTTTCGGACGATTTCACTATAAACTACGCCTATGGCGCTTCGATACCAAAAGCTCAGGCAAGAGAGGTTTTAAAGACCTACGTCGGGACGGACTTGATCGGCGCGAGCCTGGTCACCGCGACGATAACCGCGACGAAGATGCACTTTGCCATCGACATGCTCGACGGCAAGACCTACTACGTCGACGCGCTCGACGGCACCGGCAGATCGGGTTACTACGCTGCCTATAGCTCGGGGGATCTAAGGGCGCCGATGATCGTCGAAGGCAGCGGTGCGGTCACGATTCCTGAAGATCTACAGTCTACTCATGCTGACCGTTCCCAGACAGTGGATTCGAACTCATCGTTGGACGCCCTCACGTCGGAAGAGAGCTTGTTTTCACCCGTTGTTTCTGCTGAGGGGAGAGCATCTCAGGAGACAGCGATAGGGACAGCGGACTCGAACGTTTCGGTCCAAGCGACCGATGGCCAGGGCATGGCGCAGACCATGGCGACGTACTCCAACGAGGTGACCACCTACCACGCCGAGGTATACCTGGCGTGTGACTATACCTATTGGAGTACGCACCAGTACTGGTGGTCCGATGTCGTCACGCCGTTCTTCGACATCGCGGCTAGGTTCGAGCACCAGACCGGAATAAACCAGCACATCTCCAGGGCGGATCAGCTTCCCAGCACCGTCTGCACATCGACCGATTCAACCACGCTCCTGGCTCAATTCAGGACGTATCTTCTCTCAACGAGCAACGGCCAACCTGTCGTAGCCGCAAGCGACCGGGACTCCGCCATGCTCTGCTCCGGGAAAACGCTCACCGGTGGCATCGTCAAGGCGTACGAGACCGGAGCGGGGCTCGCGAAGCTCAAAGGCTCGGGCTACGACGGCTACGGCTGCGCCATAATGAAGATGCAGAGCACGATGGCCGAGAAGGATTGGCTGATGGGCCATGGTCTGGCGCTCACCTACAACGCTGACGAGTACTACGGCCAGGTCATAAACGGCCGTCCTACTTGGATGTACCCGGCCTACAGCACGAGCTCGGACCTGAATTTCGAAACGGTAAACATCGAGAGGATGAAATCGTGGACGGGCGAAGTGCTGCAGATGCGTTACATCAACTACGGTCCGTCCTTGGCTGAAACGAGGTTCGGGCTGAACATCGTCGCAAAGAACATCGAAGTGTCCACGGTGGAGAGTGTTTTCACCGTCGGAAGTCAAGTAACGGTCAAGTTTGACATCGAGAACCTCGGGACAACAAAGACGTTCAACACCATCTCCGTCGTGGTAAGAGAGAGCAACGGCGACAGCTGGAATATCGGGTTCCAGGGGCCGATAACCATCAACGCCGGGACTACGTACGCTTACTCGTACACCTTCACGCCTCAATACTCCGGCGAGTATACGCTGTGGCCGACGTTCAATTACCAGGGCAATACTGGCGTAAGTGAATGGCTGGACATTCATCCGACATTCTACTATAAGTTGAACTCTTGGACGTTCACGCCGGGTACCGCTCTCGCCTCGACTCAACTGTTCTTCCGGTGGGGAGTGTACTCTCTGGCGCAGAGTGCTGACCCTGGAAACGAGATAATGATGCAATACACCATCTTCAATACCGCAGCGGGTAATGGTGCGACCAGCTACCAGCAGTTCTTCGTGGAGATACGCGATCCCAACGACGCATGCAAAGATGCTGCCGGCGTAACCAATCCGTCGCTCAGTCTGAAGGGAAGCGGATACATTGGCGGCGGTTACCACGGCACCTCGTATAAAACCGTGGATGTGACCGGGGTCTGGAAGATATCGCCATGCTATCAAACGTCCAGTGGTGGATGGGGGCCGTGGATGGCGCCATTGCTGGTAAATGTGGGCTTTTTCGTTCTACCTTGGAGCCAGATGGACAATGGATATATCAGTCTAAACAACTGGGGGGCCACCTATGATATTATGCTGCCTACAGCTGATAACAACGGCGCGATGTTCTCTCTGGGATTTCGAATTTTTAACTTCAACCCCATTGATACAACTCTTAGATGCCCTACAGTTGTGTTGGAGATAGCAACGCTATATGAGGATCGGATGAATACGACAACTAATCTTTTCGATCCGAAGGACAATTGCATTATAAGTGTAAAAATAAACATTGAAAAAATGATATATTCAAAGTATGGTGTGACTTATGGTTCACCAGGGGGTTTAAATGATTCGGCAGTGTTCTGGAAAGTTGGCTCTGAGCTGAATAAATACGCTGGAGGAACGAACCTCTACTACCCCTCACAAGAATTTGCATCGAAAGGTGCAATGGGCGACACTGCCTTGGCTGTCCTATCAATGATGTCAGAAGAAGTTGGTCTGATCACTGGTATTACCGATGTTCTCACTGGAATGGCAGAGATGATGGGATGTGCCCCCTTGCAGGATACAAAAGATATTGGTCTTACCGATCTGAGTACGGCCTGGGCATGTTGGTACACGACTCAAATGTCAGTACACCATACTCCGGTACCGGACAATTCAGCCACTTATAATTATGTTGAATTGCCCCTACACCATACGGGAGATACTTACTGCTATAGGATAAATGCCGAGGTAACTTATGTAAACAAACTCTCTTTTAGTTGGGATTTAGGGTATTATATCAGCAATCGTACAACAGTAAGCACGCCCTATGTCTATATCGCCATAGTATGAGTATACTTTTTAACCACTTCCCCATTTTTCTTTCTTAGCTGTTTGAATGGATATTCAGACACATGGTCAAGCGAACTGGACTAGGACAGATAATCATTGATTCCCGTTAACGATCGTATATATTACAAGACTTTTGCAGTTGCACCCGTGCGTTGCCGAACGCTTGAACAGTCGCATCAAGGCGAAGCGCTGAAGCGCTTCGCTACCATGGGACTGCACAGAGCATGGCGTGATCGTGGGTAATTCTGCAAAAGTCTTGTCATTAAAAAGACCCGTTATTGCCGTCTTTCGTACCTATCTGAAGGTCCCTCTCACCGTTTGCATCAGTAGTCTTCCGCTCACTCATGGCTATGATCAATGGAAGTTGGTGAACGTCCCGTACAGGTAAGCAAGATCGGCATCATTCTTGTCGTAGAGCCAGAAACTGTATTGCCAATCAGGCACGAAGCCGTCCAGGGCGACGAGCGTGATGCTGTCGCCATTGGAGACCATCTTGTTGCCGTCTAGGTCCTCGATTAGCAACAAGAACGATGCGTTCTCATATCTGACCATCATCGCCGAACTCGAGCCCGTCCAGTTCAATGACCATTCATATGGATCCGTTTCATGCCCGTGTACGGCCATGTAAACAATGCTGCCGTTGTACGCGACCACCGCATTGCTCGTCCCGGTGATGACGAACGTTGCTGATGTATCATCGTAACGCTGGACGGTAACTCGATCGCGAGGATCGGTGGCATCCGGCGTCTTGAATAAGTAAAGCGAAGCAATAACGGCGAGAGCGATGACAACAACGACGGCAATGATTATCCATCTGTTTCTCGTCATCTTCGGCATTATGGCCACCAATACAATTTAAGTATTAAGATGTCGGGTCAGCCTTTTTTTATCTTGATAACAGATCTTGCGGTACCCTAACAATCAACCGAAACAAACGACATACAACGAGGTTAATCTACGCCTTGGTGGAGGTTCGCAACGGGCCTACTGTTTCAGCATATGGGCGGATTTCAAGCCCGATATGATGTTTGGACCGGTAAGTACACCTCCGATATTCGTATGCATGGTTCCTTGAGGTATCAAAGATATCGGGCTAAGCACCTTCCCAATCCCTTCGTATAAGGTGAATAAATGGAATCGGATAAGAAATATCTACTCTACTACAGGATTGATGGAAAGCCTCAATGGATATCTAAAAACACCTTTATTGTTCAAGCTTTCCTTATAATCGCCATCATTATTGGTTTTTTTATGTTCTTACCCCTTCAATATGGGCTGATTCTACTATGTATTAGCGTTACCATGGGGCTTATATGGTGGAGTATTGGGAAACACAATGCAAATAACATTGGGAAAACAAAACGATGACCGGTCTAGAGTAATCTCTTTCAGTTTTTTTATTTGCTCTGCTTCTTGAAGTAGTAATAGGAACTCATCTCTTCTCGTCTAGTTCCAAACCCTGTGCGCTCCTAACTGCCCCCAACTGAAATAACAGATACTGTTGATTGTTGATCGCATGGGCTGCTGTTGTTAATTCACCAACACAGCTACGACGGAGTTGATAAGCCTGCGAAAAATGGATTAGTTTTAATGCCTCGGCGCTTTTCCGCTCATTGGCAGAAAATATTGTTACTGGCTCGACATTTCCAACGTCCTTGGAAACGTGTCCGGTATCGGTAGATACCCGACTTCCGAGCATCATACTTGCTGAGGAGTATGAACGGAGTTATCGCATTCATGTGAAAATCGGAAACAGCAAATTATGTATCGATGACCTTGACGCTAAACTAATTCGCTGACTTGAACGACATCCAAGCCAGCATCCTGATGTTGTGCGCGGCGATCTTCGAACGGACCTCGTTATTCCTGCCTGCCGCTGAGCGGCAGCGCAGACGGTGGCCGAACCGGCCGCCGATCATGCTGAACACAGTCTCGGCATGATTGCGCTTGCCGAACAGCGCCGCAGCCCTGTTCGGCCAGTGCTGCCAGAACGAAGCCATCTTCTGATACAATGTCTCAGGTTTCGCGAAGTGACGAGCGTTCTTCTTGATACCGTGGAGCGGCGTCGCTCCATGCTGGCGAGCTGCCAACAGGCAGCTCTCGCCGTGGTAAGCGGAGTCGGCCAGGCTCCGCTTTGGCGAGACGTTGCTTGGTAGCCGATCCCACACCTCCGCGAACATCTGGCCGTCATGCACGTTCGAGCGAGTGAGCGAGTAGGAGAGCACCATGAACGAGTCGGTCTCGATCGCCGCGTGCGTCTTTACCCAGTCCTGCGCTGCTTTGAGGTCGTGGTCGACCTCCCTCCACGGCCGCTTGCGGCCGCTGAAACCGGTGGCGTCCGTGGCCACGACCACGGAGCGTCGGGGTAGCGACGCCACGACGAAGTCGTGGAACCGCTGCCAGATGGTCGTCCATCTGGCCGAGCGGTTCTTTCTGCTGAGCACGGTGTGCTGCGGCACCTTGTCCAGATGAAAGTACTCACTGAGCAGCTCCAGCAACGCCTGGAGCTGTCTGAACGTGGCATTGAAGAGTTGACGGACCAAGAAGGCGATGAGCAGATCCCGCTCCCTGACGGCCGGTCTCCCGGTCCGCTTGATCAGTTGCCAGAACGGAAATGCGTCGGCCAGTTCCTTGATGCGTTGCATCGTGAGGTGGAGGTCCGCCACCAGCCACTTGCTGTATCGAGCGCAGCTCGATACGAGGTGGTCGCGGAGCGACCACGAGTCAATCGAGGATTGCCCGGAAAATCTGAATACTTCGTCGTCGATGAGGATGTCGGTGGCGTCCATCTTCTATTCCTTGCCTGAACAACTGGGTATATAAGGTGCGCCACCTTAAATCTTGTCTATTAAATCTAATAATTCTAATATTTCTATGAGGGATCAGAGCCCTTTGAGACCGCAGACGAGTTTAGCGTCAAAGTCATCGATAATTACTTACTTGACCGGCCGGGGAGCATGGTGAAGTGTCCAGAGTGTGAAACGGTACATATCCATGATAGCAAGAAATGCGAGAATTGCGGGGCGCAGCTGCTCAGCTATGGTGATATTGGGATGATGTTCATCCTAGTGTATTTCGCTATGATGCTCCTGATCTTTCTCGCATCGCTTGCTTTCGGCACGTCGATCATCCAAACGGCAGGGTATGCGTTGGTGGTTGGAGCGTTCGTCGCAGCTGGATTGGTAACTGCGGCCATAGTCCGCATCAGACCCATATACGAAAGCGAATTAGTAGAATCCTATAGTGGAATTAGTCCAACCTGGCAATGCATCCTCATTCTCGATCGCGAGCGGCATGTTACTTCGCCTTGAACTTCATTCAAGCAAACGTCAATTTGGTGTGTTTTTTCCATCTATATCTGGATACTAATATAATTATTATAAAAACGCACCACGTCATGGGTCTGCCCTTCGTCCCACTGGGGGACTGATGCAGAAAGGGGATGGACGCATCGAAGAGGTGAGGCCATCTGGTACAATGGGATAATAATGAACGCGTTGGCCTGGGTCCTCATCTATCTGACCTCGTTGTTGGGCGGGCTGACCGTTTGGTCCATTAACGGCAGGGTCGCATCCCATTCACCCCATAACGAGCAGATCGTAATATACAGTGCCGTGGACCCGGTCGTTCAAGTCGCGTTGGCCTTCTTCACCATTCTGTCCCTGATCATTTCGACCATCCCGCTGATGTCTAGAGGGAGAACCGGATCATGGCCAGCATGTTCAGGAATGTGAACAAATAATGCCGGATGGCCCGCATCCACGGTGGCCGGTCACCTCGCCCTTTTTCTCTTTAGGACACTTCTTTCATTATCTGGCCGGTTTTTCTCAATCATTGTAATATCGCCACAATTTCGGGGGTGATTTGCCTAAACAGGTCAATACTGGTATAAATAGATGAAATCACAGTAACAACGAGGAAGGCATCATGGGCGATTTCACGGTCACTTGCGCCAAGTGCGGCCACCGGCAGGACCCTTATGTGCTAGCCTGCCCCCGGGACGGCTCCCTTGTCCGTACCGAGTACGCGGCCAGGCAGCTCGAGCTCCGGTCCCTGCCCGGCATGTGGCGCTTCCTGGACTGGCTTCCGGTGCGGGAGCCTCTCCGGGAGGCCAGCAGCGGGCCGGTGTGCTACAGGAGCGAAGGACTGGCCAAGGAGATCGGGCTCAGGGAGCTGTACATATCGTTCAACGGCTACTGGCCGGAGCGACGGGCCAGCATGCTGACCTGCAGCTTCAAGGAGCTGGAGGCCCTCCCCACCCTGCAGCGGCTGAGGGAGAGGGAAAGCAAGGATGTGTTCGTGGTGGCCTCGGCCGGGAACACCGGACGGGCCTTCGCCTACATCGCCTCGCTGACCGGGACCAGGGCGGTCGTGTTCGTTCCGGCCGCCTCCCGGGACCGGATCTGGCTCCCCGATGTG